>Ga0160441_100847_pt1 | contig 15166 bp, 8 predicted proteins | sample HID1971K_E1MG_FD_108260 | JGI IMG/M metagenome (GOLD analysis project Ga0160441, IMG submission 108260) | Enriched millipede-associated microbial communities from UW Madison campus, WI, USA - HID1971K_E1 MG | ecosystem: Host-associated > Arthropoda: Insects > Digestive system > Unclassified ... | reverse complement strand
TTCCGGTGTACGTTTTTCAGGGGGCAATCCGTACAGGTCCGCAGGATCAAGACCTTCCCACCACTTCCCTTTACCATCTGCCTTTGTCATCCAGCCATCGTATTTTACTCCTTTTTTAGCACCTGATGTATCAGCACCAAAAGCGGTTTTCCACCAATCTAAAAACCTATCATCGTGCGAGCTTACGCCAAAGGGTATTCCGTATTTTACCGCCGACTTTTTAAACATCCCGATCAGGTCTTTCTTAGGGCCTACATTTACCGAATTCCAGGGTTGGTAAGTGGAGGCAAAATTGTCAAAATGATCATGGTGGTTGGCCAGGGCGACAAAATACTTTGCACCAATACTTTTAAAATACTTCAGCAGGTCATCGGTATTAAGCTTGTCCGCTTTCCATTCATGGATCACATCTTTAAAGCCTTTTTCAGACGGGTGTCCGTAAGTTTTCACCTGATAAGCATAGGCATTAGCCCCCCAGGCTTCCCTTCCTACATTTTGCATATACATGTGACGGGCATACCAGCCACCGCCCAATTCTGGTTGGGTCTGGGCACCCCAGTGTACCCAAATGCCAAAACGGGCCTCGGTATACCATTTAGGGAACTGGTAATCTTTACGTAAATCCTCCCAGCTATGTGTCTTTTGCTGGGCCTTGACATTTACGACAAACAACAATGCTGTCGAAAGGATTAATAATTGGTTTAGTTTCATTTGTGTGTGTTGGTTTTAGGTTGTTCTCATTGCCTGAACTACAGGTCTTTTTCTTATCTCTTGTCTTTTATAGTTAATAGTTTGGTAATTGTAGGTTTTAATGCAATAGCCCAGGCTTTGTATCCATTTGGTTGTAAATGGATACCATCTGATCCATATTTTGTTAAATCCAAATCGCCATTCGGCAATAAAAAGGGCTGCTCTATGGGCAGGTACTCAAAAGATTTATGTGGTGCTTTTACCAGTAAACCATGGATTTCCTCATATTTTTTACGGTTAACATTATCTTTTTTGATGCCGGTTGGCAATGGCCCCAATAACAACAATTTCGTTTTAGGCATATTTTTGGTTACCCAGTCTGTAATTGTTTTAATGCCTGCTACTATTTCCAAAGGGCTATCACCGGCATTCAGATTGTTTACCCCAACGGTCAATACCATTACCTTCGGCTGGGCTTTGGCATATTTTCCATGCTGAAGCCTCCAAAGTATATTTTGGGTTTTATCACCAGAAATCCCCGCTGTTTCCCATCTGGATTTTACAAAAACACTATCAAATGAAGTTAGTCCGGGTTTGTGGGTTACATAGTTTCTATGTCCACAGGTTCCCTGGGTTATCGAGTTACCTAAAAATAAAATATCAAGGTCCTTTTCAATATCGAGTAAGCTATCGATATTGGCAAATTGTCCCCACCAATCCTTACCCTTGCTCCAGCCCGCGCCTTCACGATACTCTGCTCCGGGAGCTGCAATGGTTGCGAAATTAACTTTATAACCTGTGGCAGCCAATATAAAATTGGTAATGGGTGTAGGGTCTTGCAGGCTATGGGGATGATGGTTTACCCCGGGTTTGTGGATCACCGTGATGTTACCTCCTTTTGCCAGGACCCTTTGTTCAAAAGGGGTTGTGTTTTCAGCAATGGGCACTACATCGTCTGCATCTCCTACTACATGCAGCATTGGAAAACCCAATTTTGCAATTTTTTCGGCATTATCTAAAGGGCTGTTTTTAAAATTGACGGCCTGCTCTTCAGTAAGGTTGTAATCTTTTTTAAAGTCTGCCCAAGGTCCGCGTCCACCTGCATTTTTCTGACCTCCGGGCCAGCTTTTCAGGTCAAGTACAGGAGCATCTGCGTAGATACACGCCACTTTATCCGGGTTCGCCAATGCCCAGTTGTAAATGTAAACACCACCACGGCTCATTCCTTCTAAAGCTACTTTTTTAGAAAGTCCGCACTGTTGCATTACATTATAAAACTTGTTCCATAAGCTTATTGCTTCCGCATTGCCAAAAAGCTCTGCCACATCGCAATACACGATATGAAAACCTCTTTCTAATAATGAAACATCAGTTTGCGGCTCATGTCCCCAGAAGCGTGCCCTCCAAACCCAGGGTTTACCAGTCGCAGCTTTTTTAGGTTTCACCACCTTACAATCCCTGCCATTTAGTTTGAAATTCGCACATTCAAAGCCATTAAAATTAGTGATGTTTTTTTCTTCTTTGATTTTAGGGAAAATGTCGAAGTTTTTATCACCGCTTTGCACAATGGTTTCGTAAAGCCTTGAAGCAATAATAGTGGCACCAAGAGACGATGGATGTATTTTATCGGGAAGGAGGTTGGGTTTATCCACAAACAAGGGGAACAGGTTGATCACTTCCAGTTTCTGTTCAAAGGCTAAATGCTGTGTCATCGGAATGATGTTACTCAGCAATACTTTGTTCGAAATGTGGTTGCTATCGGTAAGAAAAGTAGCAACAGGCAAGAGTAAAATAATGCGTGGTTTGGTAGATAGCCGGCTAAAGCTGTTGATCAATTCCTTATAGGTACTTTCAAATTCATTGTACCTTGATCTGTTGGCTGCCTTACTATCATTTGTACCCAATTTTATCAGTACAATATTAGGCCGACTAGCCAATGCATCGGCATAGGCCTTAGTTTTCCAATACGGGTTGACAGTATTTTTCAATAAGGTGGCACCACTGTGCCCAAAATTCATCACTTCATATCTATTCCCCAGCATACTTTGTAGCTGAGCAGGATAGGAGTTTTTTTCGCGGTTAAAAATATCTGCTCCATAGGTGATGCTATTGCCAATACAGGCAATTCTGATTTTCTCTTGTGCGGTTGCAGTGAAAAAAATCGTTAGTAAAAACAGCAGAGGTATACATTTTTTCATTATTTATATCAAATTAGGAGTCTTTTGTCAATTGGTACCTGGCCATGCAACGGGATTATTATCCGCTTTATTTACGGGCATTGGTGCTTTCCAGGCTTTAAGCTGAATGCCCAACAGGTTAGCTAAACTACTGGTTTTCTGCGGATTTTCAATAGCTAAATCCTTAGTTTCCCCAATATCATTTTTTACGTTATACAGTTCTTTTTTGCCATTGCGCAGGTTGTAAACCAGTTTCCAATCCCCTTTGCGAATGGCACTGAAATAATTGATCCCTACTTCTTTGGCATTGTTCCATTTATTGGGATAATGCCAAATTAAAATTCTATTGTCATCTGTATAAAAGGGATTTTTTAGGAGTGGCACAAAGCTTTTTCCATCAATTTTTTGTACGGTTTTATAATTTTTAATACCGGCCAATTCTAAAATAGTAGGAAAGTAATCTTCAATGATGAGGTATTGATCGGTTATTGTTCCAGGTTTTACCAGTGCGGGGTATTTTACAATCATCGGCTCACGAATGCCACCTTCATAAACTGAACCTTTACCTGCTTTCAATGGCAGGTTTTGGCTATGTTCAGCACCTCCTCTTTCACTAGCGAGGCTTAGGCCCCCATTATCGCTCATAAAAATAATGACCGTGTTTTTTTCGATACCCTTCTTTTTTACAAAATCCATAATATCGCCCAGGCTTTTATCCATACCTTCTACCAGGCTGGCATAAGCGGCTTCGGTTTCATTCGCACCGGCATCAAGATATTTTTGCAGAAAACGTTTATCACCCTGAAGGGGCACATGCACAGCATAATGGGACATATTTAAAAAGAACGGCTGATGATTTTTAATTGGGGCTTCCACCGACTTCATGGCCTCGAGCGTTAAAGCTTCTGTTAAAAAAGTGTCAGTCCCAAAATACTCTTCCATATCCGGCACAGCACGGGGCGTAGCCTTACCGGTCACATTCCCATAATTCTCGTTAGGAAGATAGCTCTGCGGATTTCCAGCGGCATGCCCTGCAATATTCACCATGAAACCCATGTTATAAGGACTTGCACCTGGCGTACCCGCAGTTGCCCAATGTGCCTTACCTACATGGATGGTAAAATACCCTGCATCTTTTAGCAATTGAGGGAAGGGGGTTGCATGCATCGTTTTTTCTACCCCAGGAACCGGGCTAAGGCCATTTATATTCCAATCAGCGGGATTAAACTGCTGATCTTTTGCATCGGCATTGCTATTTTTTTCTGTAGCTGTCCAATTGGTAATACCCGAATGTGCGGGATTTAACCCGGACAGCATAGCTGTACGGCTGGGTGTACACACGGGGGCAGCATAAGCATTGGTAAATTTCATCCCCTCCTTTGCCATACGTTCCATATTTGGCGTACGGTAAAATTTATTGAGCGGCGTGGCCTTCGTCCAAAATGGAACCGAAGTGTCTTGCCATCCCATGTCATCAATCAAGAATACGATGATGTTAGGCTTTGTCAGCTGTGCCTTTAGGTTTTGAGTAAAGGTGATCCCACACAAAAACAAGAGTGAATAGCTTATTTTTTTCATATTAAAGGCTAAATTTAAAGAAATAAAGTGCTATAAAACATGGATAAAACTTCATAAATAATGGATTATTTGATGGCACAAACTATTGTTAATTACGGATTCCGTTTTCTGATTGAACATAATACACCTTAAGGAAATCGACCATTGGCCCGGCTGTACATTCTTCAACCACCAGGCGTACATTGTTTGTTTTAATAGGCTTAAATGTCTGTATCCGCTTATTTCCAACAGATGTCCCTTCACATATCGTTTGCCATTTATTATTCAGCTTTGCTTCTACTTTGTATTTTCTAATGCGTTCGCCTTTACTGATATCTTCGGCAATAACAATTTGATTCACATGCTCCGTTTTAGGTAGACTGATCATTGTTATTTTGCCTTTCCCCTGCGCGCTAGCCAATGGTTTATAAAAACGTGTGGCAATTTCGTTACCAAATTCAGTTAATCGTTGCACATCGACTTTTGGCAAAAGGCCGGTATTATCGGGTGTTAAGCCTAAAATTAAGGTAGAATTTCGGCCGACAGATTTGTAATACATATCTACCAAATCCGCAAGCGGGTAAACGGCTGCTTCATCTCCAGGCTCCCAAAACCATTCATGCCTGTTGTTATTCCCACGCAAAGGTGCATCAGACATGGCCGGCACCCAATATTTCCCATTAGGATCCCCATTTTTTAATAAAGCATAATTATTAGCCGATATATCTTTACTTGTACTTTCGCCAGCTCCGGTAGCCGCATAGGGAAATGTAGACCAACATGGGTAACCTATAGTACCATTTTCGGAACCACCCCACCGGGCTTCGGCCAGTTGTTCGTTGTGATAAAACAGACAATCGGGCTGATATTTTTTTACAATTGGCAATACATCTGGCGCCCCTTTTTCCGGGCTACTGGCACCGCCATCAAACCAGATTTCGAATAAATCGCCGTATTTAGTACAAACCTCTTTCACCATTCCCTCTACCATCGCATTATAATATTTTTGCCTTTCTTTTTGCATATTTCCTGTACCATTTACTTTAAAATCATGAACACCGAAGAAAGAATTCCATCGGATGCCCAGATAAATACCTGGTTTAATATTGTGCTTACGGCAAGCATCAACAAAATCCTTTACCAAATCGGCTTTACCATCTCTCCACTTCAGGGCCTTTAAACTGTAGGGATTAAAATCTGATTGAAATAAGGCGAACCCTGTTTCGTGGGTAGCGGTTAAAATAGCAAACCTGGCACCAGCTGATTTCGCTGATAACACCCATTGTTCAACATCCAGCTGTTGCGGATTAAAAATGTTATAATCATAGACAGGTGTATTTCTATTTTGGCTTTGAACATATTTTGTTGTGTCGAATATATGTAAGTCGTAATGAAATATTACACCCAACTCTGCCTTTTGCCATGCCAATTGCTGTGCATTTGGCAATGGTTTCTCAAGTGGTTGAGCAAAAATCACATTACAAAAAAGCAATGCGCATAATAAAAGAATAAGACTATTTTTTAGTTTCATTGTGTGGTTAACAGATTTATTTGGTTAGGCCTAAATTTAATGTGCAGCCGTATTTTTATAATGACAATTTAAAAGTGGCAAATACGTAAATTTAACGAAGCAATATTTAACAACCAGGCGGAGGTTACTTCGCCTGGTTGTTAAATCATTTGTTACGGTGCAATGGAGAGGATTAAAGTCCAATCTTTTGTCGTCCCATCTGCCGAATACAAGCGATAGACATACGGACCTTTAGAAAAATCTCCGATCAGGCCAGCTATTGGCGCACCATTTATAGGCTCAACCCTTTGGGCATCAGTATTTATTGCAATACCAATATTAGTTAGATTAACATCTGTAATTTTTGAAAGTACGATATTGACTTTTTTATTATCCCTATCTATAGTCTGGGTATTCGTTACGGTTAACTTTTGGTAACCGGTAACCTGCTCGCCATAGTTTAAGTTGGATTTGACTTCTTTGTAATAAAAGGTGTTTACCGAATTTACAAAAGCCTTATCGCCGTAAACTGAGTTATCGGGTTCGATCCGGGGTTTTGTACAGGCTAAGCAAAATAATACTATAAAAATACTGATTGCTAAAAATTTTCTATTGCTCATGATTCAATGTTTTAAATTATTTCCAACCTGGGTTTTGGGTTAATATTACGTTAGCCTGCGCTTTGTACAATTGTATTTGCGCTTGTGGTACAAAGGCCAGATAGTCTCTTGTGGGATCAATATAAAAACCCTGCGCACCTTGCTGAAACTGAGGTGATTTAAAGTACGGGTTCATCCGGCCGCTACCTGCAAAGGCGGCAACATTCTGATTTGTCCCAGAAGTAATCAACAAAGGGAAATTAATTCCAGCTACACTGGTTCCATCAGCCGTCAATTTAGCAGGATCGTTAAAATAAGACAAAAACTCTTGTAATTGCGCACCCCTTGGCGTATAACCATTGATGGTTTTGTCATATACCGCCCAACGTTTAATATCGTCGAGCCTATAGCCTTCCAGGGCCAGCTCAATGGTCCTCTCCCGGCGTATTTCGTTCACAATATTTGGATCTGTAGGAGAAAAACCAAGTTCTTCTTTATAAGCCGATGAGGGAAACGCAGCTACTGCCCCCAAACTCATATTGGCCATGCCTACCCTGCTTCTAAGTACATTCACCGTTTTATCTATATCCCCCTGCGTGATAGTTCCTAAAATCGCTTTCGCCTCGGCAAGGTTCAACAGCCCTTCTTCATAACGGATTAAAATATCATCTACTCCGTCGCGTGCCGGCACTGCTGAAGTTAAAATAGCCCCCTTCCAATTTCTATATCCTGTAGATATAAAGTTGGTTGCTACGGAAAGAACAGGTGCGTTAACCGGATAGCGTAAATTAAGTGTAAAAAGTTCACGACCTGGGATTTTCCCCGCTGGCCCACGGTCAGGGGTCCAGATGGTTTGCCTGAACCTGGGATCCAGTTGGGTTGACAGTGTATTTAACTCCCCATAACTTGTGGGTACTATCTGGGGTGAGCCATCTTTGTTTAAATACTGATCTACCAGGTGGTCGGTGATCGAGGCGGCATTGTCAATAACTTTCACGTAAAAATTGTGCGAAAATGAGGTTTTTGTAGGGTCATACACACGGTACCAAAAAACACCATCAACGGTCGACATGTCATTTTGCGCAAACAATTGGTTATAAGGTTCAATTCCCGTTCTGTATATTCTGGTTCCCTGTGTAGCAATCAACTGTTGCATGGCCGGCTCTACCATTTCCAGGAATTCACGGCCATCCTTACCAGCTACTGCAAACGGCGTACTTCTTCGTCCATGATAATACTCCCAGCTTCCTTCGTATAAGGCCACACGGGATTTCAGGACAATAGCCGATTCTTTATTCACTCTTCCGGGTACCGCTTCGCCCTGCCCTTTGGGAAACAGACCAGCAATCGCCACATCCAGATCACTGATAATCTGTTTGGCAACATCGTATCTTGATTTTCGCGGCATATATAAATTTGCGACATCATCATCTGCAATCAGATCCGTTACGATTGGCAAATCGCCATATTGTTTCAAAAGTGTAAAGTAATCCAATGCCCTGAAAAAGTAGGCCTCACCAAGGAAATGTGCCGATGCTGGTGTTTTTTCAACCTTAGGTAGAGCATAGTGAAGCAAATAATTGTCTTGCCTAATGTTCTTAAAGCCTGTTGCCCAAGTATCAGTGGCCGTGCCATTGCCTGCTACACCTGTGGCGCTCACCTGATTTAACTCAGGGGTAATTACATTCGAATTGATCAGTACATCTGATCTCAGATCCAACATTACATTATTCACATTGGTTTGTGCATTGTATGTCGGCATCCGGTCTTCATACATGGCGTTCAGGTATATTTTCAGGTCAGACGCTGTGTTGAAAAAGTTTTCGGCAACGACCCTGTCCGGAGGGGTTGTGCTTAAAAAATCCTTTTTGCAAGCAGTAAATAACGCTAAGAGGGTCACAGCCATATATGCGATACTGCTGTTTATATATTTTGTTTTCATCTTCGATATCATTTTGTTATGATCAAATATTTAATTGCTGAAGAATGGCTAAAGGGAAACATTTAAACCAAATGCATAGGTACGCATTGGAGGATACCCCCCTCCGGTAATATTTGTATTGCCAAGTACATTCAGCAGCGCGGGATCGTATTTTACAAATGCCTTATTGAAGATAAAGCCGAGGTTTTCGCCGCTTAAGAATAAGCTGACTTTCTGCAATTTCACTTTATCCAGCCATTTTTTCGGCAAATTGTAACCGAGGGTGACATTTCTCACCCTTAAATGAGCCAAATTCAACAAATACTGGTCATTAGCCAAAGGCAAAGCTGTGGTGATTGAAGGAAAAAACGCAGCCTTATTGTTTGGCGTCCAATAACCAAGATCAGAACTCTGTTTATAGAAAGGAGAGAAAAACTGATTCCCATTTGTTCCAAAAACATATGGATCAGAGACATATTGTTTCCATTGCATTACCCCTTCCAGGATCGCTGATAAGCTAAGGTTGCGCCAGGAAACTGATGGCAGAATGGAGAAACTCTTACGCGGATAATTGAAGCCCGCAGTTTTCTGATCACCAATATCGTACCAGCCATTTCCCTCGTCAATCACCCCATCACCATTTGTATCTTTATAAGTTAAATAACCTGGATAAGAAAAACCATTGTTCAGCACGCGGTTATTAAGTTCTGCTGTATTTTGCACAACGCCGGCACTGTTGTACACATAATTCTGGCCAAATAACATACCAGGGAACCATTGGCTACGAGCACCGGTGCCATCGTTCGCATATTTTACTACATAGCCTACATAATCGCTCATTAGAAAAGACAACCCGTAATCAAAATTCTCGCCCGCCAGGTTCATGTTGTCTTTCCAACCAATATTCAGTTCCCAACCACGGGTTTCAGTAACCGAATTATTAGTCTGTGGTCCCGCTATCCCTAATGCCTGAGGCAGAATTTTAGGCGGGCCTGCCTGGTCATACACCGTTCGCTGGTACCAGTCCGCAGTTATGGTCAGCCTGTTTTTTAAACCTACTACATCAACACCAAAATCTAAAACCGTAGGTTTAGCCCATGTTAAGGTACTGCTTACCAGTCCTCCGGGGTTAAGAAAGGGGTTTAAATTCCCGCCTAAGAGTGTCTTCGTGCTGGTCGCCGAACCTAAGGTAGACAGATAGGTATAATAGTTATCTGGTCCCGCTGAAGCTAAATCTCCTGTTTTAGACCACGATGCCCTCGGTTTTAATTGGCTTACGTAATCTTTAAATTTCCAGAAATTTTCATTGGCGACATTCCATGCCAGGGAAACAGAAGGGAAATATCCCCATCTGGCACCTGGCGCAAAACGGGAGCTCGCATCAGCCCTGGCCGCTACTTTTAACAGATATTTTTCTTTATAATCGTAAGTAAAAACACCATAATAGCCCAGCGAAGTCCAATCATACAACTGATCTCCGGCTGTATAAGGACCTGCTGAAGTATTGATTGATGGTGCTATATCAGGAGAATATAAACTTTTAGACGAACCCGTAAGATTACCAAAATTATTCTCCTCAGTTTGCGCGCCTACCTGTATAAAAAAATGATGGTCTTCGGCTATATTTTTGGAATATTCTGCGGTGAGATTTCCGAATTTATAGTCATTCCCTCCAAAAGTTTTCACTATACCACTGGCCGTAGGTGATCTTAAACCCGGGATAATCAATCCATTTGAATAAATGTACACCAATTTTGTCAACGACTCATTTTTCGTATTGCGATTCCTAAAATTATAACTTCCGGCAATTTTAAGCCCTTGTAGGGGCCTTAGATTAAAACCAGCTGTAAAGGTTAAATCATCTGCCTGGCCCGTTACCTGTCCAGAGCGGAAATATTGCAGATTGACTACAGAATTGTAATAATTTTCATTTTCCGGGTTTTTAATTGCTATGTTATAAAACTCGCGTCCAATCACAGAAAACAAGGTAACGTAATCACTATTGTTGCTATTGACCATTGGCCCCAAAGCATTGACACGGGCATAATTCATGCTGGCATCAAAATCAAGCCAGGAAGCAGCTTTGAAATTAATTTTGGCCAGGGCGTTATATCTTTTATATTCATTGTCAATCGGTTTAAAAACCCCTTCAGATTTATTGTAACCTAAGCCCACATAATACTTTACACGATCCGATCCACCAGAAAAGCTAAGATTTTGTTCGGTTGAGGGCACATTGGATTTAAAATAAGCATCCTGATAGTTATCAGTCCCAAAACTTGTATATCTGCCAAAACCAAAGTTTGAGGTTGGGTCAGGAAAGGATCCGTTGATCACATACTTACGGTCTATCCCCGAAAATACAGGATTGTCGTAATCGCCGGCTGCATGTGCCTTAATCCTTTCCATTGTTAAATCAGAAAAGTACGGAACACCTGTTCCATCAGGTGTAGCACGACCTAGCTGGTTCATAAATGATGCCCAGGAATACGTATCAAGTATGGTTGGCAGTGAGGCCGCACTTGTAAATTTATAATTCGACGTATAATTCACAGCGACGTTACCTGTACTGCCACTTTTTGTGGTAATTAAAATCACACCGTAAGGCGCTCTCGAACCATAAATAATACTGGAAGCACCATCTTTTAAAACCGATATACTTTCCACATCGTTCGGGTTTACCTCCTGCATGGGCCTTTCTACACCATCAACCAGCACCAAAGGCGCACCCGAAGAATTTAATTGTGTAAATCCTCTGATGTTTATAGATGGGTTTACCTCTGGGGCACCGCTGGGCATTCCAATGTTTAACCCTGGAGACAGTCCTTTTAAACCTTCAGCTATCGACCTGATCGGTCGGTCTCGCAATTGCTTCGCATCTACTGAAGCTACGGCATCGGTAAGATTTTGTTTTTTTACTTTACCGTATGCGGTCACAACCACATCATTTAAAGTTTCCTGACTTGCTGTAAGCATAATCGTTCCATTTTTTATGGCATTAACCGCCACTTCCTTGCTTTGATAGCCAATAAAGGAAACAACCAGCACTGCATTTTCATCTACATTCCGCAAATAAAAATCACCGTTAGCATTGGTGGTAGCCGCATTATTTACATTATTCTTAATCTTTACAGATGCTCCCGGTAAGGGTTTTCCTTCTTCGTCTACCACCCGTCCCTTAACGTCAATTGCCGTAAGTAAAGTCAATAACCTGCTGAAAACGGAATTCTCGTCCTTCCCTTTCACCACTACCGTTTTATCAGAAATTTCGTACACGAGTGGCTGGCCTTCAAAACATATTGCTAAGGCCTTGACGATGTCTACATCCTTTAGTTTAACCGTTACGGGCTTAGAATTTTTAAAGGCCTGATCAGCATAAATAAAATCATAGCCACTTTGATTGCTAATTGACTTCAGCACTTTCTGAAGCGTTTTGCCTCTCTCGTCCAGCGTAATCTGCGCCCTGCTTGAAGCACTCACCTGGAAAAGGAATGCTGTCATAATGAATATGGTTAGTTTCATTACAAGTATAAATTTATTTTTACTCGTATAACTGTGTCTCTCCCGGAGGACCGGGTTCGGGGTCATAATCCGCAAAATTTGCATAGGGATACCGGCAATCCGGCATTTCCCAACATTCTCGTTAATTTTCATTAATTTTGGTTGTTTGGTTCTTGTTGATCTTTTCGTTCTTTAAGAGAGGATGTTAGCTGTACCAAATGTAAAAGCGGGAGTAGGTTGAAGCATTCCCGCTTTCTCTATTGTTACTGCCAGAGGTGTAGAATTTTAAGGCATAACAATAATCCTCCTTCCTTCCACAGTTAAATGAACAGCTCCAGTGTAGTTTATTTTACTTAAAATCTTTGAAATATTGTCATAACGACTGATGGCACCTGTGAAGTTTGCTGCCGGTCGATCACCTTTATACACAACCTCCACATCATACCAGCGGGAAAGCTTGCGCATTACGCTCGTAATATCTTCCGAAGTAAAAATAAATTTGCCGTTCTTCCAGGCAACAGCTTCATTTACATCGACCTTTTCAACCGCAATTTTTCCAAAAGCCTGCGATGATGCCTGGTCACCGGGTTCAAGCACCCTCAAGTCATTTAACCGTACTGATCCTTCCAACAGGGTAGTCTTGGTTGTGGTTTCGTCAGAATAAGCACTGACATTAAAATGCGTGCCTAAAACCTCTATCCGTTGTTTACCCGTTTCAACAACAAATGGATGTAATTTATCTTTAGCCACTTGAAAATAAGCCTCTCCATCCAGCTTTACACTTCGAATTCCACTCTTATGAAGCGTAGCATCATAAGTTAAGCTTGATGCCGAATTCAACCAGACTGCTGTGCCATCAGGTAACCGCAACTGATAAGTTTCTCCTTTGGCCGTAGAAATGGTATTTATTTTATTGGCACCGACTGTCGGGTTTTGAATTTCATAAATGATCTGACCGTCTCTTGTTTTACTGATCACCACTCCCGCTTCTTTAGCCAATTCCCCATTTACAGCATTAGATAATGCTATCTTTTTTCCGTCAGCAAGTGTCAGGGTAGCGCCTTCTCTTCCGGGTTTGATATGTGCATCAGCTAATGACACCTGTTGCCTGATAATATCATTTTTAGTTTTATTTTTATAGAACAACATCCCTGCGGTAATGAGTACAGCTATTGTCGCCGCAAATGCAAATAGCCTCTTGTAATTCAATTGAATATTTTTTATCTGCTGTTTGTTGGCCTGAACATTTCTCCAGATCAAAGACATTTCTTCATTCATATCGTCATCAATGACATTAGCACTATGTTTTGCCGCATAGGAATTATACCAGGCCTCAACGGCAGCATTTTCTTCTTCCGTGCAGGTACCGTTGTTATATTTTTCCAGTAGTGCTAATACCTTTTTGTTTTCCATTTTCATACAGGAGAAAGTACCCCTTATAATGATAGGACACACGAAAACAATGCAGGTAGTACTTCTTACAAAAGAAAAATCATTTTATTTTGATATCGATGTGATCTGGGGTCTTTTAAGGCTAAAAGCTTACCTGACACTTAAATAAATCACTAAAACAGAGAGTGGTATATCGAGTTTACGGCGTAAAATATGGATTGCTTTATTGATCTGTTTCTTAACCGTCAGATCAGAAATATTCAATTTTTCGGAAATTTGAGCATGGCTGAGATTTTCGTTTCTGCTCATTTCGAAAACCTGGCGCATTTTTTTTGGCAGCATCTGCACCTCCTGATCAATTAGCCGTTTCAACTCATTAAAATTTACCTGGACATCTGTAATAAAATCCCCCTTGTCATAAAAATCTCCCAATTCAGTGATATAATGACTTTCCTGTTTTTCTTTACGGATTAGGTTTAGTACGCTATTTCTTACAGATTTATATAAGTAGGCATTCAGACTGGTAGATAACTCCAGGTCTTTCGCCTTATTCCAAATATTGGTAAAAACCTCCTGTACAATATCCCTTGCGTTATCCCTGTTATTGAGCATATGACGCGCATGCAAATAAAGTACAGACCAGTATCTGTTATAGATTTCGGTAAAAGCATCTTCATCTCCTGTCTTCAGGAGAATAACCAAATCGACATCTGGAAGTTTAATATACCGTTCCATTAAATAATTTAAATACTATGCACCTATAGTGCTACCCATGAGGGCCAAATAGATATATTATAAATGTACTAAATATCCCGGGTACTTCCCGGTTGCTCCATCAGTTTTTTCAATTTATTAAAATGATTTTTATAAACCCCGCGGAGGCTGCTCTTACAATATGCCCATCACTTTATACACTTGAGTATAGTTAAACTTATTGTCCACGTTGACAGAGATCACCAGTTTATCTTTCAGCTGTTCAAATTCTGTTTTTTCGGTACCTCCGAGTAGCTTAACAGCAGTTATTTTTTTAGTGTTCTGCTCAGATTGCCAGCCTAAAGCTGGTATTTCAATTTTTCCATTTACAGGGTTTAGGACAAAAACGTATAGTGCGTTTCCTTTAGTTGTAAAGCGTACTTCGTTATGCGGATAAGCAGGACTGGTAATTGTTCGTTCGTTAAAGTCGTCACTCTCGTGTTTTTTATTGGCTTCTAAATCTGCATTGCTAATGTTTTTTTCCTGCTTGCCACCATGCAGGTTATCTCCATAAATCGTCCATGGCTTACTTGCATAAATGGCTTCGCTGTTTGTATTTACCCATCTGCCTATAGTATCCAGGATCAGTTTATGATCCGGCGGAATAGTTCCATCTGGCAATAGCTCTACATTCAGCAATAGGTTTCCGTTCTTGCTCATCATATCCGTCAGCGATTCAATAACTGTTCTGGAATTGTGCCTGATTGGATCTTTTTTATAGAACCAGTCCCCAAAAGTTAAGGTACCCTGCCATGGATAAGGCAGTATTTTACTTGAACCGCCACGCTCAATATCTTTTACTGTAGAAGGTTCATTGTTAAATTTACCGGCCACAACAGCAGTAACTTTACCATGTTCCTTCAAGCTCCGGTTAAAATAATAGGTGCAGACTTCCTTTCCGTAGTCGCCATAAGGGAAACCGTATCCGTCAAACCATAGCAGATCTACATCATATTTACTAACTAACTCCTCGGTTCGTTTTACATAATTTTCCTTCACGCTTTTTATCCATTCCGGTGTACGTTTTTCAGGGGGCAATCCGTACAGGTCCGCAGGATCAAGACCT
>Ga0160441_100837_pt1 | contig 15322 bp, 17 predicted proteins | sample HID1971K_E1MG_FD_108260 | JGI IMG/M metagenome (GOLD analysis project Ga0160441, IMG submission 108260) | Enriched millipede-associated microbial communities from UW Madison campus, WI, USA - HID1971K_E1 MG | ecosystem: Host-associated > Arthropoda: Insects > Digestive system > Unclassified ... | reverse complement strand
TACCATCCCCCAATCCACATCCGTGTCGGAAGAAAGGGATGTTCCGAAGGTAAGCTTGGAGCACTACTGCCTCCACCGACAAATATAAGTATAATACTTACTAGAAATGCCTACCAATTTAATCTCCGTAACACATCTTTGGATCTTTGTTTCAACTATTTTCGATCCCACATAGCAATCCCTCACTCCATCATCACTTTATATATGATACAGTAAACACCATAATATATTTAGTACGAAAAACAGTGATTCATTCTTTTAAAATCCAAACTTTTATCCATTCAATATTCAACTTTTCTGACTAGGTGCAATCATTTGAGGTTGGTGTTGGTCCTGTTAATTTTTCGATCTTAACTTACATGGCGCTCGCATCTGGAGATGAATTGCTAACCTTTCCGGAGAGTGAACTAGTGACTGCAGCAATTAGAGAAATCGGTGGCAACAGAAATTGAGAGTTTAATTGAGAACTTACTAGGGAGGTCTTGTGTGCACTACATCTTATGTTCGTACAAGAATTCTTGTTTATTTGGAATCAACGAAGCAAACTGCCTTACATGCTGTCAGCAAGCCTATATAGTATGGGAATCGCAGCAATCCCGTTGATTTCGAAGTTTTTTAGTACATATTTGCGGAATGAGGGTCGAAACAGCAGGTCCGGAATAATATCTGATAATCGATTCCATCTACAACGGTTGATTAATCCATATTGAGAATGTTCTCCTGTATCGGGCAAAAGCAAGGTAGAATTGTCAAGCTTAGTCTTTACCTCTAACCATCCAGCAGTATAATCCCAAACTGGTAACAGCTCCTTGGCGTCATCTGCATAAAAATAATTGAATAGAAACACTACTTGCTGTGACTTATTAACTTCAGCAATTCTACAAACATTCGAAGCCGCTACTTTATGAGTGTAGTTGGAACTTGAGGAGAGCAATTGAATCAGTTCTAGAAACAGTGGGTGTTCTTGGATCTTTTTTGTTACTTGCATTCCAATTGTCTCTATCAACACAACTACATCAAATTGTGCAACATGAACCTTTCCCGTTCGTCTCTCAAGAAGCTTGCCGCGTCCAGGCGGGATGATAATTGCTTCAAAGACATTCACATGGCGAACACCAGAAATTTCTCGAAGATGCTTAGAGATTTCTTTGCATTGGAGAACAATCTTGCTTTTTCGTTCAGTGTTTCGAGGAAACGGACCAATTGGCTTCTCTAGTTCTGCTGCGATGTGAAAATAACCATAGTCGTTACAGTCAACAAGGCTCGCTTTAGGATATTGCATATGACCATTAACAATTTTCATAGATACTCCTCCTCATTTGTAATGCCGTGAAAATAAACAGAGAATAATGTCTCCCATAAATCATCCAGGGCGAATCCATGTTTCGACCAGACGTCCGGTCGGATTATAGCCTGAACAGATTCTAGAAATAGAACCGTAATAATTTGAGGGTTTAGAGAAGATCATATCAAGTGCTGTTCTTTTGCTTTGTTTAGGAGGAGCTGCGGGGCGTAAGCCTGTTAAAGCACATTGAAAATATTACTTCTCTCCCTACTGTTGTAGAAGGGGATATGATTGTCGCATCTAAAGGCTATTGCGCTCGTTGCAAGGAACTTCCGCAATCGACGGTTTGTATCTACCTTGGGCGCTCAGGCATTGGTGCAGGCATTTCTATCGGAGTAAATGTATGGCAAGGAGCCTCTGAATTTGCAGGGGAATTGCACTATCTTCCTATCAATGAAAATCTGGAATATGCAGTAATACTTTTTAAAGGTGTAGATATGGTCATTTACTACGGGAAAATTATCCGTTCCTATGCTGCGCTTTTGAATCCCGAACGCGTCGTCCTTTATTAAAACGACTTTATTGCAGGTAAGGCTGACGCCATTCGTAAAGAATGTGCGACCTATCTTCCAGCACAAGCAATGCCTCAGATAGAAGTTTCGGATAATTTCCACGAAGATTATAAACAAGGGCTTATTTCTCTTGCATATGATATTTTAGGTCGTCCTTAGTATCTCCCGAAAAAATAGTTGAATTTTCCTGTCGTCTATATGTAATAGATTATTTTATAGTCATTATACGAGGGCAGCACTCTTACTTGGAATCGCTAATATTGTATTGGAGATCATTAGTTATTGGTTAATGATAACACTCCATTCAGACCATGCTAACTATACATATGCTAAAAGCGACAGATCTACTATAAAACTAACGTTGGATTCTTGCATTAACATAGCTCCAACGACAAATGCCGACCGATTAATACACGGTCAGCATTTGTCGTGTATTCAAAAATGAATCCATTCGTGACTTACACTTACGTACATGTATTACAATCCAAGCATTGGGAGTTGTTTTAGGGAATGATACGTGAGAGACAATACTGATAGAAAAAAGTCTACTAGTTCTCCTTCTCTTAGACTCAACGAAAAACAGCCGATCATTCCGATCGGCTGCTCGTTTCTAGCTTTTATTCTCTATTAATAAATCGTTGGCACCATTCCCCCATCCATACGGATCGGAGAACCTTTGAACGCGGAAGCGTAAGGACTGCATACAAAAGTCGCCAATCTCCCGATTTCACTCGGTCTAATAAATCGCTGAATCTCGGATTGGGGCAGGTTCGCCGCCATGAATTTCTTCTCTTTGTCCGCGAATGTCATATTCTCATCAGCGTAGATTCCTTCAATGATCTGATGTACATTCTCAGAAAGTGTAGGTCCCGGCATAATCGTATTGACCGATACTTCCTTCCCTTTGGTCAATAAAGATAAGCTCTTAGACAGAGATAACAGCATCGACTTGGTCATGCAATACTGCGGCATTTGGCCTGAAGGCATCACTGCCTCCTCACTTGCGATAAAAATAATGCGGCCATCATTTTGCTCTAGCATGGTTGGCAAATAAAATTTAGATAACCCGTTCGCCGCGAGCACATTCGTGCGGAAGTATTTCTCCCATACGGCATCTGTGACGTCATCGTAGTTCATAATTTCGTAAATGCCCATATTGTTAACCAGAATATCCACCTTAGGATATTTCTCAAACAAAACTTCTCTCTGCTTAGTATCTACAATATCGGCTGTAGCATTCTGAGGAGAAGTAGCTGGGAACTGTGTGCGAATTTCGTTAACGGTTTGTTCTACCTCTTCGTAATTTCTTCCATTTATGAGTACATTAACGCCTTCTCTGGCCAGCTCGATAGCAATTGCTTTACCTATACCCTTGGTTGATCCTGTAACTAATGCTGTCTTGTTCGTTAATCCCATATCCATGATGTATGTCTCCTTCTGCGTTCCTGATAAGGACTATCTTACCTCAACAAACCTACTTCGTAACTAGCCCATGATGCCAACATTCTTGCATAACACGCCATCCTCAATTTTTTCGACTTTTAATGCTGCCCTTCTGGAACTACTGCCTTTTAAGCCCCGAGCGCCAATGAGCTGGCGTATCTCCTTCCCATAACCGGAATGCGCGGTAGAACGAATTCTGGTCTTCATATCCCACAAGGCAAGCGACCTCTTTAATATCGAGCGATGGGTCGGCCAAATACTCCCTTGCCTGCTCATGCCTAGCCTGCGTTAACAGATGCTTGAAGCTCGTACCTTCTTCTGTGAGCCGTCGTTGCAGCGTTCGACCACTCATATTAAGCTCCTTGGCAACAGCCTGTATGTCCGGATGCCCCCCCATTAGACTCCGCTTCATGATCCATTTCACTGTCTTCGTAACCGAGCGGCTGCGCCGCTCTTCCTCCAGCGTCTGATCCAAGACGGGTGTCAGAATTTCCAGCAGCTCCTCGTTATAGGTCGCGAAAGGAATATCCAGATCTCCACGCCGCAGGACAAGCCGATTCCTTGTTCTGCCGATTCGGATCGGACAGCCAAAATAATTTTCCAGCACCTGCACATCGCCCATGGGATGCGATAATTCGACGCCTACAGCTTTCAGAAACTGTCCTGTTCCCCGGCGCCCCAACTCTAGAAGGTACGCCAGCGTTAGACCGACCAATAACTCAGGACCAGACTCCGCCTCGGAATGCTGCCATTCCAGATCAATGGTACATCTATCATCTTCCTCCTTAATAATCAAGCTCTCTGGGGGACACATTTGTTTATACCTAGCCATTCGATATAGCGCGTCGCGGTAATCGCGAGCATGATAAGTCGCCAAAACAGATGGCGGGTATTGTGCCGTTTCAAAAGTAGTGACAAGTCCGATGATGCCTGTGGCTATGTCAACTGTGAGATCTGAAAAAGCCTGCCAGATCGCAAAATACTCAGCGGCAGTAACTCTAGGCTCCGTAATGACAGTGAACGGCAACTGTCCTTGTCGAGCTACGTCCCGGGGAGCAATCCCTAATCGTTCTACTCCTAACCAAAAACCAGCAGGGAATTTGATACCTTTAGTGGAATGCGACTTCATATCAAGCCCTCCTGTAATGAAATGAATAATGTTCTTAGCGCTTGCCTCTATCATTATTTTCCGCTATCATCTTTCAATAATTCAACATAAATTTTTTTCAACCATTTTCTCTGGTCTATTCCTCATCATCATCCATCTTCTATTAGTTTTTGTTACTGCCCTATATGTCGAATTAAATGATTTACGATTTTTTATAAAATAGGGCTTGCCTTAAAGTGCACATTAATCCTTAAGCTAATAAAGAACCGGCCGATTATATCCTATAAAAAAGCATAAAGGAGGTATCAGCATCATGACTTTTTCCATAAAAGAGGCTTCTGAGCGGCTTGGTTGCCCTGCACACAAGATTCGTTATTACGAGAAGGAAGGACTGCTCCCATATATTCAAAGAGATGAGCATGGAAACCGTCTTTTTGAGCAAGAGCATCTGGATTGGATGAGACTAATGTCCTGCTTCCGAGCGACAGGGATGAAGGTGTCTACGTTGAAGCATATGGTCCACCTTGCTCTGAACGGCGATTCAACTATTCCGCAGCGAAAATCGATTCTAAACGAGTATAAAGAAGAATTGCAGCGACGCCAGCTCGAGCTTGCAGAAGCGCTTGAAGCAGTGAATAACAAGCTTGTCATCTACGATGAGATAGAAAAAGGGAGACTTCCTTCTGAGAGTCAGCTGTTAGACCAAATGAAGAGCATTAGTAAAAATAATAGTTAACGGATGGAGAGGAATGGAGATATGAAACAAAGAACACTAGGGAACAGTGACATAGTCGTTTCTTCAATTGGATTGGGAATTATGGGCATGTCGCCTGGCATGTATGGGGAAACAAACGACGAGGAGTCCATCAAGACCATTCACCGCGCACTAGAGATCGGCGTTACGCTGCTTGACACAGCCGATGTGTACGGGAACGGGCACAACGAGGAGCTGCTTGGAAGAGCTATCAAGGGGCGCCGAGATCAGGCGGTTATCGCTACCAAATTCACATATACCCCTAACTATGAGAGCCTGAACGGCCATCCCGATTATGTGAAAAAAGCCGTGGAAGACAGTCTTCGCCGATTAGGCACTGAGTATATTGATCTCTACTACCAGCACAGGGTTGATCCGAATATTCCGATCGAAGAAACGGTTGGGGCGATGGCTGACTTGGTTAGAGAAGGAAAGGTACGCAGTCTCGGCCTATCGGAAGCATCTGCCTCTACGCTTCGCCGTGCTCATGCTGTACATCCGATTTCTGCTCTGCAGAGTGAATATTCCCTTTGGAGCCGCGACATCGAGGATGAGATTCTCCCGACGGTTAGAGAGCTGGGCATTACTCATGTTGCCTACAGTCCGTTAAGCAGAGGCTTTATCTCCGGCGAAATCCGGCAGTTCGAGGATCTGGATGCGAATGATCTGCGCAGATATATGCCTCGATTCCAAGGTAATAACTTCCAGAAGAATATTGAAATCGTCGATAAAATCAAAGAAATTGCTGTAGAAAAGAATTGCACGCCTTCCCAGCTCGCTATCGCATGGACGATCGCTAATAACGCGCTTCCGATTCCAGGAACGAAACGAATCAACTATTTGGAGGAGAATGCAAACTCCTCGAACGTTGAGCTGACTCCTGAGGACTTGGCTCGCATCGAGAGTGTAAGCCCCAAGAATGAGGTTCACGGAACCCGTTATATGTCAGCGCTGATGACACAGCTTAATGGCTAGCAATCCTTCATACCTTCATCAAAATAACACACTTCATAGTGACTCTCACTCCAGAGAGTCACTATGATCAGTTCCAGCATATTCACACCCAACGACCTATAAAAAAGCAGCGCAAGGCTCACCCCCATCTCGCACTGCCTCCTCTCACACCCAAGCAACATTCGAATAGCCGCGCTGCTCTCAATAACCGACATGCTCGCCTTCAATAAGCTCGATACGGTTGAGCCACTTCACACGGATTTGTAAGCATACATCTTCGACACAATCAGTTTCACAGGGCCACCGAGATCGCTTGGAATTGCTTTGCCATCATGCATGACGGCAATCATCACACCATCCATATCTTCCTGCTCAAGCGTTAACGTATCGGTAGATACACCATCACCGGAATAGAACTTCACGGTCTGTGCCTTGGACTGCACACCCACTTCCTTAAGGAACCGCTTCGGCGAGATACCCTCCCATGTGTTGCCATAGACGGACCACCCCGTTACACAGCGAAAATCACTCACCTGTACTTGCCGCTTCAATGCGACGATCTGCCACAGCACCACGCCGGATAAAAACCAGCCTGCGAGCCATTACATCCTTCCCTCACCTCCTAAAGAGTTATAATGGCAGTACCATGAGCCAGAACGTGCTGGCACCGCCGTTATTCCTACTTGCGTTTAGCTATACTATACCTCTCAATTATGAACATAATAAATCGAAAAAAAGCTAACCGTTCCAGCAACCCTTCCCTCTTCATACCAAGGTGAAACGGCTTTCACAGTCCTCTGGCGGTGCAGCGTACGAAAAACCCTGCCTAATCGGCAGGGCACACACGCTATATGTTCGTCTTACAATGCTGCTGCCTATACAGTAAGAATGACGGGAACGTTATCTCCGATGACAATGGTATGCTCGAACAGCGCTGTCACGCATCCATCATTCGTCCTTGCCGTCCAGCCGTCTTGGGCGATGTGGACATTCGCTTGGCCGGTCGTCAGAATCGGTTCCACCGTAATGACCATACCTTCCTTGAGCAGATCTCCTTGGCCTCCGACTCCAGTCTAGCGGCAAGTTCTTGGTGAGATCTGGTCGCAACTCTTTTGGGTTATCCTTCCATTTCAACAAAAAGTGGAGCGCTGATATAGTAAATACACTTTAATCAACTTATCTTCGATTTGATTATGATCATAGTATCTGAATATATCCAATCGTGTCCTTTCGAAACCACTACTTTTATTCAACTTGCGAGCCAGTTCCGAATAAGAACATTGCTCCCAAAATATCCACATTTCATATGTGTACTTTGCCCATTCGTAGACGCTCCAGTCTACTTTACCACCCTGTACAGAGCCCAAGCGTTCTAGTTCCTCGCCTCTAGAAAGCAGCGGGGCTTCTACTAAAAAGACGGGTATTTTTTTATATGAAAATTTCTGAGCTGCGTACCATCTTCGATGGCCTGATAATATGATATATTTAGAATCTTTTTGATAACAAGTTATTGGAGACTCAAAACCTTTTTTCTTTAAGAATCCGTTGCATGTCCTCGGATTTAACCGCCCAGTCCTCACGCGGATTAAAAGAACTAGGTAGAACATCGTGTATATTTGCATATATAAGTTTAGAGATTGAATTCATATTATACGTCCTCCTCCAGGGTTTTAGTTTTCCCCTCCAAATACTGCAGTAGATGATTTAAGTCATTCATTAAATGAATGACTTCTTTGTGATAATTCACAGCAATCCCTTTAGAGAAGAACTGGAGTCTTTAATTAGAATGTTAACCTGAGGAGAGAAATCGTGTTTATGTCGTTCATTAAATGCCACCTCGATCTGATACTGCTTAATTGTTTTTTTGGCATCGCTTATAAATGCAAGTAGCTGTTTCTCGGTAGCAACTCTGACAAAGGTTTTGTCATTGACCAAGTTACTTGAAGCACTTGTTCTCAAACTTCTTCAGCATTTGTCGACGTACATATTCTTCTGTTAAACCTTCTACCAATAGGGGGTGATAGTTTATAAGGCGTTTAATCCATTGAGCAATATAGTAAGGCATTGTGATCGAGTACATTCCATTTGCGAGTTTTTCGGCTATCTCATCTTTGAGATAATATTTATATACGCTGATCCTGGTACTCACCTGATGGCTAGTTATCCCTAACTTCCTCGCTAGTTCAGAGTAGGAGATCCCCCCTGAATATAGCCACCTGTCATGCGTATTTTTGGCAACCTCATAGGGTGTCCATGCTACTTGACCACTCTGAAGCGATCCTAGACTATCCAACTCGTCAGCCCGATTCTTCGGTTCCGCTACAATAAGTACTGGCAAGTGCATCGCGCCAAGATCTTCTAGCCCCTCGCCACAGAACGAAGTGAACCCGAATGCACAACGAGGAATAAACTGCAAACCATGAAAAAAATTGTTTGAACCGGAAAACTTCCATGGTCTTTCGTTGGCAATACGCACATGTTGACTCCGTGTTGAATGAGCACATTGGGCTGTTGAGTTGTTGATTTCACTTATTTAATTCCATGTAGTAATCGCACACAAGGGCCGGAAACTAATCGGAGGGGGCTGACCGGCCTTCTTTGCGTGCGTACAGCCTCAAGGATGCTCATGCTCGGTGGTCCGCACGGAGTGTCAAAAAGCACACAAACAAGCGCTCGGTCTGAAGTTTCCTGTAAGTATTTTCAGAATGCGAGCGTTGACTCCTTGTTACCTTCAGGCATAAGAAATACATCGCCTAAGGCACGGAGCCTACATGGCGATGTATCATTGATGAACCACTATTATACGTCTTTTTGTCCTTCTTCTTCCCCCACCGCAACTGGATTTTCTGCATTAGCGCTCCAATCACTCCATGATCCAGCATAAAGCTTCACATTGTTATATCCTGCTTCTTGTAATGCGAAGAAATTCGGTGTAGCCGTAACACCTGAACCACAATAGACGATTACTTCAGCATCCTTATCTATACCTGCAAAACGTTCCGCTTGTTCTTCAGCATTTTTCCATGATCCATCGACATTTTTACCTTCTTGCCAGAAATAATTGACCGCTGATGGAACATGTCCAGCGGCTTTATCGATTGGCTCTACTTCGCCACGATATCTCGCACCATCTCGAGAATCAATGATTACTGTTCCTGCAACACCAATTTTACTGTGAACATATTGTTGATCGACAAGTATATTATCATTCAGTATTACAGGCAGGTGGCATCCTTCTACTCGATCAGGAATTTCCGTACTAACTGCATGTCCGGCTTCTTTCCAAGACTTGAACCCACCTTCTAGCACATATACTTCCCCACCAAAACCAATCCATTGCAGTAACCATCGAAGACGTGAAGCCATTGCACCGCCTTGATCATCATAAGCCACAACTACTGAACTAGTTGTAATTCCAATGGATTCAAAAAATTGTCCGACCGTTTGTGGGTTAGGTAGTGGATGTCTCCCACCTACTCCATCTGGACGTTTCCCGCTAGATAGATCATGGCTAAGATTAGCATAATAAGCTCCAGAAATATGACTTTCACGATAAGCGAATTCTCCTGCGTCTTCATCAGATAGATCATATCTAACATCTACAATAACAAGCTTTGCATCACCTGCAGCTTGAGCTTCTAACTGTTGTTGCAATTCTTGCTGACTAATAAAATATGACATATAGCTCCTCCTAAAACTTTTTGTAATACTACTTGAAATACTTCCTGTAACAAAAAGTTACATCGAAAGCATAAGCTAAAACTTTTTGTTAGATAACTTTAATGCATTAAGTGTACTCCATTAATTAATGGTGTACTAGCTTTTATATTGTATGTTTGTACTATAACGATCATGATTAATCTTCTCATTCTTCTTTAATTTGTATAAAAGACTCATTATCTAATTTCCAACGTGTAATAGGTTGATCAGTTTCAAATTGAACAACAAAATTATTTTGAATATCATCATAGCGAACTAAAAAAGCAGATAACAATTCGTTAAAATCTAATACTCTAATCTGTTGATCATTCAACATGTAGAGAGATGAATAAGTAGGACTACCAACTGAAGCTACAATCTCATTGTATCCATCTCCATTCACATCAAACTCTTTCGTGTGTGCGCTAATAATCAGTGCAGCTGGCCTTTCCTTTGTAATATCAATATATATTGTATGAGGGGCATTAACTCCTAATGACCCACTCACTTTTATCCACGAGTTAGATAGCGCTTTCACAACAACATATTGAAAGTCACTATTTTTAGCTTTCCCGTACCCTATAGGACCTAGATCATACTTCTGATGGTTATACTCGAGATAAGCATATAATTGTAACTGTTCTCCTAATGAATATATTACGACAACAGCATCTTCAATTGGTTGCTTAATCATTGGCATTATCTCTTTGTTTAATTCTATTAATGAAAGTTCTGTAGCAGTTACATATTTTGAATATGTCATTGGAATCGCTTCGTATGTCTCATCAGACTCTATTATCGAATCAATTATAAGTGGTTGTTCAACCTCTAATAGTGTCCGAGTTTCTTCAATTACCTCTGGTCGTTGTGTGTTAGTAGTACGTTCATTACCTTCTAAATTACAGCCAGCTAATAAAATACTAAATGCAATACTAACTAAACAAACACTACGCATTAACAATATTACCTACCTCCACTATGGCATTTATCTTTGTACATGAACTAATATTCCATATCAATACTAATAATACATTTATAGTATGTAACAGGATCAAGATTAATATTAACATCATTAAGTAAATATTCCAATAATTTGTATATTAATCCATTAGACAGAAAAGAGGGGGTATCTCAGTGAGACAGCCCCCTATTTGAAACAGTTATCTAGTTATTACGTTTGACTATCTCTTTTTCTTGATTGGCGACAATTGCGTTAATATTTTCGGCCCAGTTTTCGTAATGGCGATCGTATGCTCAAATTGTGCGGTTAACGAATGATCTACTGTTCTTGCTGTCCATCCATCATGTGCAATATAAATTTGTGGTGATCCTATAGATAGAATAGGCTCGATCGTAATAACCATGCCCTCTTCAAGCTTTATTCCCGATGCTCTAGTTCGTACATGATGAACATGTGGAGGTTCATGTAACTCCTTACCAATACCATGCCCGATAAATGAACCAATGACATGAAATCCATCTTTTTCTGCTCGTTGCTCTATTGCAGAACCTATATCAGAAAGATCATTGCCAACTACTGCTTTAGCAAGACCAGCTCGAAAAGCAGCCTTTGATGCTTTTACTAACTGTCGTACTTGGGGTGAAACTTCTCCAACCATATACGTCCATGCAGAATCTGCCTTCCAACCTTTATAATCAGCAACGATATCAACAGTAATGACATCTCCTTTTTTCAGCTTATAAGAACTAGGAAATCCATGACATGCTACTTCATTTACTGAGGTACAACTCGCGAATGGGTATCCTTTGTGACCTTTTTGTGCAGGATATGCGCCATGTTCAACCATATACCAATCAACGAATCGATCAATTGACTCTGTTGTTACTCCTGGAACACACTTAACAGCTAATGCTTTATGACACCCAGCAACAATTTTACCTGCTCTTGCAATTCGTCTAATCTCCGCCTCCGTCTTTGGTACAATCGACTGCATCATTAATACCTCCTAAAACTTTTCTGTATGAAAAGTTACTTCGTAAGCTAGTGGAAAAGCGATAGCGATCGTTTTTGTCCTCGGATTTATACTACTAGTACCATTACAATAAATCCGAGGACAACGGCGATTGGAACAGCGTTTTGTTCTCGGAGCGTAGCACAACCACCCAGATTGAAATAGCTTTTTATTCTCACATCCCACCACCATAGACGCTGCTTCACAGCGGAGAGAACTAATCGCTAGTGGAAAAGCGATAGCGATCGTTTTCGTCCTCAGATTTATACTACTAGTACCATTACAATAAATCCGAGGACAACGGCGATTGGAACAGCGATTTGTTCTCGGAGCGTAGCAAAACCACCCAGATTGAAACAGCTTTTTATTCTCACATCCCACCACCATAGACGCTGCTTCGCAGTGGAGAGAACTAATCGCTAGTGGAAAAGCGATAGCGATCGTTTTTGTCCTCGGATTTATACCACTAGTACCATTACAATAAATCCGAGGACAACGGCGATTGGAACAGCGTTTTGTTCTCGGAGCGTAGCACCAACGCAACGTCTTCTCCCTTAAATATATTCCTCGTATCTTCGGTTCATTCTCATTTCGTGTCGAAGCATGTCCGATAACGAAGCAACGATAGGACTTCAAATCAATGTATGTTAAAAAAGCAAAAAAAGAGCCTGAAGCGAGCATTAAGCTCATCAGACTCTTTCCCATATATTTGACCTACACTGCCGAAGAGTTCATTCTTCCAAGTTCATCCTCAACTAGTGAGGTTAATTCATCTTCATAGCCGCCAGTAATACGATACTTACGGACATACTCTTTAACAAATTTCCTTGGGTCCTTAGGTTGGAAAATTCTCGTCAATTCCTTCAGGCTTTCCTTGACTTCATTTTGGCTGTGCTTTGCCATGAAATCTCCTCCCTTATACAATGGATGGTCGGTCCTATAGTACTACTCGAGAACAACAACAGGAAGTTGTCGCCATCGTTCCGGCTCTTGTTCCCCCTTAGGTGTAATGCATTCCACGGCTATTAGGTCAAATGTTTCAATTTTCTTACTATTATAACATTTCAGATAACAATATAGAAGTAGTTCAATGATTAGAAAATTTTATTGATATTTGAAAATTAATGTTTTCTCATCATAATACTTGTTCATCATTACTAGAACGTTCGAAAGAGGTTGAATCATGACCTGTTTCTTGCGAATGCCTTTGCTTTCTATACATTCGCAAATAGATAATTACAATGATAATTGCTACGACTACACCAAAAGTTAATAATACTAGCGCAGCTACATTTTGCCACAACTCAACCTCCTCCTTTTCCTATTATTATTTTACAATATTTTCTCAATTACTTCATGAGTCTATAAGCACCACTTGCCCAAGCGAGTAGTTCATTATGTTCATCATATAAAGAAGCTGTCATAGTATTAGTACGCTTTGTTGAATGTAAAAGTTCCGCTTTGCAGTAAATTTTACCAGTTGCGACATTAGATAAAAAATGTGTGTTCATTGTTGCTGTAACCGTATTTTCTCCTGTTCCAAGCATAATAATTAACCCCATAGCATTATCCAACATAGACATCATGACTCCACCATGTACAATGCCCATTATATTTTTATGATGATCGGCAAGTTCAAGTGAAATAATGACGTGCTCGTCGTTAGCTTCAACTAATTCACAACCTAGATATCCCCAAAAAGTCGACTTAGCAAGCTCTTGTAATTGTTCATATCTTGTTTGTTCATTCATGTTGTTGCTCCTCTTCAGCTAACTTGCGCCTGAGCACTTTCCCGACCATTGTCTTTGGCAAGCTATCTCTAAATGCATATAGATGGGGTACCTTGAAAGCAGCTAAACGCTCTCTGCACCATGCATCTAGTTGCTCCTCGGAAACCATATAGTTATCCTTCAACACAATATATGCTTTCACTGTTTCTCCACGGTAAGCATCTTTAATTCCTACCACAGACGCTTCAGCAATTGCAGGGTGTTCGAAAAGCACTTCTTCAATTTCACGAGGATATATGTTAAAACCACTTGCGATAATAATATCTTTAATCCGATCCATAATGATAAAGTAACCATCTTCATCCATCATAGCCAAATCTCCTGTTTTTAACCAACCATCATTAAGTACCTGATCGGTTGCTTCTTTTCTATTCCAATAACCTTTCATAACTTGAGGACCTTTAACAATGAGTTCACCTAATTGACCCCATGGTAGTCGTTCACCTGTCTCAATAGAGATAATTGCAGCATCCGTATCTGGAAATGGCAAACCTATCGTTCCGATCTTGCGATTTCCCCAGATAGGATTAGCATGAGTAACTGGGGCTGTCTCTGTTAAGCCATAACCTTCGATCAGTCTACCTCCTGTTAAGCTTTCAAACTGCTCTTGAACTTCTAGCGGCAGTGCAGCAGAACCACTTATACATACTTCAATTGATGAAAGATCTAATGGAGATGATTGTTTACTTGCCGCTTGTATTAACGCAACATACATCGTTGGTGCACCTGGAAAAATCGTCGGCTTCATCTTATCTATTGTTTTCAATACTTCACTCACATCAAACTTCGGTAGTAAAACTAGGCATCCTGCTGTTTTTACCGACATGTTCATCAGTACAGTTAGCCCAAACACATGAAATAGAGGTAGCGCCGCTAAATATCTTTCTTCCCCAATTTTAACTCGGCTACACCATTCCATCGTTTGTAATGTATTCGTAACGAGATTACGATGAGTAAGCATAACCCCTTTCGGAGTACCTGTTGTACCACCTGTATACTGCAATGCAGCCAGTTCATGATGCTCCGCTAATGTAGGCCTCTCGAATGATAAAGCTTTTTTAGTTTGTAGAGTAGTCCAAGCGACGTATCCATCCTGACCATATGGAATAACCGACTTAAATCCTTCCTTACGTTGCTTAATCGGATATAATAAATTTTTGGGAAACGGTAATCCGTCCTTAATCGAAGTGACTATTACATTTTTTAATTTTGATAATGGACCGCTCTCTGGATTTTTGCCACGAACTCTCTCAACTCTTGGATATAGTAAATCCACAGTAATTAATGCTACTGCACCACTATCTTGCAATTGATGGGTCAGTTCGCGCTCTACATATAAGGGATTCGTCTGAACAACGACTGCACCTGCCAAAAGCACTCCGTAATAAGCAATGACAGCCTGAGGACAGTTAGGTAACATAATAGCTACTCGGTCACCTTTTTGGGTACCAAGTCTGCCTAATCCTCTAGCTAGTTGATCCGCTGCAACATAGAGTTGCTGATACGTCAACGTCTTACCTAGAAAATGGACTGCTAACTTATTCGGATAATTTGTAGCTGAATCTATCAAAAACTGTGCAATATTAACTTCAGGGTAATCGAGCGTAGTTCGAATATCTTCAGGATAATGCTTATGCCATATTTTGTGCAGCGACTGCTCTGCTTCTGCTTCTGCTTCTGCTTCTGCTTCTGCTTCTGCTTCTGCTTCTGCTTCTGCTTCTGCTTCTGCTTCTGCTTCTGCTTC
>Ga0160441_100832_pt1 | contig 15411 bp, 16 predicted proteins | sample HID1971K_E1MG_FD_108260 | JGI IMG/M metagenome (GOLD analysis project Ga0160441, IMG submission 108260) | Enriched millipede-associated microbial communities from UW Madison campus, WI, USA - HID1971K_E1 MG | ecosystem: Host-associated > Arthropoda: Insects > Digestive system > Unclassified ... | reverse complement strand
GGGTTCTGGCTGCGCGAGTCGGGCACGCTCGTCGTCGCCCGCCATGACGACGAGCTGTCGCTGCTCGAGGCGGCCGCCTCCGGCGGCAGCGACCAGGTCGGCCGCGACGGGAGCGGCATCGAGATGCTCTCGGGTCGCCGGCTCGCCCGGCGCGCGCCGGTCGATCCCGCCGTCACCGTCGGTGGCGCATGGATCGAGACCGACCTGCAGACCCACCCGCGCGAGGCAGCGGCGGCGATCACCGAACACCTCGCGCGACTCGGCGTCAGCTTCCGCTGGCGCACCGCGGTGACGTCGGTGGATGCCGGGGTCGTCGGCACGACGCGCGGCGAGGTCGCGGCGGATGAGATCGTCGTCGCCGTGAACCACGACCTCGATCAGCTCATGCCCCACCTCGCCGAGCGCGCGGGCATCGTGCGGTGCACGCTCGACATGATCCGCGCCGAGGTCGCCCTGCGCGCGCCCTTGGACGCGCCGCTGCTGACCGGATGGTCGCTCGTCCGCTACGGCCGGTTCGCGGCGCTGGCCGAGGCGGCGATCGTCCGATCGCGGCTGCACGCGCAGGCTCCCGAGCTCGCCGCGCTCGACCTCAACCAGATGTACACGCAGCTGCCCGACGGGTCGCTCATCATCGGCGACACGCATCACCGCGAGGTCTCGCCGCCGCCGTTCCAGAGCGAAGCGGCATCCGCGGCTCTGCTGCGCGAGACGGCGACACTGTTCCGCACCGTGCCGCGCGTCATCGAGCGCTGGCAGGGCGTGTACGCGAGCGGTCGCGACGACTTCCTCGTCGAACGGCCTGCGCCGGGCGTGACGGTGCTCGCCGCCACGACCGGCATCGGCATGACCACCGGCCTCGGCCTCGCCGAGACCGAGCTGGCGACCACGTGGGGCGCCGAGGCCCCCATCCACACCCCGCAAGGAGTCCTCTCATGACCCGCAGCATCGATCTCGTCATCCTCGACATGGCCGGCACGACCGTCCGCGACGACGGCCTCGTCGAACAGGCGTTCGCGCGCGCCGACGCCGAGACGGGCGTGAGCGGCGACACCCCGTGGGACGACGCGCTCGCCTACGTGCGCGCGACGATGGGCCAGTCGAAGATCGACGTGTTCACGCATCTCGCCGGTGGCGACGGCGCGCTCGCGCAGCGGGCGGTGGCGTCGTTCGAACAGGCCTTCGCCGATGCCGTCGCCCGCGGCGCGGCCGAAGAGATCCCCGGTGCCGAAGCAGTGTTGCGCGGGCTGCGCGCCGACGGCTACGCCGTCGCCCTCACGACCGGGTTCTCGCCCGCGACGCGCGACGCCATCCTCGACGGTCTCGGCTGGAACGGGATCGTGGATGCCGCGCTCGCCCCCGCCGACGCCGGTCGCGGTCGCCCCGCACCCGACCTGGTGTGGGCCGCCGCCGTCCGCGCCGGGGCGCACTCCGCCGTGCGCATCGCGGTCGTCGGCGACACCGCGAGCGATGTCGAGTCGGGTCTGCGTGCCGGTGCGGGACTCGTCGTCGGCGTGCTCAGCGGCGCGCACGACCGCGAGACCCTCGAGTCGGCGGGCGCGCACGTCGTGATCGACGACGTCACCGCCCTGCCGGGGCTGCTCGCCGACCGGTCCGTGCTCGCCGGCCCGGCCTCATGAGGTCCGCGGCGACCGCCCGTCGCCCGATGTCGCCCGGCGCGACCCGCGACGAGGTGCTGCGCCCGCCGGCGCTCGCCCAGGTCTGGACGGGTGAGGGCGGCGGCTTCGAGACGATGGCCGTCCCCGGCGTCGTGCTGGGCGGGGGAGATGTCATCGTCGCCGTCGAACTCGCCACGATCTGCGGCTCCGACGTGCACACGGTGGCCGGGCATCGCCCCGCGCCGACCCCGCTCGTCCTCGGCCACGAGTATGTGGGGCGCATCGTCGCGATCGGCGCCGACGGTGCGTGCGATGTCGCGGGAGTGCGGTTGCAGCTCGGCGAACGCGTCGTCTGGTCGGTCGCGGTCAGCTGCGGCGAATGCGACCGCTGCGGCCGCGGCATCCCGCAGAAATGCCGTCGGCTGCGCAAGTACGGCCATGAGCGCGTCGGTGCGCACTGGGAGCTCGTCGGCGGCTTCGCGACGCACGTGCACGTGCTCGCGGGGACACCCATCGTCGCGGTCGGCGAGTGGATGCCCGCCCGCGTCGCCGCACCGGCCGCCTGCGGCGCCGCTACCGCGTGGGCCGCGCTCCGCCGGGCCGAGCGGGAGGTGCCGCTCGGCAGGGCCGGCGGCGCGACCGTGCTCGTGACCGGAGGAGGGCTCGTGGGCCTCTCGGCGGCGGCGATCGCCGCCGCCCGCGGGGCGTTCGTGATCGTTTCCGACCCCGACGACGGGCGTCGCGCGCTCGCGCGTCGATTCGGTGCCGCCGCCGCGATCGATCCCTGCGACGCGGGCGCGCTCGACGCCGCTCTGGCCACGGCCGGGCGCGACGAGGTCGACGTCGCGATCGAGGCATCGGGCGCCGGTGCCGCCGTCGACACGGCGGTCGCCGCCGTCGGCGTCGGGGGAGTCGTGGTGCTCGTCGGCAGTGTCTTCCCCGGGGGGCGGCAGATCGTCGACCCCGAGCGGATCGTGCGCGGGCTCATCACGATCGCCGGGGTGCACAACTACACCGGCGACGACCTGCGCGACACGGTCGCCTTCCTCCGCGACTCGGGTGCCCGGTACCCGTTCGAAGACCTGGTCGACCCGGTGCTGCCGCTCGATCGCCTCGACGAGGCGTTCGCCCTCGCCGGGCCGGGCGGGCCGATCCGGGTCGGGATCGACCCGCGGCGCTGACGACTGTCGCGGTCAGCGCCGCGTCATCGGGAGCTCAGCGCTCGGCGCGGGCCAGATTCTCGCGCAGCTCGTCGGCATCCTGCCGCACGACATATGCGGGCCGGTCGCGCTCGACCCGCCAGCTCTCGGCGACCGAACCGACATCGACGGTGTCGAAGCCGAAGGCGTCGTAGATCTCGGTCGCCAGCGCCGCCGCGTCGGCGTGGTCGCTCGCGATCGCGAGCGCGCGGCGGCCGGGGGTGCCGGCAGGAGCGCCGGTGGTCAGGATGTCGGCGGCGCCGATGTGGTTGAACGCCTTGACGACCCGGCTGGATGCCAGGTGCTGCTGCGCCAGGCCGGTCGTCGTCGCGCGATTCTCGTCGAGGGCCGCGATGTGCCCGTCGCGCTCCCAGTAGTAGTTGTTGGTGTCGAGCACGATCTTGCCGGCGAGGGGCTCGACGGGCACGGCATCCAGCGCTTTCAGCGGCACCGTGACGATCGCCCAATCGGCGGCCTCGGCCGCCTCTTCCGCCGTCGCCGCGCGCACGCCTGCGCCCAGGCGCCCCACGAGGTCTGCGAGGGTCTCCGGCCCGCGCGAGTTGGCGATCACGACGTCGTAGCCGCGCTGCGCGAGACCTTCCGCGAGTGCGCCGCCGATGTGTCCTGCTCCGATGATTCCCACTGTCGTCATGTCGGGGGACAACGTCGTGTGGGGTGACAGATTCCCGCTCGGTGAAATGTGCCGTAACGATGTCAAGACCCGCCCTCGCCGGCGCGGGGGTGTGACAGCGTGGAGGCATGACAGACACCACGCACACCGACACCGCCGCGCGCGCCACCACCGCAGCCCGTGCCCAGGTCCTGCGCGACCTGCACGCCGCCCCCGAGATCCTGCGCGTCGCGAACGTCTGGGACGTCATCTCGGCGAAGGCCGTGCTCGCGCTGCCCGAGACGCGCGCGATCGCGACCGCCGGCCACTCGATCGCCGCGTCGTTCGGCTACGACGACGGGACGATCCCGTTCGAGATCACGCTCGACATGGTCGGCCGCATCGTCGCCGCCGCCGGCGACGTGCCCGTCACGGCCGACCTCGACGACGGGTACGCCGACACCGGCGACACGACCCGGCGTGCGATCGGCGTCGGCATCGTGGGCGCGAACATGGAAGACCGTCTGCGGCCCCTCGACGAGTCCGTCGCGCGCGTCGCGGCGGTCGTGAAGGCGGCTGAAGCCGAGGGCGTGCCGTTCGCGCTGAACGCCCGCACCGACGCGTTCGTGCGAGGCGGTGGCAGGCCGGTCTCCGAGTCGATCGCCGACGCGATCGAGCGGGGCAGGGCGTACCTCGATGCGGGCGCCGACGTCGTCTTCGTGCCCGGTGTGCTGGATGCGGACACGACGCGACAGCTCGTCGCCGGCATCGGCGAGCGCAAGGTGAGCGTCATCGGCCTGCCCGGCGCCCTGACCGCGGCCGAGTACGAGGCGCTCGGCGTCGCCCGCATCTCGTACGGTCCGACGACGCAGCGGGTCGCCTTGACGGCACTGCAGGACGTCGCGAAGAGCCTGTACGCCGACGGCACGATCCCCGCGTCGACGCGCGCCTTGAACTGACGACCGCACGTGCGATGACGGCGGGCACGTACGCTGGATCCGTGCCCGCCTCAGCCGCAGCCCCGCCCGCCTCAGCCGCCGCGCTGGCCCATGCCGACGATCTCGCCGACTTCGTCGCCGCGTCGCCCTCGAGCTTCCATGCCGCGGCCGAGGTCGCGCGGAGGCTGCAGGATGCCGGCTTCACGGCCCTCGACGAGACCGCGCCGTGGCGGGTCGAGCCCGGTGCGCGCCAGCTCGTCGTGCGCGACGGCGCCGTGCTCGCGTGGATCGTCCCCGCGGGCGCGACCGCCGACACGCCGTTCCGCATCTTCGGGGCGCACAGCGACTCGCCGGCGTTCAAGCTCAAGCCGCAGCCGACGACGGGTCGGGCCGGCTGGCTGCAGGCGGGCGTCGAGATCTACGGCGGCCCGCTGCTGAACTCGTGGCTCGACCGCGAGCTGCGCCTGGCCGGCCGGCTCGTGCTCGACGACGGCACCGAGCACCTCGCCGCGACGGGGCCGCTGCTGCGGCTGCCGCAGCTCGCGATCCACCTCGACCGCGAGGCGAACGACCACCTGTCGCTGCACAAGCAGACGCAGACGCAGCCGGTGTGGGGGCTCGGTTCCGCGGCCGAGCAGGCCGATCTGCTGGCAGAGGTCGCGGGTTCCGCGGGGGTCGATGCCGCGCGCATCCGCGGCTACGACCTCGTCACCGCCGATGCCGCCCGCGGCGCCGTCTTCGGCAAGGACGACGCGTTCTTCGCCTCGGGACGACTCGATGATCTGGCATCCGTCCACGCCGGCCTCGTCGCGCTCGAAGCCGGCAGCACGGGCGCGCCGCACATCGCGATGCTCGCGGTCTTCGATCACGAAGAGGTCGGCTCCGCGACCCGCTCGGGGGCCGCCGGGCCGTTCCTCGCGGATGTGCTCGAGCGGGTGCAGCGTGGCCTCGGCGCCGATCGCGAGCAGCAGCTGCGCGCGCTCGCCGCCTCGTGGTGCGTGTCGAGCGACGTGGGGCACTCGGTGCACCCCAACTACCCCGAGAAGCACGACCCCGTGGTCCGCCCGGTTCTCGGGTCGGGGCCGATCCTCAAGATCAATGCCAACCAGCGCTACGCGACGGATGCCGCCGGAGCCGCCGCGTGGCACGCTTGGTGCGACGCGGCGGGTGTCGTGAGCCAGGAGTTCGTCTCGAACAACGCCGTGCCCTGCGGCTCGACGATCGGGCCGATCACGGCGACACGCCTCGGCATCCGTACCGTCGACGTGGGCATCCCGATCCTGTCGATGCACTCCGCGCGCGAGCTCGCCGGCACCGCCGACCTGCTCGCGCTCTCACGCGTCGCGGCGAGCTTCTTCGCTGACTGACCGACGGGCGGGTCAGACCTCAGTACGCTTCGGGAGCACCCAGCCCGCGCGCGGGAAGTGGCACGTGTACCCGTTGGGGATGCGCAACAGGTAGTCCTGGTGCTCGGGCTCGGCCTCCCAGAACGGACCTTCCGGCTCGATCGTCGTGACGGCCTTGCCGGGCCACAGTCCCGACGCGTCGACGTCGGCGATCGTGTCGCGCGCGACGCGCTCCTGCTCGGGCGACAGCGGGAAGATCGCCGAGCGGTAGCTCGAGCCGATGTCGTTGCCCTGCCGGTCCTTCGTCGACGGGTCGTGGATCTGGAAGAAGAACGCGAGGATGTCGCGGTAGGTGGTCTGCGTAGGGTCGAAGACGATCTCGACCGCTTCGGCGTGACCGGGGTGGTTGCGGTACGTCGCGTGGTCGTTGGTGCCGCCGGTGTACCCGACGCGCGTGTCGCGGACGCCCGGCTGACGACGGATGAGGTCTTCCATGCCCCAGAAGCAGCCGCCCGCGAGGACAGCGGTCTCGGTGCCTTCGGTGCGCGTGATGCGGCCGGTGTCGGTCATGATTTCTCCTTCGTCGGGCGTGTACCGATGACAACGCGCCCACCTTCGATTCTGGTCCCTGCCGAACCTCACAGGGCGCTGTGAGTCGATGCGCGGTAGAATCGAGGCCTCCGCGGCGCCCATTCTGATCCGGGCGCGGCGAGGTGCATCTACCAGCTCGACTGAGTCTCGACCGAGATCCGGGAAACGGCGGCACGTTCCATACGAGTCGATTTCTCCGGAGGAGCACGTGACACTCACCCAACAGCGCGCATCGGCGCGCGCGGGCGTCGCCGATGACCGCACGCTGATCCAGCACACCGGATGGGTGTACTGGCCCATCGCCTTCATCGCCCGCCTGCCGTTCGCGATGATGACCGTCGGCGTGCTGATGCTCGTCGTCGCCGAGACCGGGTCGGTGAGTCTCGGCGGCCTCACGTCGGCCGCCGTCGGCATCGGCGTCGTGGTCGCGGGGCCGGTCATCGGCGACCTCGTCGACCGCCACGGGCAGCGGCGGGTGCTGGTGCCGGTCGGGCTCGCCAACGGCATCCTCCTGGGTCTGTTCCCGCTCGTCGTGCTGAGTGGGATGCCGGAAGGCGTGCTGCTCGCGGCCGCACTCGCGATCGGCCTGACCGCGCCCCAAGCAGCCGCGATGTCGCGCAGTCGACTGCTCGACATCATCGCCGCCCGGCTCGCGCCGCAGCGCCGCGCGGTGACGACGACGCGCATCATGTCGTACGAGTCGGCGGCCGACGAGACGGCGTTCGTGATCGGACCGTTCCTGGTCGGCATCCTCGCCTCGCTCATCGCCCCGTGGGCGCCGATCGCGATCGCGGCCGTGCTGAGTCTCGGCTTCGTGACCGCGTTCGCCCTGCACCCGACGGCGCGCGTGCAGTCGCTCGGCTCGGCGGCTGCCGAACGCGCGCCGTTCCGGGCGGTGCTCACCACCCGGGTGCTCGTGCTGGTCGGGGCGACGTTCGCCGTCGGCGCGTTCTTCGGTGCCACACTGACGTCGCTGACGGCCTTCGCGCAGTCGTTCGGTGAGGAATCGCAGGCCGGGCTGCTGTACGGGCTGATGGGCATCGGGTCGGCGATCCTGGCACTCGGGGTCGTGCTGCTGCCGCAGCGGTTCGCGCTGCGGCACCGGTGGCTGATGTTCGGGGCGGTGCTGACGGTGGCGGCCGTGGGCTACACGGGCGCGAGCAGCATCGGCGGCATCACCGTCTGGCTGCTGCTCATGGGGCTCGGCGTCGGCCCGACCCTCGTCACGCTCTTCTCCCTCGCGGGCGAGCGCGCACCGCTCGGCCGCGCCGCGACGACGATGACGCTGCTCGGCTCGGCGCTCACGCTCGCGCAGGCACTGTCGTCGGCTGTCACCGGCTGGCTCGCCGAGTCGGTGTCGATCCACGCGGCGATGCTCGTGCCCGCAGTCGCGGCCGCCCTCGCGCTCGCGCTGGGTCTCGTCAACGTCGCCATGAACCGGCGCCCTCGCGTCGCCTGAGCCGGCGCCCGCCCCGTTTGTCCGTCCGAAACGGTCGCCAGGGGCGGCCGGTGGTGGCTACACGGGACGGATGAGCCGGCGCTGGCGTCAGACGAAGCGCACCCAGTTGGCCCCACGGCCGGTCTCGGCGCGGTGCAGCAGCCGCAAGCGGTCGCCGTCCACCGCGTACAGCGAGACGTCCGTCGATTTCTCGCCGGCTGCGACGAGCAGTCCGCCGTCGGCGCTCACACCGAAGCCGCGCGGCTGACGCTCGGTCACGGTGACGCCGGCCGCCGGGGTGAGGGTGCCGTCCGCGGCGATCGCGACGGCGGCGAGGGTGCTCTCGGTGCGCTCCGATGCCCACAGCACATCGCCCGTGCGGTGCAGGTCGGCCCCCCAGATGTAGTGGTGGGCGAGCGGATCGGCGCCGAACACGCTGCGCCCGAGCTCTGCCGCGGCGTCGAAGGCTGCGGCGGCGCCGACGTACTCCAGCCCGCCGTCGGCGGGGTCGCGGCGGTAGTGGAGAACTTCGCCGGAGAACTCGGTGAGCACGTACACGGCATCCGCTGCGTCGTCGACGAGCAGATGCCGCGGACCGCTGCCGACCGGCGCCGCGACGGTGGGCACGGCGAGCGGCGTGAGCTGCAGGTCGTCGCCGATCGCATACTGGGCGATCAGGTCGGCGCCGAGCGACACGAAATACGCGAACCGCCCGTCGGGGCTCGGCAGCACCGAGTGCAGGTTCGGGTAGGCGATGCGCGAGACGGGCTCGCCGACCGTGCCATCGGTGACGGGGCAGCTGATGCCGTACCCGCCCCCGTAGCTCGCGCCCAGCAGCCCCGTGCCCTCACGCGTCAGGGCGAGGTAGTTCATGCCGCCCTCGGGCAGGTCGAGCCGAGAACGGGGCGTCAGCGTGCCCGAGGCGCGGTCGAGCGCGAGGGTGACGATGCCGGCGGGCTCGCCCTTCACGCCCGCGTAGACGAGGTCGCGGTCGGCGTCGACGGCGAAGGTCGAGCAGCCGGTGAGGCCGTCGGTGACGGCGAGACGCTCGAGGCGCTCGCCATCGACGCGGAACGTCGAGATCGAGCCATCTGCGGCATTGGCGACGAGGACGAGAGTGGGAGAGTCGGTCACCCCTCCAGCGTAGGCGCGGCCGTTAGGCTCGAGGCGACGGAAGGATTCTCCCCATGGCGCGCATCCTGCTCATCGGTGGTCACGGCAAGATCGCCCTGCTGCTCGAACCCCTGCTGGTCGAGGCTGGGCACCACGTGACCGCCGTGATCCGCAACGCCGATCATGAGGCCGACGTCGCCGCCACCGGCGCGACGCCGCTCGTGGCCGACATCGAGACGTTCGACCTCGACCAGTTCACGAACCTCGTGAGCGGCAACGACGTGGTGATCTGGTCGGCCGGCGCCGGGGGTGGCAGTCCGAAACGGACGTACGCCGTCGACCGGGATGCCGCGATCCGCTCGATCGACGCGGCGGCGGCCGCCGGCGTCCCGCGCTACCTGATGGTGTCGTACTTCGGCGCCGGCCCCGATCACGGCGTCGCCGAGGACGATCCGTTCTTCGCCTACGCGGAGGCCAAGGCGGCCGCCGACGCGCACCTGCGGGCGAGCGGCCTGGACTGGACGATCCTCGCGCCGTCGACACTGACCCTCGACGACGGGACGGGGCGGATCGACGTGGATGCCGATGCGTCGCGCTCCGTCGCGCGCGCCGATGTCGCCGCGGTCATCGCGGCATCCCTCGCCGAGCCGCGGACGGTGCGCCGGACGATCCGCTTCACCGGGGGCGGCGTGCCGATCGCCGAGGCCGTCGCGTCGGCGGGGGCGGGCGCGTGACCGACGAGCGCACCAGCTGGGTGCTCGTCGACGGTGAGAACATCGACGCGACGCTCGGCAGCTCGATCCTCGGCCGGCGACCGCAGCCCGACGAGCGGCCCCGGTGGGATCGGATCCTCGCCTTCGTCGCGGGGCGCTGGAACCAGCAGGCGCGCGGACTCTTCTTCCTGAACGCGTCGACGAACCTGCCGATGTCGTTCATCCAGGCGCTGCTGGCGCTCGGCTACCAGCCGGTGCCGCTGTCGGGATCGCCGGACGAGAAGGTCGTCGACATCGCGATCCAGCGGACGCTGCGGGCGCTGCGCGACCGCGGCGGCGACGTCGTGCTGGTCAGCCACGACGGCGACTTCGTCGACGACGTCGGCGCGCTGCTCGACGGCCGCCGCGTGGCGGTGATGGGCTTCGCCGAGTTCCGCAACGGCGCGTTCGCCGACCTGCCCGGCATCCAGTTCTTCGACCTCGAGTACGACGTCGAGGCGTTCGATGCTCAGCTGCCGCGCGTGCGGGTGATCCCGATCGACGAGTTCGACCCCGCGCAGTTCCTGCGGTGACCGCATGACCACGCGCACGCGGACGACGTCGCCGCAGCGCACGTACCGCTATCTGCGCATGGCGATCTCGGGGTCGGTCGTGGTGGTGTTCACGTCGATCCTCGTGACGATGCCGATCGTCGGGCTGCTGCCCTCGCTCAGCCACTATTACTACACGCCCGCCCGCACCATGTTCGTGGGCGCGCTCATCGCCGTGGCGGTGTGCTTCTTCGCGCTCTCGGGCCGCGGCACCGAGCGTGCGCTGCTCGACGTCGCGGCGGTGATCGTGCCGCTGGTCGCCATCGTGCCGACGCAGATCTCGCCCGATTCGGTGCCCGGCATCGACTCGGGGTGCGCGGGTGGGGCCGCGTCGTGCGTGCCCGTCGCGTACCACCCCGACGTCGACGACGGCATCGTCACGTATCTCATCGTGGGGGTCCTGATCATGCTGCTCGCGCTGGCGCTCGCGCTCGCGGACGAGGTCGACCGGTCGGGCACGCTGCTGTCGGTGGGTATCGCCGCCGCGATCGTGCTCGTCGTGTGGTTGACGTGGTGGCTCGCGCGCGACGCGTTCCTGCGCTGGGCGCATCTGGTCGCCGCGGTGGGATTCTTCGCCGTGATCGCGGCGGTCGCGGTCGTCAACGCGCTGCGGCCGGTGCCGGCGAGCGCGCCCCACTGGCTGAAGGGCGCGTACGTCGCGATCGCCGTGGCCCTCGGCGTCATCGTGCTCGGCATGCCCTTCTACGGCAGCCTGCACGTGGGCGATCTGTACGGCGTGTTCGTCGGCGAGGTACTCGCGTTGCTGCTGTTCGCCGCGTTCTGGGTGCTGCAGTCGTTGCAGTACTGGCGCGTCGACGACCCGCGGATCATCGCCCAGGTGTGACGCGGCCGTCGGCACCGCCCGCGCGGGCGAAGCGGACCCATATGACGGTTCCGCCGCCGGCATCGTGCGATTCGTGTCCACTCGGGCGCCGCACGCGGTCCGCCCCCGCACCGCGAGTGCATAGGCTCGGGGCATGACGCGAACCACGACGGCCCTGCGCAGCTTCTCCGGCGGCGTGCTGCTGGCCAATGCAATCCCGCACGGCGTGCACGGAGTGTCGGGTCGGCCGTTCCCCACGCCGTTCGCCGACCCGCCGGGAGTCGGCATGTCCAGCCCGAAGCTCAACATCGTCTGGAGCATCGCGAACCTCGTGACCGCGGGCCTCGTGCTGCGCCGCGCCCCGCGGTCACCGCTCGCGCTCGCGGCCGGGGCGGTCGTGATGGGGTTCTTCCTCGTCGGCTACTTCGGATCCGTCGACGGCACGCTCCGGACGGCATCCGCATGACCCGCACGATCGTGATCACCGGGGCGAGCGACGGTATCGGCGCCGCCGCCGCGAAAGCACTGACGGATGCCGGCGAGCAGGTCGTCGTCGTCGGTCGCAGTCCCGACAAGACCCGCGCCGTCGCCGAAGCGATCGGCGCCCCGTGGCACCTCGCCGACTTCGCCGAGCTCGATCAGGTGCGGGCTCTCGCCGCGACGCTCCTCGAGCGGTACCCGCGCATCGACGTGCTCGCGAACAATGCCGGCGGCATCTTCGGCGATCGCACGCTCACGCAGGATGGCTTCGAGCTGACGTTCCAGGTCAATCACCTCGCCGGGTTCCTGCTGACGAACCTGCTGCGCGACCGGCTGACCGAGAGCGGCGCCTCCGTCATCCAGACCTCGAGCCTCGCCGCGCAGCGGTTTTCGCGCTTCGAGATCGACGATCTGCAGGGTGAGCGTCGCTACACGCCGAGCACCGCATACGGCAACGCGAAGCTCGACAACATCCTGTTCACCAAAGAGCTCCACCGCCGGTTCGGACCTCACGACGGCGCCGGGAAGCACTCGCTGGCGGCCGTCGCGTTCCACCCCGGCGCGATCGCGTCGGGATTCGCCTCGGGCTCGGGTGGCCTGTGGCACTGGATGTACACGAACCCGGTCGCGAGCCGGTTCCTCACGTCCGTCGAGGTCGGCGGGTCGCGGCTCGCGTGGCTCGCGCTTGGCACGCCCGGTGTCGACTGGCAGCCCGGCGGCTACTACGCCAATAACAAGCCCGCGCGCACGAGCGCCGTCGCCGACGATCCGGGCGTCGCGAAGATCCTGTGGGACCGCAGCGCCGAGATGGTCGGGTTGAGCTGACCGGCTAGAGGATCTTGCCGATCGGCTCGCGCTTCTCAGCCTGGAAGCGGTCTTCCGTGCGCCCGCGTGCCCAGTAGCCCGACAGCGACACCTGGTCGCGCTCGAGTCCGCGCTCGTCGAAGAGGACGCGGCGGATCGCCTTCATCGACTCGCGCTCGCCGTGGGCGAAGACCTGCACCCGCCCGTCGGGCCACGCGGCACCGCGCACCGCCGCCGCGAGCGTCTCGGTGTCGTGCTCCGCGTCGACGATCCAGGTCACCTCGACGCCCGCGGGCGCGACGAGCGCGATCTCGGCGTCCGCCGACTCTATCTCGAGGAAGGCCTGCCCCGCGGCATCCGCGGGCAGCGCCTCGAGCGCCGCGGCGATCGCCGGCACGGCCGACAGGTCGCCCGCGAACAGGTGCCAGTCGGCCTCGGCATCCGGCGCGAACCCGCCGCCGGGCCCCATCAAGCTGATCGTGTCGCCGGCGGTGGCGCGCGCCGCCCACGGGCCGGCGAGACCCTCGTCGCCGTGCACGACGAAGTCGACGTCGAGGGTGCCCGCGGCCGCGTCGACGGCGCGGATCGTGTACGTGCGCGTGACGGGCGACCCGTCGGATGCCGTGAACTTGAGCTTCGCGTACTTGTCGGTCTCGGGGCGGTCCTCGAACTGCGCGAAGCCCGGGCCGCCGAGCGTCAGTCGGACGAGCGTCGACGAGAGACGGGCGGTGCCGATCACCTCGAGATCGATCGTGGGACGGGGCGGGCGCGGGGAGGTGCGAGAGGAGAGGGCCACCCCTCCACGGTAGTCCGAGTCGGCCGGGCGGGCCGCCGTCGCGGGTGACGGGCAGCGCCCCCGCGCTTGACACCTCTCGCACGGGCGGCGAGGGTGAAGAGACGATCGAGGAGGACGCATGACGCAGACGCCGGTACCGGTGCGCCCGCACGAGACGAGCGCCCTTCCGGGCGCGGTGATCATCGCGCGGATCCGCCGTCTGCTCGTCGTCGCCCTCGTCGCCGGCGTCGCGTACACGACGCTCATGCACGCGCAGAAGGAGCAGTGCACGGGGGAGGCGGGCGCGGAGCACTGTGTGAGTCTGAGCTTCTCGCCGAGCCCGCTGATCGTCATCGGCATCGCCGTCATCGTGCTGTACGCGATCAGCCGCGTGCTGCGCACGGCGGTCGTCGCCGCCGACGCGCTGCGCATCCTCGACCGTGCCGCGATCGTCATCGCCGCGCTGACCGTCGTGTCGCTCGTCATCGGGTACGTCTGGTTCGCGGTCATGCCGATCCCCGACACGACGAACCCGTACCTGGTCGTCTTTCCGTTCCCGTTCGCCTCGGGCGAGCTGACGACGACGCCATGAGCGGCGCCGTCGGTGCGGTCGGCGCCACCCCGGCCACTCCGGCCACCGGCGCGGCCCGTGCCGAGCTCGCGGCCCTCGCGGCATCCGGCGAGGGGTGGGACGCGCGGCTGCGCGAACTCCCGACGGGCGCCGCACCCCGTGCCGCGGCCGTGCTGATCCTGTTCGGCGTGCTCGACACCCTGCCCGCCGCGCGCGAGGCGCAGGATGCCGCGGTCTCGCGCGACCTCGACGTCCTGCTCCTGTCGCGCGCCGCGACGCTGCGCTCGCATCCCGGTCAGGTCGCCTTCCCGGGCGGTCGCGTCGATCCGGGTGACGACGGAGCCGTCGCCGCGGCGCTGCGCGAGGCGCGCGAGGAGACCGGTCTCGACCCGGCCGGCGTCGAGGTGCTGGGCACGTTGCCCGAGGTGCCGCTCGAGTATTCGAGACACCTCGTCACCCCCGTGCTCGGGTGGTGGCGTCGCCCCTCCGCCGTGCGTGTCGTCGACGTCGCCGAGTCGGCGGATGTCTTCCGCGCACCTGTCGCCGATCTGCTCGACCCCGCGAACCGCGGCGTCACGGTCATCCGCCGGGACGGGCAGGAGTGGCCGGGCCCGGCCTTCCAGGTCGCGGGACATCTGGTGTGGGGCTTCACCGGCATCCTGCTCGATGCCCTTTTCGAGCGGCTGCGATGGACCGAACCGTGGGACGCCGGCCGCGAGCTGGCCGTGCCGGGCGCAATCGGGAGCGACCACGGCCGATGATAGGATCGCCCCTGGAAGTGTGTCCGAGCGGCCTAAGGAGCATGGCTGGAATCCATGTAGGCGGGGTAACTCGCCTCGCAGGTTCAAATCCTGTCACTTCCGCCACAGCGGGAAGAAGAGCCCCGATCCGGTAACCCGGATCGGGGCTCTTCCGTTACGGAAGTGAACTCGTGGGAATGCCTCCGCCCGGTGGGTGGTTGTCCCGCGCTATGAGTTCCACGAGTTCCGTCGCGCCCGAACGCGCGCGCACGCCCAAGCCGAAGAAGCCGCTGTACCGGTCGTTCGGGTTCCAGATCACCGTCGCGCTCGTCGCCGGCATCCTGCTGGGCGTGCTCGCCCTGAACCTCGGCCCCGACGCCGAGGGCAACCCCAACGGCCTGTCGGCGACCCTGTCGACGATCGGCAACGGATACGTGACGCTGCTGAAGACGGCGGTGATCCCGCTCATCTTCCTCGCGATCGTCGCGAGCATCACGCAGCTCAGCAAGGTCACCAACGCCGCGCGCCTGGCAGGTCAGACGCTGCTCTGGTTCGGGATCACGGCGCTCATCGCCGTGACGATCGGCATCGTGCTCGGCGTCACGATCCAGCCCGGCAACCGCGTCGACCACGGCCAGCTCACCGAGGGCGACCCGTACGCGGTCGGCACCTGGTGGAACTTCCTCAAGGGCCTGATCCCGCAGAACTTCCTCGGCCTGAGCGTGTCGAGCACGGCGGATGCCGCGACGGGCGCGATCACGTCGACCGTCGCGTTCAACGTGCTGCAGATCATCGTCATCTCGGTGGCCGTCGGCATCGCCGCCCTCAAGCTCGGAAAGCGCGCAGCCCCGTTCGTGGCGTTCACCGAGTCTTCGCTCAAAGTCGTGCAGCGCGTGCTCTGGTGGATCATCCGCATCGCGCCGCTGGGCACCCTGGGCCTCATCGGCTCGGCGGTCGTCACGTACGGGTGGGAGAAGCTCACGACGCTCGTCTGGTTCGCCGTCGCCGTCTACATCGGGCTCGCTCTGGTGCTGTTCGTCGTGTACCCGATCCTCGTGAAGAGC
>Ga0160441_100828_pt1 | contig 15454 bp, 11 predicted proteins | sample HID1971K_E1MG_FD_108260 | JGI IMG/M metagenome (GOLD analysis project Ga0160441, IMG submission 108260) | Enriched millipede-associated microbial communities from UW Madison campus, WI, USA - HID1971K_E1 MG | ecosystem: Host-associated > Arthropoda: Insects > Digestive system > Unclassified ... | reverse complement strand
CCAAGAAGATGGTATGAAGCTAGAGAAGTGAAGCGCGGAATGTACGTAATTGGTACATGAGCACTGGAACGAGCGATGAATGCCATATTCGCCGCAGAATTAGCAACGAAGTAATACCGCGTGCTGATAAGTGGTCTTTTTGAACATCCAATTCAAATAAAGCTCAAAAAGAACACATATCAGCACCAAGAAGATGGTATGAAGCTAGAGAAGCGAAGCGCGGAATGTACGTAATTGGTACATGAGCACTGGAGCGAGCGATGAATGCCATATTCGCCGCCGAATTAGCAACGAAGTAATACCGCGTGCTGATAAGTGGTCTTTTTGAGCATCCTCAAAAGGAGAGGTGATTATGAATATATTAGTCGGTGCTATAGCACCACCCTTCACACTTCCAGCCTCTGATGGTACTCAGTGGTCATTAGAAGCGTGTCGTGGTCAAAAGGTAGTCATATTCTTCTACCCGAAGAACATGACCCCAGCATGCTCACAAGAGGCTTGTGATTTACGTGACCGCTATGCTGAGCTGCGTGAACACAATGCTGTAGTGGTTGGAATAAGTATGGATACGATTAAGTCTCATCTGAATTTCACAAGCAAGAAAGAATTACCGTATCTCCTATTATCAGATGAAGATCATAAAATATGTGAACTATATGATGTATGGCAACTGAAGAAGCTATATGGTAGAGAATATATGGGAATTGTACGTACAACATTCTTGATTGACGAACAAGGAATAATCTCTCATATATGGCCAAAAGTTAAAGTCAAAGGTCATGCGGATGCCGTTCTCGAAGCAGTTCGAGGTAACTGATTGGAAGTTGCTGTTGAGCATGGATATCTATTAACTAACATGAAACATTTATTGATGCAAGAGGATACGGTTATGTTCCATTTCTAAACCGCAGAACATGCGGTTTTTTTGTTTTAAATATAACCATAAATATTAATAATACATACAAATATTAACAGATTATCGTATAATGTTTTATGTTGATTATTTGACATTACAGATTATAACGTTATTTGAAATTAGGTCATAAGCGTGAGATCTTAAATACTTTTTCTACGATAAAGGAGTGACTGTGCATGAATGATCTAAAAAGTATTACAGCAGATTACAGAAATAAAAAGAAGCATTTACAACTAGAAATAGGAATTGTTAGAGAGGGAGATATAGCATATTATTCATTTTCTGAAAAAAATAAAAGATCGATAGCTCCAGAAAATAGGTTGTTTGAAATAGGATCGATAACAAAAGTTTTCACTTCAATTCTTTTATTAGCAATGGAAAATGAACAATTGATTTCCTTAGATGATCCTGTTGGGATGTATATCCCTAATATGAATAATGATTATTTACATAGCATTACGTTGAAACATCTTGCTACCCATACATCGGGCTTACCAAGATTGCCAACAAATATAAAACCATCGGATAGATTGAATCCTTACGCAGATTACGCTGAGAATCAGTTATATTCCTTTTTATCGGGAGCTAACTATCATAAACAAATTGGAGTATTTGAGTATTCAAATCTAGGAATGGGATTATTAGGACACATTCTATGTAAAAGATCAGGAAGTACATATGACGCTTTATTAGAAAAATATATTACCAACCCATTGAAGATGAATGACACTGCCGTCTTATTGAATACTGAACAGAAAAGCAAACTATTAAATGGCCATACATCAACGGGTAAAAAAGTTCCTCATTGGGATTCATCTATCCATGAAGGAGCAGGCGGAATAAAATCATCGCTTAGCGATATGTGTTTATTTGTCCAAGCCAATTTGAAAAATGATAATCTATTATTTTCTAATATGCATAAGAGTCACGTGCCCGTAATGATCGGAAATGCAAGCCATCATTTAAGCTGGGTAGAAGATGAACTTCTTGGGAAAAAGTATCTTTGGCATAACGGAGGTACATATGGTTTTACCAGTTACTTAGCGTTAAATAAGGAACTTGGTATAGGGATCGTGTTGTTATCAAATTATTGTTATGCATCGGTATCTATTATCGATCATCTCAGTAATCAACTTAAAACATTGATTACTAGAAAAAAACCTTCTGAGGGAATATTACTTGATCATATTGGAAAAGAAATTTTAGAGAAATTACTAGAGGATACACTTAATAACAATAGTGATTAATTTATAGAGATTACTAGATCAGCTTAATTATCGTCATGAAGAAGTTAGTCTTTTCATATAATGAATCGTATTGCTTTCATATTGCACTAGAAATGAGGCGAAATATGAAACGGCGATTACTGTTAATGTTGGGACTTCTCCTATTATCGCTTTTTGTACTTGCATACTGTAGCAATCAATCAGAGCGACAGAATGAACCTTCAACGATAGAATTGAGGAGTTTTTGTGAGTTCTATATATATCAGCTGATTGGCAGTTTAGAATATGTTAGTTTCGATTGCAAACAGATCGATACTGCTCAAATTGAGAAGGAGCGAAATGCGCAACGAGATACACCATTCCAATTGGTGTATCATAATCAAGTCGTGCAAGCAACTACACCAACACCATCACCAGAGCCTACTATCGATGTTGATGAAGAACAGTATGCCGGTGTAGCTTATCTTACATTTGATGATGGACCAGGTAAATTAACCGGAGAAGTATTAGATATTTTAGCTGAAAACGACATTGTAGCTACATTTTTTGTGCTTGGTCAACAAGTGGAAAAACACCCTGAACTTTTAGAGAGGATTGCCTCTGAAGGACATAGCATCGGCAATCATTCGTATAATCATGTGTACGATGAATTATATAATGACTTCTCAAATTTTTCGGATCAAGTATTAACAACCTCACAAGCAATATATGATGTTACAGGTATTAAGACACCATTACTTCGTGCACCAGGAGGAACATACAACAACGTTGATACAAGTTACTACGACGCCATGAGTGAAGCGGGGTATATTATGTTTGATTGGAATGTAGATAGTGGTGATTCTGCTGGTCGTAACATTACGACAGAAACGATAGTTAATAACATTAAGGACTCCGACTTAAAGGAGCGAGTCATCGTATTAATGCATGATAGTAATTCACATAAGGCAACAATCGAGGCATTACCAGAAATTATTGCTTACTATCGTGAACAAAATTATAGCTTCGACGTTATTACAGAGACAACAGAACCAATGCTTTCACGTATTTCTGATTACATTCGTTGGGATCGCGAGCCAGCTACAGAAAGTGAGAGAGCCTCATTTATTGAACAGGTTAATGAGTTAATGAGTCAGTAACTCTAGTAAAAAAGATATTATCTTTTAAAACTCAAATATGATGATCAAAAGAGTAATGCCATATGGCATTACTCTTTTTGCTATGTGCAAGTAGAGATGATTAAAAGATTAAGAGAGTGGCGATAATAGTTACTAGTCTTGAACTTATTCTTTTTGCTTTCTTAGAGAGAATAGTCAAGCGCGCAGAAAAATTATTGGAGGTTTTAATGAATGGTATCTTCATCATTTTCTCAATCAAGAGTAGAGCAACATAGCTTACATATGGGTGTGAATTCGTCTAGTTTTCAATGGGCAATTAAACCTCAACAATTATTACAACGAATGCAAGTAAAGTTAGAAGATATATTGTTAGGTAAGCAAAATGAAGTTAAGCAAGTACTCGTATGTATGCTTGCTGGAGGGCATTTGCTACTAGAGGATGTACCTGGTGTAGGTAAGACGATGCTGGCCACTTCAATTGCTAGATTGTTAGGCGGACAATTTCACAGAATTCAGTTTACTTCCGATCTACTCCCAGCGGATATCGTAGGAGGTATGGTTCTAGATCGACAAGATGGCGGCCTCGCATTTCGACCAGGTCCGATTATGGCTAATGTCGTATTAGGTGATGAACTTAATCGATCTTCACCGCGAACACAGTCTGCTCTACTAGAGGCATTGGAGGATCGTAGTGTAAGTATTGAAGGACAAAGTTATGCGTTGCCAAAGCCTTTTGTATTTATCGCCACACAAAATCCGCTCCAATACGAAGGTACTCATGGATTACCAGAAGCGCAACGGGACCGGTTCATGATGCAGTTATCACTTGGATATCCGAGCAAGCAGGATGAGATGAGTTTGTTAACGCAATATGCCGAAGGTACAAGGTATCAGACCAATAAAATTCGTCCTGTAATGTCTGATGTTGAATGGATGCAAATGCAAAAGGAAATTCAATATATTTATGTTCATCCATCATTAATTGAGTATATGACAGACGTTGCTCATGCAACCCGAACACATGTTGATTGTAAGCTTGGACTAAGCCCTAGAGCATTAAGAGATTGGTTAAGAGTTGGACAAGCCTTTGCCTATTTTGAAGGGCGTAGTTTTATACTACCTGATGATTTACTAGCACAAGCAGTTGCAGTGTTATCACACCGAATTGAATTACAAGGTAGAGCTAATAACAGCTATAGCAAGGAACAATTTATTAGCAAGCTATTGTTAGATATTCCTTTAGCGAAAATGGATAATGTGGGCAAAGGGAGGGGGCAAAGATGAATGGAAATCATCAACCCTCGCAAGATCAAGATAAACATTTAACTAATGTTACTTCTATAGCCCCAATTGAGATTCAGCTCAAGTCGCAATTTAAGACGAGATATGGTGTATGGTGTGGTATTTTTATCTTATTTGTTGCAGCACTGGTAGCGGTAATATGGCGTAATGGAGCAATTGAATGGTTGTTATTGACCGTAACTAGTTTGGTTATATTATATAGTGGAATTATTCCTCTAGTTGCTGCAAACAAGTTATCTTACTTTAGAAACATTTCCCAGCAATTTAGTCATGATGGAAATTTACAGATTGAAACGAGACTACGTAGAACGTTTCGGGTTGCTGGGATATGGTACGTCATCCATGAACGTTATCGCAATAACAGTCAATTAAACAATGAATGCCTACAATATCGAGCTAGCTTCACTCCATTATTCCATGGTGAAATGATCTTGAACTATCGTCTACAGCAAGTAGCAAGAGGTAATTATGAGGCGTTAGCAACAGAAATTATTGTTGGAGATTGGTTGGGGTTAACTTCTATTACTGTGAAGAAGACACTTCAACAGCAATTTACTGTATTACCACCAATCATTACGCCTCAAATAGATAGTTTTGTAATGAACAATAGTAGCAATCGTTGGATCGGTGATTGGAATGTTGAAAGTGAAGGGAATTCTAACCCGCAGAACATGTCTGAGCAGGCAGAGTCAGACTTGCAATCTATAACACTACAAGATCAAGGAACTTATTATACTTCACAGCAAAAAAATATCAATAGCGGAACAGGCAATGGGACAAGACCTTATATTAATGGAGATAGTTATCGTCGAATAGATATTCGTGCTGCAGCAAGAGGGCGAGGGTGGCATACGAAATTGCAAGATGCGGAGCTACAGACACCGAAGCATTGCATCATATTGGATCAATATGCACTGCCCTATCAAGATGATTTGCGGAATCAAATCTTTGAAGCGATGGTGCAGTGGTCTATAGCAGATGTTCATGAATACGGCCAGGATCAACCAGTCTTTGTCATTACAGATGATTGGAGTTTTGAGTACGCAACATCACAGCATAGTTATGAATTACGTTGTTTACTTGCACTTGCGAGAGCAGATGTACAACAGCATATTGGAGACAGATTACCGCAGCTTGCAGTCCTAATTCCACAGCAAAGTCATATTACACTGTATTCAGGTGACTGGCGTGAAACGGAAAGTTGGTATGCATTAGCGGATATTGCTAGAAGCAAAGGTTGTACGTTAGAGATTCATTTTGCAACGAACAATAGAGTTATGACCTATGCTATGAGAGAACAACAGAGATCATTAGAGCAATCTGGTGTCAAATTAGTATGGCGTTACAGTCAACCAGTACATATCCCAATTAGTCATGTCGTAGAAGGAAGTGAACGTTATGCGTCAAGCTAGAGGAGAAGCAGAAGCATATTTTACATATCGCTTAATCACTTCAATATTATTGTTCGGTTTATTGGCGGAATGGTTAATACCTTGGATTCATGCTGGTGAGTGGACGGAACTATTACAGCCAGGTGCTATATTAGCGGTAATAGGTACAATGCTTATCGTTGGTTTATTTCGAGCGCGTGTGATGACTCATGTAACGGTTGCTATATTGAGCTGTGTCATCGCATTGATGTTGTTGTTCAAAGGCGAGCAGCAAACGAGCTGGAGTTGGCTCATTCATTTCCTACCTGAGCTTGGAAAAGATATTTCGCAAATGTTTAGTTATGGTATTTTCTATATGTCCGATGAAATTCGAATTTTGTTATTGTTTGCAGGTTGGATATTGTTAGCTCCTGCATTGCAATCACTTATTTGGTATCATCAAATCGCTTTTTCATTGCTTGCGACGACAGTAATCTACTTAATGATACTTTACACTTCGCTAGGTATCGATCTGTTCTATGCACTGCTAAGGGTATTGGTGGAAGGTATATTGTTAATGGCATTAACGACAATGCCAAAGCTAAGAAGAAAATTGGCTATTAGTCATGCGTGGCATGGAATGGCACTGCATCAGTGGATTGGTGTAGTAATGCTTACCGTGATAATGATCGGTGGAGGTTTTCTATGGAGTCAATCAAAGGAAAGAGACTTGCAACCTGTCGCATGGGCAAATGTCTTTTCAGAGTCGTTAGTACAAGATATGTCTGCATTAAGTAGTCAAATTTCTGGAGTACCATTGAAAGAAACCGATAGTACTGCTTACAGCTCTAGAAGTATGGGGGTATCTGGTTATAGCTTTAATGATGATATGTTGGGACAAACGATAAAACCGTCCAAAGAGATCGTATTCCATGGATGGTCTTCCGTAGAGAGCTATTGGAGAGCGGAATCCAAGACAGAGTATGACGGACATGGCTGGGTGGATCAATCACAAGTACTTACACTGAAAAGCATACCTTCGAAAAGTGATGAAGCACTGCAAAGTTGGCATAATAGACAAGATTGGGTAGGTTCAACCATTAAGCAGGAAATAGAGTATGTCAAACCGCTAGTTGGTATGCCGATTATGCAGTCAGGTATTAATGGTGTAGTTCTGAATTTGAGTGCCGTTAAACCTGAGCGAGATTTACAAAATTATATTGTAGGGGTAGAGACTAGTTCAATTTATGCGCCAACAACTGAATCGAACATTAAAAGCTACAGCATTATTACAGAGTTACCGATTACTGACGGGGCTGTCTTACGAGATATAGAACCTTTAGAGTCTGACACAGCGGAGAAGTTATGGCAAGCAGATACACTTGATCGATATTTACAATTACCTGAAACTCTTCCTACGCGTGTAGCAGCTCTTGCCGCGGAAGTATCCGGTGGAGGGTTAACAAGTCGCTATGACCAAGTGAAAGCTATCGAGCAATATTTGAAGAACAACTACAAGTATACGTTAAACAGTACTATACCTGAAGCAGGCGAGGATTTTGTTGATCATTTTCTATTTGAACAACAAGAAGGTTATTGCGTTCATTTCTCTACTGCCATGGTTATCATGCTTAGATCTCAAGATATTCCTGCAAGGTGGGTAAAAGGATATGGAATGGGGGAAGGTATAGATGAACGAACGACAGAAGCGGGAGTCGTAGAAACGATGTATGAGGTTCGAGAAAGTGATGCTCATGCTTGGGTTGAAGTCTATTTCCCGACGATTGGTTGGGTTCCGTTCGATCCAACACCTGTTGCAGATTCGGATGAGCATGGAACTTCGTTATCCCGATTTAATCAGTTATGGGATGAAACACTTACTAATTCGATCGTTTTCCTTAAATCATTGAATAGTACCGGAATGTTAATTGGCTTAGTAAGTAGCTTAATCGTTATTGTTACATTTGTGATGCTGTGGATGAATCGCAATAGATTCAAGCTGAATGTTATTGTTCGTCAATATGCAAGAGCGTATTTTTTATTGAAGTCTAGTAGTCAATTAGTTATCCAATCACATTCGCATGATGGTGAACTACCATCAAGAAACGGTGCAAAACTGAATGAACTCCAAAAGGCGAGAGCGAATCAACAGATGAGCATTGATCTTATGCATCGTAGCTTGTTGCAAGCTGCTAACTATGTGATCGGCAAGTTAGAATTACGGCTGGGACTACAAGATGGTCATCGATTGCAAGTAACAACTTGGCGCACTCGAATTGGTGCATTCCTTACGTTATCTGATTCAAAATTTGATCAATCACTGACGTTGTTGTTGCAATGGCTTGAGCAAGGGAATTACAATAATCCGTCTCAACAAACATTACCTGAACCGAAGGAATTACGAAAGGTTTTAATATCTTTGTTGCCAAGGAATCGAATGAAATTTCGAAAGGTTAGACGTAATACGTTGAATAGTAATCATATCGATCGATCAACGACTCCATGACGATCTATGTTCAATACAAAAAAAAGTTAATTATTGTAAATAAAAGCAGTAACAATTGGTAAATAGAGAAAACCTTGCAATATTTCGTGAACTTATAGCGAAATAAGTAAGGTTTTTTACGTAGAAGTGGGTAGCGACCTTGACTATGCGGAAGTGGTATAGCTATAATTATCACATTAATATTGGGAGGCTCGGTCATGACTAAACAGAACGAAATCATCGTTGTTCTCGACTTCGGTGGACAATACAATCAATTAATTGCAAGACGTATTCGTGATTTAGGCGTTTACAGTGAATTACTACCTTATAATACTTCTGCGGAACGTATTCGTGAAATTAATCCAAAAGGTATCGTATTCTCTGGTGGACCAGCAAGTGTTTATGAGGAAAATTCACCACTTGTTGACCCAGCGGTATACGATTTAAATATTCCTATTTTCGGTATTTGCTATGGTATGCAAATGATTTCTCATCAATTGAACGGTAAAGTTGAACGTGCTGGCAAACGTGAATATGGTAAAGCAGACGTACAATTTATCGAAGGTAGCTCGATTGCTGCTGGACTTGAGAGCAATCAAACAGTCTGGATGAGCCACAGTGACCTAGTTATTGAACCTCCAACAGGTTTCAAAGTTGATGCGAGTACGGAACATGCACCAATCGCTGCAATGAGTAATGATGATCGCAAAATTTTTGCGGTTCAATTCCACCCAGAAGTTCGTCATTCTGTTAAAGGTAACGAAATGATTCATAACTTCTTGTATAACGTATGTAAAGTTGAAGGTAACTGGACGATGGAATCATTCATCGAAGATACAATTGCTGATATCCGTAAACAAGTGGGTAAAGAGAAAGTACTATGCGCACTATCTGGCGGTGTAGATTCATCTGTTGTAGCTATTCTATTGCACAAAGCAATTGGTGATCAATTGACTTGTATGTTTATCGATCATGGTCTACTTCGTAAAGATGAAGCTGAAGGCGTAATGGAAACATTCGTTGGCAAATTCGACATGAAAGTTGTCAAAATAGATGCTCAAGAGCGCTTCTTAGGCAAATTAAAAGGCGTAGACGATCCCGAACAAAAACGTAAAATCATTGGTAATGAATTTATCTATGTATTCCAAGAGGAATCAGACAAATTCGATGATTTCAAATATCTTGCACAAGGTACGCTTTACACGGATATCGTAGAAAGTGGTACTGCAACTGCACAAACAATTAAATCTCACCATAATGTTGGTGGACTTCCTGATGACATTAAATTCGAACTAGTTGAGCCGCTTAAAGCGTTGTTCAAAGACGAAGTTCGTAAAGTTGGGGAAGAATGTGGTCTTCCAAGTGAAATCGTATGGCGTCAACCATTCCCAGGTCCAGGTCTAGCGATTCGTGTACTTGGCGAAGTAACAGAGGACAAGCTGAAAATCGTTCGTGACTCTGATGCTATTCTTCGTGAAGAAATCATCAAAGCTGGTCTTGATCGTGAAATTTGGCAATACTTTACTGCACTACCTAACATGAAATCTGTAGGCGTTATGGGCGACGCTCGTACGTACTCTTACACAGTTGGTATCCGTGCAGTAACATCTATTGATGGTATGACAGCTGACTGGGCTCGTATCCCTTGGGATATCTTAGAGAAGATCTCTGTTCGTATCGTTAATGAAGTAGACAACGTTAACCGTATCGTGTATGACGTAACTTCTAAACCGCCTGCAACAATTGAGTGGGAATAGGTTAAATAAAGGTAAAAAGCTTGAAGAACCTGTTTATATGCAGGTTTTCTTCAAGCTTTTTTTGATTTGAAACCAGTTCTGATATAATGAATACACCTTCAAGTGAGGCATCAGATCCTAAATAAGAAAAGTTAAAAGGAGATTGTTATGTGCCGAAATATTAAGACGCTATTCAACTTTGAGCCAACGGCTACTGATATAGAAATTGAAGCAGCCGCTCTTCAATACGTGAGGAAAATATCGGGTTTCAACAAGCCGTCAAAAGCAAATGAGGCAGCTTTCAATCGCGCCGTTTATGAAATTCAACTGATATCCAAAAATTTATTGGATACGTTAGAGACCAAAGCAGAGCCTCGCGATCGCATGGTTGAAATTGAACGCGCTCGGAGCAAAACAGCGAAAAGGTTTGGAAGCAATGAATAAGATGTGAAGTTGAAAATCTTACGTGACTCTTATGCTACTTAAATGGAGAATAGTTTTTATATAGCTGCATTAATTGGTATTTATTCTACTCCAATAGAAGGATTTCATTATGAAAATGTGCTTTCTCTTCTTGAAAGTGAGAAGTTATTGGATAATGGCCTATAAGTGTAATTATTGATAGAGTAATCAAAAATAGGTAGATAAACGTCCTTTCATTCTGCGTGAGGGCGTTTTTTGTTTTGTACATGAAACAGCTTCGGATGAAATGGAGTAGTAGTTTCACTAAAACTTTAGATTTATGAAAAATGCATATTAAAGTTGAGAGCTGTTAAGGTATTCAAAGGAAATATAAGAAGATATTATTGATCTTTCTATCATATAAGTCTTAATAGAGAAAAATAAGATTGAAATATGAAATTAGTTGCATATAATAGAAATATATGGTTTTAATTCGAAGAGCAATGTTACTAATGAACTATATGTCAATCTAGTGTTAGATTAGTTGTCATAGAGTGAATTTAGCAACTTTTCGATTGATTGCTATACTCCCTACTCCTGTATTTTTGCGGTTATGAATTAAGTCGTATCGATAATTAAACCTTTAAGTTACCCTCTCAATATTTAATTTTTATCCTTTCTTATTTATAGCTTGTAACCTTAGACAGAAAAATCTCTTCAACTGTATGTTGCATAGTTAGCACTACCACTTGTCCAAAAACCGTTATCGAATAATTTCCAGCTAGAAATGATTTCATTAGGGACCTGAACAGAATTAATTTATAAAGCTCTTTTTCTTTTTCCACATATTGAAGGAAATCACAAAGAGTTTTTATTGCTAATTGTATTTTTAATTAGAGTCTACTATGTTTTTTTTGCATTTTATTTAGCAATATTTGTAGGCACAGTTTATACGAAAAGGGGAAATTAGATGAGTGATCAGTATGTTGGAGAAATTCGGATGTTTTCAGGTAATTATGCACCACAAGGCTGGCATTTTTGCGATGGGTCGCTACTCAACATCAGTCAGAATGAAGTATTGTATACACTTCTAGGAACAACGTATGGAGGTGATGGGGCAGTAACATTTGGGCTGCCTGATTTGAGAGGGCGCATTCCTATACATACCTCATCAAGCAATCCGCTTGGGCAAATGGCAGGTACTGAAAAAGTGACATTGCTGCAGTCAAATTTGCCTGCGCATACGCACACTGCCAATGCGAACAACGTTGCTGCCGATTCAACAAGCAATTCACCCGCAGGACAGTTCTGGGGAGTTAGTACAGGGATAACTAATTATCAGACTACAGCACCTAACGTTACGATGTCACCAACAGCAGTTTCGAGCGTTGGAGGCAATCAGTCGCACGATAATATCATGCCAAGCAAAGTCATTAGTTTTATTATTGCGCTAGAAGGAATCTTCCCTTCACAAGGGTAAGGAAAGCTCAGCATTACGTATCGTTATGAGGATTGTTTCTATAGAGGAGGATTTTATATGGCAGAACCGTTTGTTGGTGAGATCAGAACTTTTGCTTTCGGTATTGTTCCACGAGGATGGGCGTTATGCAATGGTCAGCTATTGCAAATTAATTCTAATCAAGCGCTGTATTCAATTATAGGTAACAGATATGGTGGGGATGGCAGAGTAAACTTTGCTTTGCCTAATTTACAGGGACGTACTCCTATTCACATGTCAAGCTCTTATCCAATTGCGACAGCTGGGGGAGAAACGGCTCATACATTAACGATTAATGAAATGCCTCAGCATACACATCAGGCTCAAGGTAGCTCGGTGAATGCAGATAATTCTAAAGCAGAAGGTAATACATGGGCAGCTACAGCAACGACACGTCCAATTTATGCAGCTAGCGCTAATACTACATTGAACGCGGCAGCAATTGGAACAACAGGTGCGAGTCAAGCTCACAATAATATGCAGCCTTATACAACTGTTTCATTTTGTATTGCGCTGCAAGGCATTTATCCGTCAAGATCTTAGGAGGTGTGGTCATGGACCCATATGTAGGTGAAATAAGATTATTTTCTGGAAATTATGCACCAGTTGGCTGGGCGTTATGTAATGGACAGATTATGAATATTCAACAAAATTCAGCTTTATACAGCATTATCGGGGTTAGTTATGGTGGGGATGGAAAGACGACATTCGCTTTACCTGATTTACAAGGAATGGCGCCAATGGGACAAGGAGCTGGGCCAGGGCTTACACCTAGAAATATAGCTGCTTCGGTAGGCTCCAGCACCCAGACACTGACAATAGACCAAATTCCAAATCATACGCATGTGCCGAATGGATCTAGTGCAACTGGGTCATCTCAAGCTGATCCAAGTGATAAAATTTGGGGGAGTGAGAGTGATACTGCTATCAATAAGCCTTATTCAGCCACTCCTAATGTGTCGATGAATGCACTTGCGCTCAATGTGGCTGGAGGAAGTGTTGCTCATAACAATATGCAACCATATACGACATTGAGCTTTATTATTGCATTGGAAGGTGTATATCCGCAGAAGCAGTAATTTATAAGAACTGCCTTAAAGTTTAATCTTTAAGGCAGTTTTCGTGCTGTATTTTAATTATAGTAGTTGGAGGTGTCGTTAATTTATGAGAAAGAAAGTTAGTATTAATATTTTTTTAGCTCTTGTTCTAATTTTTTCTTTATTCCCAGTATATCCACCGCGTATAGCTGCTGCTCCTATAGTGATAAGTCCGATAGATGGAAGAAATCATTTCGATGGAACAATTTTGGACTATGGCTATATTGCTGGAGATACTATTAATAATTACTCAGAATCGGCTTTTAAATTTAATGGTATTGATAGCTCCCGTTCAATAGACTCAGTATTTTTAACTTTCGATGGAGACGGAAGCGAATGGGATAATAATATAACGAATTTAAAAATTGCTGTTGCTGTTGATAATTGGCCTCAGACAACTACGCAAATGCCGGCATTAGTTATTCCAGAAAAGTCGATCAATTCTGTAAAGCCAAATATATTTTCAAGCACTCCAGTGTGGAATCCGGCAACGAGCTTGTTTTCTTACCGAGTAAATTTAAGCAGCGTAGTAACATCTAGTAATGTTGGTGCGGATGGCATAATTTCTTTATTAATATCTACGACTTCACAATACGATGCATACATTTTTAATCCAAAACTTGAAATTAATTATGCTGCAGCGCCAGTGAACACAGCGCCTGTTTTGAGTGGAATTGGCATTAAGTCGGTAAACGAGAAAAACTTGCTAACTTTTACTGCAACAGCATCAGATGCTGAGGGAGATACATTAACGTACAGTTTGGGTAACGCTCCGACAGGAGCAAGTATTAACTCTACGACGGGCGTATTCACATGGACGCCAACAGAAGCGCAGGGTCCAGATAGCTTTACAATTAAAGTAATCGTAAGTGATGGAGCTTTAACAGATGAAGAGGATATCATAGTTACGGTCAATGAGATAAATGAGGCACCAGTACTTGGTGCAATTGGAAACAAAACAGTAAATGAAGAAACGCTACTTACCTTTACAGCAACAGCAACAGATGCAGATCTGCCAGCGAATACGTTGACGTTCAGCCTAGTAGGAGCGCCGTCAGGAGCAAGCATTAATCCAATAACAGGTGTGTTTACATGGACACCAACGGAAGCGCAGGGTCCAGGAAGCTACGCGTTTACAGTCCGCGTAAGTGATGGAACACAAATTGACAGCGAGCAAATTACCATTACGGTTAACGAGATTAATGCAGCCCCAATTCTTGGTGCTATCGGTAATAAGACAGTGAACGAGGGGAGTCAGCTAACCTTTACGGCAACAGCGACTGATTCAGATTCGGCTATATTGACGTATAGCTTAGTTGGAGCTCCAACAGGAGCCAGCATCAATGCCACGACGGGTGTATTCTCATGGATACCAAGTGAAGCGCAAGGTCCGGGTACTTATTCGTTTATAGTGCGAGTAAGCGACGGAACGTTGACGGATGATGAAACCATTACGGTTACAGTGAATGAAGTGAATGTTGCACCAGTGCTTGCAACAATCAGCGACAAAACGGTAAATGAAGGAAGCGAATTAACGTTTACAGCGTCTGCAACAGATACAGATCTGCCAGCGAATACGTTGACGTATAGCTTAGTTGGTGCGCCAACAGGAGCCAGCATTAACACTACGACGGGTGTGTTTACATGGACACCAACGGAAGCGCAGGGTCCAGGAAGCTATACGTTCAGTGTTCGTGTGAGCGATGGGGCATTAACTGATGAAGAACAAATCACGGTTACAGTAAATGAAGTGAACGTAGCCCCCGTACTTGCTGCGATTGGAAATAAAACGGTAAATGAAGAAACGCTACTCACGTTTACGGCAGTGGGAACAGATACAGACCTGCCAGCGAATACACTAACTTACAGTTTAGTTAATGCACCGACAGGAGCCAGCATCAACCCTACGACGGGGGTGTTCACATGGTCACCAACCGAAGCACAGGGTCCGGGAAGCTATCCGTTTACGGTCCGCGTAAGTGATGGTTTGTTAACAGATGAAGAGCAAATCACCGTTACGGTTAACGAAGTAAATGCGGCGCCAGTACTTTCTGCAATCGGTGACAAAACGATAGATGAAGGAAGTCAGCTAACCTTTACGGCAACAGCGACTGATTCAGATTCGGCTATCTTGACGTACAGCTTAGTTGGAGCTCCAACAGGAGCTAGCATCAATGCTACGACGGGAGTATTCACATGGACGCCAAGTGAAGCTCAAGGACCGTCTAGCTATACGTTTACGGTTCACGTAAGTGATGGAGTATTAACTGATGAAGAAGAAATTACAGTTACGGTGAATGAAGT
>Ga0160441_100818_pt1 | contig 15708 bp, 14 predicted proteins | sample HID1971K_E1MG_FD_108260 | JGI IMG/M metagenome (GOLD analysis project Ga0160441, IMG submission 108260) | Enriched millipede-associated microbial communities from UW Madison campus, WI, USA - HID1971K_E1 MG | ecosystem: Host-associated > Arthropoda: Insects > Digestive system > Unclassified ... | reverse complement strand
CGGCGTCGTGCTCGACCTCGGCCGGATCGTCGCCGACGCCCCTGCCGCCGCGCTCGCCGGCGACGCCGCCCTCCGCCACGCCTACCTGGGATTCTGATGGACCGACTGCTCTTCCTCGTCGCCACCGGCCTCGCCCGCGGCGCCGTCTTCGCCCTGTTCGCGCTGTCGCTCGTGCTCATCTGGCGCGCGGCGCGCATCATCAACTTCGCGCAGGGGGCCATGGCCCTCGTCGCAACGTACGTCGCGTTCGCCGTCACCGGCGCGACCGGGTCGTATGTCGCGGGGCTCGCCGCTGCCCTCGTGTCGGGAGCCGCGATCGGGTGGCTCGTCGAGCGGGGCGTGATGCGGTTCGCGCCGCACGCGTCGCCGCTGTCGGGGGTCATCGTCGCGATCGGGCTCGTCATGGTGCTGCAGTCGCTGCTCGGCATCGCGTTCGGTCCGCAGTACCGGCCGATGGCGGCGCCGTTCGATCAGACGCCGATCGTCGTCGCTGGCGTGCCGCTGCTCTCGCCGTACGACGTGTTCGTCCTCGTCGTCGCGCTCGCCGTCATGACCGCGCTCGCGCTGCTGTTCCGGTTCACCTCCCTCGGGCTGCAGCTGCGCGCGTCGGCCTTCGCCCCCGAAGTGTCGCGGCTGCTGGGAGTGCGGGTCGATCGCATGGTCACCGCCGGCTGGATGCTCTCGGCCGCCGTCGCCGCGCTCGCCGCCCTGCTGCTCATCCCGACCGAACTGGGACTCAACCCCCACTCCACCGACATGCTGTTCGTCTACGCCTTCACGGTCGCGGTGGTCGGTGGGCTCGACTCGCCCGTCGGCGCGCTGTCGGGCGGGCTGGTCGTCGGCGTGTTCCTCACGCTCGTCACCGGCTACCTCGGCTCGACCGTCGCGCCGATCGGCATCCTGGTGCTGCTGCTGGCCGTGCTGCTGCTGCGGCCCGGCGGCGTGTTCTCGCTGCGAGAGGCGCGTGCCGCATGAGCTCCCGTACCCCTCTCGAGGCGGGCACCCGCGCCGTGACCGCCTCCGCCGGCGCCCTCACCGCCGCGACCGTCGCGGTGTCGTCGCGGCGCGCTGCCGGCATCCGTGGCACGCTCGTCATCGCCGCGGTGCTCACGCTCGCGGCGATCGGCGGGACGTTCCTGCTCGACCCGTACCGCAACTTCCAACTCGCGACGGCGGCGGCCATGTTCTGCGCCGTCGCGGGGCTGTCGATGCTCATCGGCCACACCGGTCAGCTGTCGCTCGGCCACGCCGCGCTCATGGCATCGGGCGGCTACGGCTACGCCCTGACGGCGAACGCGCTGACGGATGCCGGGGCGCCGGGCCCTGTGCGGTTCGCGCTCGCCCTGCTCGCGGGTGTCGTGATCGCGTCGATCCTGGGGCTGCTGCTGGGCCTGGCCGCGGCGCGGCTGCGCGGACCGTACCTCGCGGGCCTCACCCTCGCCGTCGTCGTCGCGATCCCCGCCGTCACGAGCGTCTTCTCGGGAGTGCTGGGCGGCGATCAGGGCCTGCAGACCGCGCTCGACCCCGTGCCCGAGGTGCTGTCGCGGCTCATCGCGCTCGAGCAGTGGCAGGCGTGGATCGCGATCGCCGTCGCCGCGGTCGTCGTGACCGCGCTCGCGCTCGTCCGCCGCAGCGCGCTCGGGCTGCGGATGCGCGCGGTGCGCGACGACGAGGTCGCCGCGCAGCTCGCCGGCGTTCCCGCGCGGCGCGTCAAGGTGACCGCGTTCACCCTCTCGGCCGCCGCCGCGGGGGCCGGCGGTGCGCTGCTGTGCGTCGTCACGCAATCGGTGAGCCCCGGTGCGTACACGCTCTCGTTCTCGCTTCTGCTGCTCGTCGCGGCCGTCATCGGCGGGCTCGGCAGCCTCGGTGGCGCCGCGATCGGGTCGGCCCTGATCGTCCTGCTGCCGTGGCTGCTGGGCCTCGCCAGCCGCGAGCTGCCGCTGCCCGCCGACCTCGAACAGCGACTCGCGGGAAACCTCACCGTGCTCGTCTTCGGCGCGCTGCTGATCGTCGTGACGCTCGTCTGGCCGGGCGGCCTCGTCGCCCTGCGCAGGTACCTGCCGCGCCGCGCGGCGACCGTCTCTCCTGCCCGCACCACCACCCACACCCCGACCGAAAGGTGAAATCCATGTCCCTGCACAGCCACCCGACGAGCGCACCGTCGCGCTCTCCGCTGCACCGAACGGCCGCACTGCGCCGTACCGGCGCGCTGGTCGCGGCATCCGCGCTCGCCGTCTCGCTCGCCGCGTGCAGTACGCCCGCCGCGCCCACCGAGAGCGGATCGGCCGCCGCCGGCGACACGACCGGCGTCACCGACACGACCGTCACGATCGGGACGCACACGCCGCTCACCGGCCCCGCGGCCGCGGGGTATTCGTCGATCTCGGCCGCGGCATCCGCCTACTTCGACTATCTCAACGACCAGGGCGGCATCCACGGCCGCACGATCGAGTACCTCGTGAAGGACGACGGCTACAACCCGGCCAATACCCAGACGGTCGTCCGCGAGCTCGTGCAGCAGGACGGGGTCTTCGCGATCGTGAACGGTCTCGGCACCGCGACCCACCAGTCGGTGCTCGAGTTCCTGAATCAGAACGAGGTGCCCGACCTGTTCGTCGCGTCGGGATCCACCGCGTGGAACCAGCCTGACGAGTACCCCTGGACGTTCGGCTTCAACGCCGACTACGTCGTCGAAGGCGCCGCGCTCGCGCAGTACGCGAGCGACGAGCTGGCGGGCAGGAAGCTGTGCGTGCTCGGTCAGGACGACGACTTCGGCGATGAGTTCCTCGAGGGCGTCGAGACCGCCGTCGGCGCCGACGGGGTGACCGCCGTCGAGCGCTACTCGGTGTCGAATCAAGACGTGAGCGCCCAGATCGGCGCCCTCAAGGGTGCCGGCTGCGAGGTCGTCGCGCTCGCGACGATCAACGGCTTCACGGCGCTCGCCGTCGGCACCGCCGCCAAGCTCGGCTGGTTCCCGCAGTGGATGTCGTCGTCGTCGGGCGCCGACTACCCGACCCTCGCGGGCTACCTCGGCGATGCCGCCCCGCAGCTGCTGCAGGGGTTCATCGGCACGAACTACGCGCCGATGGCCGACGACGACTGGGTGACGCTGTTCCGCCAGATCAACGACGAGTACAACGACGGCGCGGCCTTCGACGGCAACACGATCTACGGCATGAGCGTCGCGCACCTGTTCGCCGAAGCGCTCGAGGCGGCCGGCGAGAGCCCGACGCGCGAGAGCCTCGTCGCGGCCGTGCAGTCCGGTGAGCTGAAGGGCAACGGCATCCTGCCCCTCTCCTTCGGCGAGGACAGCCACGCGGCCTACCTCGGTGTCGGCATCACGACCGTCGACGAGGGCGTGCAGGACTACACCGGTCACACCTACGACGTGCGCGACGGCGAGGTCACCGCGATCGACCCGGCGCCGGTCGCCCTGACCGGCGAGGGCGTCCCCGGCGCCTGACCGCCACACCGAAGGCCCCCGCCCGCGACACGCGGCGGGGGCCTTCGTCTCGCCGTCCCCGCGCCCCCTCGCCCCGCGAAAGCCGCGAGACCCGCGTTCCACGCCGAGACCCGGCGATCGGTCGCCGGGTCTCGGCGCGAGAACCGGGTCTCGCGGATATCGGACGGGGGCGGGGGTCAGGCGACGGGGGTGAAGCGGGTCACCAGCTCGCGCTTGAGCACCTTGCCGCTGCCGCCGAGGGGCAGCGCGTCGACGACGTGCACCACGCGGGGGTACTTGTAGGCGGCGATGCGCTCTTTCACGAACGCGATGACATCGTCCTCATCGAGGGTCACGCCCTCGTGCGCGACGACGGCCGCGTGCACCTCCTGCCCCTTCACGTCGTCGGCGACGCCGAACACCGCCGCGAGCGCGATGCCCGGATGCCGCGCGAGCACGGCCTCGACCTCGGTCGGGTACACGTTGTACCCCGAGCGGACGATCATGTCCTTCGTGCGGTCGACGATCGTGAGGATGCCGTCCTCGTACGTCCCCAGATCGCCCGTGCGGAACCAGCCGTCGACGATCGCGTCATCGGTCGCCTCGGCCCTGCCCAGGTATCCCTTGAACAGGTTGTGACCGCGGACGACGATCTCGCCCAGCCCGCCCGTGAGCGCGACCCGGTCGAGGGTCTCGGGGTCGGCGATCGCGACGTCGACGCCCCACAGCGCGCGCCCGACGGTGCCGGGCCGGATCGGCTCGACGAGCGCGTTGGTCGAGACGATCGGCGCGGTCTCGGTGAGCCCGTATCCCTCGTGCACGTCGGCGCCGAACGCGTCGCGGAATGCTTCGAGCACCGCGACCGGCAGCGCCGCGCCGCCCGACACGGCGTAGCGCAGCGGCGGGCGGGCCGAGGTCCGCCGGGCCGATTCGAGCAGCCCGACGTACATCGTCGGCACGGCGGTGAACACGGTCGCGCCGTGCGCGACCATGAGGGCGAGGGCCTCGTCGGCGTCGAAGCGCGGCAGCAGGATCACCGACGCCCCGACGCGGAAGGCGATGTTCATCACCGCGGTCTGCCCGAACGTGTGGAACAGCGGCAGGCCGCCGAACACGATGTCGGCCGCGTTCAGATCGAACGAGTCGATCAGCGTGCAGTGGACCTGCTCGACGATCGCCAGGTGCGACCCGACGGCGCCCTTCGGGGTGCCGGTCGTTCCGCTCGTGTACAGGATCGTCGCGGGGTCGGACGGGCGGGTGCCCACGTGCCGGGTGAGGGGGGCGGATGCCGATGCCTCCGCCTCGAGCCGGGGCAGATCGGCGGCGGTCGCCGCCCCCGGGCCCTGCGCACCGGCCGGCAGCAGAACCGTGACGACAGGTACGCCGGCGCGTGCCGCGGCGGGCAGCGCCTCGCCGAGGAGCGGCGCGGCGATGACGAAGAGGTCGGCCTCGGCATCCTGCAGCACGTACGTGATCTCGTCGGCCTTGAACAGCAGGTGCACGGGCACGACAACGGCGCCGAGCGCGAGCACGGCGTAGTAGACGCGGGCGAAGTCGGGCACGTTCGGCACGATCATCGCGACGCGGCTGCCCGGGCCGATCCCCCGATCTCGGAGCGCGCCGGCGTACGCACGGCTCTGGTCCCACAGCTGCCGATAGGTCGTGGTCGTGCCGGCGAAGTGCAGCGCCGGGCGGTCGCCGTGGCGGGCCGCGGTCTCGGCGAGGATCGACGCGACCGACAGGGTCGCGTGACCGGGGCCGTCGATGGCGGGATCGGGGGAGTGGACTCTCATGCGTGACCTTCCGTCGTCGTCGATCGGGGTATGCGGGCGGGACGATCCGCCCGGTCAGCCGCGCGCCTGTGCGCGGCCGAGACTGTTGAGGTGCACCTCGTCGGGGCCGTCGGCGAGGCGCAGCGACCGGATGCCGGCGTACATCTCGGCCAGCGGCGTGTCGCCCGAGACCCCCGCGCCGCCGTGCACCTGGATCGCGCGGTCGACGATCTGCTGCACGGCGCGCGGCACCGCGATCTTGATCGCCTGGATCTCGGTCATCGCCTGGCGGTTGCCGACGGTGTCCATGAGCCACGCGGTCTTGAGCACCAGGAGCCGCAGCGATTCGAGCGCGATGCGGCCCTCGGCGATCCACTCGCGGATGACGCCCTGGTCGGCGAGCGTGCGCCCGAACGCGTGCCGCTCGTTCGCGCGCGCGGTCAGCAGGGCGAGCGCGCGCTCGCCGGTGCCGAGCGCGCGCATGCAGTGGTGGATGCGGCCCGGGCCGAGCCGGGCCTGCGCGATCGCGAAGCCGTCGCCCTCGCCGCCGATGAGGTTCGCGGCGGGCACTCGCACGTCGTCGAAGACGACCTCGGCATGTCCGCCGTGGTCGCGGTCGTCGTAGCCGAACACCGTGAGCGGTCGCACGACGTGCACGCCCGGGGTGTCGCGCGGCACGAGGATCATCGACTGCTGGCGGTGGCGTGGCGCCTCGGGGTCGGTCTTGCCCATGACGATGAAGATCGCCGCATCGGGGTTCATCGCGCCCGTCGACCACCACTTGCGCCCCGAGATGACGTAGTGGTCGCCGTCGCGGCGGATGCGGGTCGCGATGTTGGTGGCGTCGGACGATGCCACGTCGGGCTCGGTCATGCAGAACGCCGAGCGGATCTCGGCACGCAGCAAGGGCTCCAGCCACGCGCGCTGCTGCGCGGGCGTGCCGAAGTCGTTCAGCACCTCCATGTTGCCGGTGTCGGGCGCGGCGCAGTTGAACGCGGGCGGGGCGAGCCGGGTCGACCAGCCGGTGATCTCGGCGACCGGCGCGTACTGCAGGTTCGTGAGCCCCGCGCCGTGCTCGCCGGGGAGGAACAGATTCCACAGGCCTTCGGCGCGGGCCTCGTGCTGCAGCTCGCGGACGATCGGCCGTACCGTCCAGGTGTCGGGCGAGGCGGCGAGCTGTGCGTCGAGCACGGGCTCGGCGGGCAGGACGCGCTCGTCGAGGAAGCGACGGGCGCGGGAGATCAGGTCGGTGGTCTTTGCGTCGAAGGAGAAGTCCATCACCGCACCTCCAGTCCTCGGCGGGCGAGGGGCTCGACGAGCCCGCCCATGCGGTCGAAACCCGCGCCGACGGTGTCGCCGGCGCGGAAGCGGTAGTGGATGCCCTCGAGGATCACGGCGAGCTTGTATGCCGCGAAGGCGCGGTACCAGTCGAGGTTCGGCACGGTCGTGTCCGCGCGCGACGCGTAGGCGTCGACGAGTTCGTCGAGGTCGGGGTAGCCCGCGGCCGGGTCGACCGCGCTGGGGACCGCGGCCGACGCATCGTCGTCGTCGTCGCCCGCCTCGCCTGCCTCGCCGCTGAGGTCGCCGATCTGCCAGTACAGGGCGAACATGCCCAGGTCGACGAGTGGGTCGCCGAGCGTTGCCATCTCCCAGTCGAGGATCGCCGAGACGTGGGCGTCGTCACCGGTGCCCACCACGAGCGCGTTGTCGAGGCGGTAGTCGCCGTGCACGATCCCGGTGCGGACGGATGCCGGCACGTCGCGCTCGAGCGATGCCTGCAGCGCATCGAGGGTGGGGGTCTCACGTGAGCGCGACGCGTCGAGCTGCCGGCGCCACGTGCGCAGCTGCCGCTCGAGGAAGCCGTCCGGCCGGCCGAAGTCCTGGAGTCCGGCGGCGGCGGGATCCACGGCGTGGAGGTCGGCGAGGTGACCTGCCAGCTCGAGGCCGAGGGCGTGCAGCGCCGCCGGGGAGTAGTCGGCGTTCTGCGTGCGATGCGCGAGCACGCGGCCGGGCGCGCGCTCCATCACGAAGAAGACCGTGCCGGTGACGTCCCGCGTCTCGGTGTCGTCGACGACGTCGATCGCGACCGGGACGGGGACGGCGGATGCCGCGAGCGCCGAGATCACGCGATGCTCGCGCCGCATGTCATGCGCCGACGAGAGCACGTGCCCGAGCGGCGGCCGCCGCACGATGAGCGGGCGGCGCGCTCCGTCGACACGGTAGGTGAGGTTGCTGCGACCGCCCTCGATGACCGTCGCAGTGAGGGCCGCGGCGCGCTCGTCGAGCAGCTCGGGATGCGCGCGCGCGAGCCAGGTGTGCAGCCCCCCGGCATCCAGCCCCGGCACATCGGTCATCGTCGACCCCTTCCGACGCGTCGGTGACGGCGCCTCCCTCGCTAGCATACCGACCAGGCGGTATGTAGCCAAGTCGAGCCGCGTGTACTCGTCGCGGACGAGGTGGTCTCGCTGCGGCGTCAGGGCCGCGGAGTGATCGCCAACTGCGCCTCGACGGCCGCGCGGACGGCGGCCGGGATCGGTGTCGGGCGGCGGGTCTCGGCATCCACGAACACGTGGGTGAACCGGCCGGTCGCGATCGGTCCGTCGTCGCCCGTGCGCAGGATGCCGAGAGTCCAGGTGATGCTCGAGGTGCCGAGCCGCTCGACCGCGATGCCGACCTCGAGGGCGTCGGGGAACCCGGCCGAGGCGTGGAACTCGCACGATGAAGCGGCGCACAGCGCGATCGCGCCGCCGCGCGGATCGAGACCGCCCTCGCGCATCATCCACGCGTTCACGGCGGTGTCCATGGCCTGGTAGTAGATCGTGTTGTTGAGGTGGCCGTACTGGTCATTGTCGTTCCAGCGGGTCGCGAACGGCACGCGCACGCGGTAGTCGACGGTCATCGTGCGGCCTCAGTCGGAACGCGCAGGACGAGCCGGAACGCCTGACCGGCGCGCTCGGCGCTCGGCACGTCGCCCGAGATGAGGTCGGCGTAGGTGAACGATTCAGAGATGCGGACGAGCAGGTACGCGAGCCCCGCGGGGTCGATCGCGCCGTCGAGGGGGCGCTCGCCGAGCTCGCGCCGGACGAGCCACTCGGCGCTCGCGACGTACCGCCGCTGGATGGGACTCTCCTTCGTCGTCAGCAGCCGCAGCGCGCGTGCCGGCTCGCGGCGCAGGAACTCGCGGAAGTACGGCGCCGTGTTGAGGTCGTCGACAAACCGGGTGAGGATGCCGGCGATGCGCGCGCCTCCGGCGGCCGGATCCCGCGCCCCGGCATCCACCGCGGCCGCGTCGACCGTGTGCTCGGCGTGGGCGAGGGTGGGCACGGCAAGCGACCACAGCACCTCGCTCAGCAGCGCGTCGCGATTGCCGACCCAGCGGAACAGCGAGGTGCGGTCGATGCCGAGGTGCGCGGCGAGCGCGCCCATGTCGATGCGGTGGCCGGCGATGAAGCCCTCGCGCGCCGCCTCGAAGGCCCGAACGGCGTCGGGGTGCGGGTCGCGGTCGGCCACACCGTGCAGGCGCTCCGACAGCCACGAGGGTGCCGCCTGCCAGCCGACGGTGGCGAGCGTGAGCGGCGAGTGGATCGCGGTGGTCACCCCCGCACTCTAGTCGCTCGTCGGAACCCAAGTGCAACATTCTGGAGAATGATGCATACTCGATTCCACCACCGATGGGAGATGACGATGACGTCTATCACGACCGCTCTTGACGCCGCGCTGCTCGAGGCCGATTTCTACGGCTTCCAGAACCTGCTCACCGACCGCGAGCAGGCGGCGCTCGCCGAGATCCGCGCGTTCCTCGAGAGCGAGGTGCGGCCGTTCGCCGACGACCACTGGGAGCGGGGGGAGAGCCCACGCCACCTGTGGCCGCGGTTCGCCGAGCTGGGCCTCTTCGGCAACGGCTTCGAGCAGACGCGCCGGTTCGAGAACAGTGCGCTCTACCGCGGCTGGGTCGCGATGGAGATCTCGCGCGCAGATCCGTCGACGGCCACCTTCGTCGGGGTGCACTCGGGGCTCGCGATGACGGCGATCGACGTCGGCGGCTCCGACGCGCAGAAGGCCGAATGGATGCCGCGGCTCGCCGCCGGCGAACAGATCGCCGCCTTCGGGCTGACCGAGCCGGGGCACGGCTCGGACACCGCGAAGGGTCTCGAGACGACGGCCGAACGCCGGGTCGGGCCGGGTGGCGCGGACGAGTGGGTGCTCACCGGCGCGAAGCGCTGGATCGGCAACGGGACGTTCGCCGACCTCGTCGTCATCTGGGCGCGCGACGTCGCCGACGATCAGGTCAAGGGTTTCCTCGTGCGCACCCCGGCGATCGGGTTCACGGCGACGAAGATCGAGCGCAAGCAGTCGTTGCGCACGGTCGAGAACGCCGACATCGTGCTCGATCACGTCGTCGTGCCCGAGAGCGATCGACTGCAGCGCATCTCGGGCTTCCGTGATGTCGCCGTCGTGCTGCGGCTCACCCGCGCCGATGTCGCGTGGCAGGCGCTGGGCGTCGCGGTCGGCGCGTACGAGTGCGCCGTGGCCTACGCGAAGGCGCGCGTGCAGTTCGGCAAGCCGATCGCGGCGTACCAGCTCGTGCAGCAGAAGCTCGCCGACGCGCTCTCGGCCGTGACGGCGGCGATCGCGCTGTGCGTGCGCGTGTCGCAGCTCGAGGACGAGGGCACCCAGACCGACGCGCAGGCCGCCATGGCGAAGGCGTTCGTCACGGCGCGCATGCGCGAGACGGTGGCGCTGTGCCGCGAGATCTGCGGCGGCAACGGCGTGCAGCTCGGCGGGCAGCAGCAGGTGGGCGTGCCCGCCGGCTACGGCATCGCGCGGTACTTCGCGGATGCCGAAGCCGTCTACACCTTCGAGGGCACGTACGACATGAACTCGCTCATCGTCGGCCGCGCGATCACCGGCATCGCCGCGTTCGTGTGAGGTGGGTGAGATGACCGAAGCGTTCATCGTGTCCATCGCCCGTTCGCCGATCGGGCGCGCCCGCAAGGGCTCGCTGGCCGGCATCCGCCCCGATGACCTTGCGGAGCGCATGGTCAGCGCCGCGGTCGCCGGGGTGAGCGGGCTCGATCCCGCGCGCATCGACGATCTGCTGCTCGGCTGCGGCCAGCCGGCGGGCGAGCAGGGGTTCAACCTCGCTCGCATCGTCGCGGTGCGTGCGGGGTGGGATGCCGTGCCCGGCGCGACCGTCAACCGGTACTGCTCGTCGTCGCTGCAGACGACGCGGATGGCCTTCCACGCGATCCGCGCGGGCGAGGGCGACGTCTTCGTCTCGGCGGGTGTCGAGTCGGTGTCGCACTACGACGCGGGGGCGGCCGACCTGCCCGGCGCGGTGAACCCCGTGTTCGCGCGTGCCGTCGAGCGTTCGGCGGCGCGGGCGACCGGTGCGGCCGCCGTCTGGAGCGACCCGCGCGACGACGGCGCGCTGCCCGACCCCTACATCGCGATGGGGCAGACCGCCGAGAACGTCGCTCAGCTGCGGGGCGTGACGCGCGACGAGCAGGATGCCTTCGCCGCGCGCTCGCAGCAGCGTGCCGAGGCCGCCCTCGCCGCAGGCTTCTGGGCGCGTGAGATCACCCACGTGACCCTCGCCGACGGCACCGTCGTCGATGCCGACGACGGGCCGCGGCCGGGCGTGACGGTCGGGGCCCTCGCGGCGCTCGACCCGGTGTTCCGGCCAGACGGCACCGTGACGGCGGGCAACTGCTGCCCGCTCAACGACGGGGCCGCGGCGCTCGTCGTCGTGTCGGAGCGCATCGTCGACGAACTCGGCCTGACGCCGCTCGCCCGCATCGTGTCGACGGGGGTCTCGGGGATCTCGCCCGAGATCATGGGGCTCGGGCCCGTCGAGGCGTCGCGCCGCGCACTCGCGCGGGCGGGCCTGTCGATCGACGACATCGACCTCGTCGAGATCAACGAGGCGTTCGCCGCGCAGGTGATCCCGTCGGCGCGTGAGCTCGGCGTCGATCCCGAGCGCCTGAACGTGCACGGGGGAGCGATCGCCGTCGGGCATCCGTTCGGCATGACCGGCGCCCGCATCACCGCGACCCTGCTGAACGGTCTGGCCGCGACGGGCGGCCGCTACGGCCTCGAGACGATGTGCGTCGGCGGCGGCCAAGGCATGGCGATGGTCCTCGAGCGCGTCTAGCCCCCGCCCCGCGCTCCCGCGCCCCCGCCCCGCGAGACCCGGTCTTCGCGCCGAGACCCGAGGGATGTCTGCCGGGTCTCGGCGCGAGAACGCGGTCTCGCGGAACGAGGGCGTGCCGGGCGGTCAGGCGGGGACGAAGAGGGCGATCGTCTCGGCGACGAGGGCGGGGCGCGCGGCGCCCTCGAGTTCCACCGTCGTGCGCAGGTGTGCGCGCACACCCTGGGCAACCGGCTCGGCACCGGTCACCTCGCTCACCGCGCGCACGCGCGAGCCGGCGGGCACGGGCTGCACGAACCGCACCTTGTCGAGACCGTAATTGACGGCCATCGCGATGCCGCCGACCTCGAGCAGCCCCGCCGTGAGATGGGGCAGCAGCGACAGCGTCAGGTAGCCGTGGGCGATCGTCGCGCCGAAGGGGCCCGCGGCCGCACGCTCGGGATCGGTGTGGATCCACTGGCGGTCTTCGGTGGCCGCCGCGAACGCATCGATGCGCGACTGGTCGACTTCGAACCACGCTCCGGTCGCGCTCTGCCCGATCGTCTCGACGAGGCCGGCGGGCGTGTCCACGACGATGCTCATGCGCGCGGACCGCCCGCCACGTACAGCACCTGGCCCGAGACGAACCCGGCGTCGTCCGAGCAGAAGAAGGATGCCGCGGCGGCGATGTCGTCGGGGGTGCCGGCCCGACCCGCCGGGATCTCCTTCGCGGCGGCCGCGACGAAGTCGTCGTAGGCGACCCCGATGCGCTCGGCGGTCGCGCGCGTCATGTCGGTCTGGATGAACCCCGGTGCGATCGCGTTGGCCGTCACGCCGTACCGCCCGAGCTCGAGCGCGAGGGTCTTCGTGAACCCCTGCATCCCCGCCTTCGCGGCGGCGTAGTTCACCTGACCGCGATTGCCGAGCGCCGACGTCGATGACAGATTGACGATGCGTCCCCACCCGGCATCCACCATGTGCGACTGCACGGCGCGGGTCGCGAGGAACGCTCCGCGCAGGTGCACGCGCAGCACGGCATCCCAGTCGTCCTCCGTCATCTTGAACAGCAGGTTGTCGCGGATGATCCCGGCGTTGTTCACGAGGATGGTCGGCGCGCCGAGTTCATCGGCGACGCGGCCGACGGCCCGTTCGACGGCCGCCGCGTCGGCGACGTCGGCGCCGAGCGCGAGGGCGCGGCCCCCTGCCGATTCGATCGCGGCCACGGTGTCGGCGCAGGCTGCGGCGTCGAGGTCGAGCACGGCCACGGCGTTGTCGTCGGCGGCGAGTCTCAGCGCGATCGCGGCGCCGATGCCGCGGGCGGCGCCCGTCACGAGTGCGGTGCGGGTCATGGGATTCCTTTCGCAGAGGCGGACGCGAACGGCGGAGCGCACTCCGTCGTGTCGCATCCCACCAGCATACCGACCGCCCGGTATGTGCGCGACCGACGGACACGGTCCGCCACCCGCCCGCAACGGAATCGGAGACGCGCAACAGAATCGGATGCCGGAGGCGCCGCCGGCCGATTCCGTAGGGAATCTCCGATTCCGGTGCCGTTACAGCGTGTCGCGCAGGCGGCGGGCGACCTCGGCCGCGGGCATGCGGCGGGGGAACGTCGCCACGACGACATCGTCGGAGCGCGCGTCCTCACCGTCGGGGTGCACGCCGAAGCGGTGCATCAGGCGGTCGTAGGCATCCCACAGCACCTGCTCGCTGACGTCATCGGTGCCGCGCAGCAGGCGGCGCAGAACATGGTTGTGCACCGCCGTGACCGCCGCGGCGAACGCGACCGAGTCGATCGGGTCGAGCCCGGGCAGCGCGCCGCGCAGGTAGTCGTCGAACAGGCGCTCGTACTGGAAGACCGTCACGATCTCGCGTTCGCGCAGCGCGGGCACCTGGCGCACGACGGCGTAGCGACGGCGGGCGAGCTCGGGCTCGGCGGCGAAGTGACGGAACACCTCGACGGATGCCGCGCAGGCCGCCGCCCACGGGTTCTCGCGCGGGTCGCGGCGCGCGTCGGCCAAGAAGCTGCGCAGCTGCGCGAGCAGCACGTCGTGGTCGCTGAAGACGACGTCGTCCTTGCCGCCGAACTGCCGGAAGAACGTCGACCGAGACACGCCCGCCGCCTGGGCGATCTGCTCGACCGAGGTCGCTTCGAAGCCCTGCGCGACGAACAGATCGAGCGCGGCGGCGACGACGGCGCCGGTGGCGGCGGTGGGAGCGACTTCGGTCATGGTGCTGAAAGCTTAGTCACCGGCGACCCTGCGCGGTCTGAGACACACAGGAGCTCGTATTAGGCTGGGGGATTGGTCGATCTCTCGACATCGAGAGACTTTCGGCACCGAAACCACAGTCGCCCAGCGAAGGATTGCACGTGGATCTCTACGAGTACCAGGCACGAGACCTTTTTGAGAAGTACGAGGTGCCGGTGCTCGCCGGCATCATCGCCGACACCCCTGAGGAGGCGAAGGCGGCGGCTGAGAAGCTCGGCGGAGTCGTCGTCGTCAAGGCTCAGGTCAAGACCGGTGGCCGCGGCAAGGCCGGCGGCGTCAAGGTCGCGAAGACCCCCGACGATGCCTACGAAGCCGCGAAGGCCATCCTCGGCCTCGACATCAAGGGCCACGTCGTCAAGCGCGTCATGGTCGCCGCGGGCGCCCAGATCGAGAAGGAGTTCTACTTCTCGGTGCTGCTCGACCGGTCGAACCGCTCGTACCTGTCGCTCGCGAGCGTCGAGGGCGGCATGGAGATCGAAGAGCTCGCCGTCGAGCGCCCCGACGCGCTCGCCAAGATCGAGGTCGACCCCCTGACCGGCATCGACGCGGCCAAGGCGCTCGAGATCGCGAAGGCCGGCGGCTTCGACGACGAGCTGGCCCCCAAGGTCGCCGACGTCTTCGTCAAGCTCTACGACGTCTACAAGGGCGAGGGCGCGACCCTCGTCGAGGTCAACCCGCTCATCCAGGACGCGGCCGGCAACATCGTCGCCCTCGACGGCAAGGTGACCCTCGACGACAACGCGAGCGAGGTGCGTCACCCCGAGCACGAAGAGCTCGAAGACAAGGATGCCGCCGACCCGCTCGAGGCCAAGGCGAAGGCATCCGGCCTCAACTACGTCAAGCTCGACGGCCAGGTCGGCATCATCGGCAACGGCGCGGGCCTCGTGATGTCGACGCTCGACGTCGTCGCCTACGCCGGCGAGAACCACGGCGGCGTCAAGCCGGCGAACTTCCTCGACATCGGCGGCGGCGCCTCGGCGACCGTCATGGCCGCGGGCCTGGACGTCATCCTGAACGACGCGCAGGTCAAGTCGGTCTTCGTCAACGTCTTCGGCGGCATCACCTCGTGCGTCGCCGTCGCGGAGGGCATCGTGAAGGCGCTCGAGATCCTCGGCGACGAGGCGAACAAGCCGCTCGTCGTGCGCCTCGACGGCAACCAGGTCGAAGAGGGTCGCGCGATCCTCGCCGCCGCGAACAACCCCCTCGTGACCCTCGCCGCCGGCATGGACGAGGGCGCCGACAAGGCCGCCGAGCTGGCGAACGCCTGACCCTTCGACGAGCTCAGGAACCGGAAGCAGAGAAATGTCTATCTACCTCAACAAGGACTCCAAGGTCATCGTCCAGGGCATCACCGGCGGTGAGGGCACCAAGCACACGGCGCTGATGCTGAAGGCGGGCACCAATGTCGTCGGCGGCGTCAACGCGCGCAAGGCCGGCACGACCGTCTCGCACACCGACAAGGACGGCAACGCCGTTGAGCTGCCCGTCTTCGCGTCGGTCGCCGAGGCCATCGCGGCCACGGGCGCCGACGTGTCGATCGCGTTCGTCCCGCCGGCGTTCACGAAGGATGCCATGGTCGAAGCCATCGACACCGACATCCCCCTCCTCGTCGTCATCACCGAGGGCGTGCCCGTCGGCGACACGGCCGAGGCGTGGGCGTACGCGAAGAGCCGCGGCAACAAGACCCGCATCATCGGGCCGAACTGCCCCGGCATCATCACGCCCGGCGAGGCCCTCGTGGGCATCACGCCCGCGAACATCACCGGCAAGGGCCCGATCGGCCTCGTGTCGAAGTCGGGCACCCTGACCTACCAGATGATGTTCGAGCTGCGCGACCTCGGCTTCTCGACCGCCATCGGCATCGGCGGCGACCCGATCATCGGCACGACGCACATCGACGCGCTCGAAGCGTTCGAGGCCGACCCCGAGACCAAGGCGATCGTCATGATCGGCGAGATCGGCGGCGACGGCGAAGGGAGCGCGGCCGACTTCATCAAGGCGCACGTAACGAAGCCGGTCGTCGGCTACGTAGCCGGGTTCACGGCGCACGAGGGCAAGACGATGGGCCACGCCGGCGCCATCGTCTCGGGCTCG
>Ga0160441_100812_pt1 | contig 15774 bp, 16 predicted proteins | sample HID1971K_E1MG_FD_108260 | JGI IMG/M metagenome (GOLD analysis project Ga0160441, IMG submission 108260) | Enriched millipede-associated microbial communities from UW Madison campus, WI, USA - HID1971K_E1 MG | ecosystem: Host-associated > Arthropoda: Insects > Digestive system > Unclassified ... | reverse complement strand
GATGAGGTCGGGGTCGATCCGGTCCGGCTCGGGTGCCGGCCCCATGCCGAGCAGCCCGTTCTCGGTGTGCAGGATGATCTCGAGCGTCTCGGGCAGGAAGTTCGCGACGAGAGTCGGCGCCCCGATGCCGAGGTTGACGTACGAGCCCTCGGGGATGTCCTGCGCGATGCGGGCCGCGAGCTGCTCGCGGCTGATGCGGGTGCTCACTGAATCACCTCCGTGCTGGTGGCTGAGCCTGTCGAAGCGCGCGCGAGCGGACGGCCTTCGATGTCCACTCCCCCGATGAATGCCCCGTCGCTCAGCCAGTCGCGTTCGCCGACGGCGACGACCCGGTCGACGAAGATGCCCGGCGTGACCACGGACTCCGGATCGAGAGACCCGAGCGCGACGACCTCGTCGACCTGCACGATCGTGGTGGTCGCGGCGGCGGCCATGATCGGGCCGAAGTTGCGTGCCGTCTCGCGGTAGACGAGATTGCCCCAGCGGTCGGCGCGGTAGGCGCTCACCAGGGTGACGTCCGCGCGGATGGGGTACTCGAGCGCGTAGGTGCGTCCGTCGATCTCGCGGAGTTCCTTGCCCTCGGCCAGCTCGGTGCCGACACCGGTCGGCGAGTAGAACGCGCCGATGCCGGCACCGGCGGCACGGATGCGCTCGGCGAGATTGCCCTGCGGCACCAGCTCGAGCTCGATCTCGCCCGCCCGGTAGAGCCCGTCGAAGACCCACGAGTCGTGCTGGCGCGGGAACGAGCAGAGGATCTTGCGCACCCGCTTCTTCGCGAGGAGCGCGGCGAGCCCGACATCGCCGTTGCCGGCGTTGTTGTTCACGACGGTGAGGTCTTTCGCCCCCTGGGCGATGAGCGCGTCGATGAGCTCGACCGGCTGCCCGGCGCGCCCGAAGCCGCCGATCATGACGATCGCTCCGTCAGGGATGCCGGCCACGGCGTCCGCGACCGAGCCCACGGTCTTGTCGATCACGCCGGATCTCCTCGTGTTCGCTGTGCGAACGCATGTGCGTTCTGCGGTCAAGAGTAGCGCAGGCCCTCGAGCTGCGCCACCCGGCTCCCCTGTCGCGAAGTGCCGACCGCAGTGACACTTCGTGACAGGGGAGCCGGAAGGGACGGATGCCGCAGGCCGCGGCATCCGCAGCGTCAGGACTCCTCGGCGAACACGTCCTTCGCGATGCGGAACGCCGTGTTGGCGGCCGGGACGCCGCAGTACACGCCGGCCTGCAGGATCACTTCGGTGACCTCGTCGACGGTGAGCCCGTTGCGCAGGGCGGCGCGCAGGTGCATCGCCAGCTCCTCGTGGTGGCCGAGGGCGATGAGCGCGGTGAGCACCGCGACCGACCGCGATCGCCGGTCGAGCCCGGGCCGCGACCACACGTCGCCCCACGCGACGCGCGTGATGAAGTCCTGGAAGTCGGCGGTCAGCGCGGTGGTGCCGGCGATCGCCCGGTCGACGTGCGCGTCCGAGAGCACCTCTCGGCGCACGACCATCCCCTGCTCGTACCGTTCTTCGTCAGTGAGGCCCTCGCCCCCGGGGCGGCTCATGCGGCACGCTCCCGGGCGACGGCGTCGAAGAACTCGGTCAGCACCTCGGCCGTCGCGACGGGATCGTCCGCGGGCGGCAGGTGCGAGGCATCCGGGATCCCGACCGCCCGGCCGTGCTGCACGCCGTCGGCGATCCCGCGAGCCGATGCCTCAGGCGTGACGGCGTCGTGATGACCCCACACCGCGAGCACCGGTATCGTGATCTCGCCCAGCCGGTCGCGCACGTCGAAGGAGGCGAGCGCCTCGCAGCACAGGGCGTAACTCTCGTCGTCGGCGTCCTGCAGGATGTGCAGCATTCGTCCGGTGAGGTCGGGGTCGCGCGCGATGGTGTCGGGAGCGAACCACCGCTGCGCCGAACCGACGACGAGGCTCGACGTGCTCTGCGCCCGCACCTGCGCGGCCCGGTCGTGCCATGCCTCCGGCGCGCCGATCACGGCACCGGAGCCGATGATCGCCGCCGCCTCGATGCGATCGCCGTGGCGCAGCAACAGCTCCAGGCCCACGCATCCGCCGAACGAGACCCCGGCGTAGCGGAACGGACCTTCGACGGCCGCGGCCACGGCATCGGCCAGGTCGGCTGCCGTGAACGACTCGGTCGCCGGCGGTGCGTCGCCGTGGCCGGGCAGGTCCCAGGCGATGACGCGAAAGCGCTCGGCGAGCACCGGGATGACCCGCGACCACAGCAGCGTCGAGGTTCCGATCGACGGGCCGAGTACGAGCGTCGGCGCGTCGGTCCCTGAGCTCGCCGAAGGGCCGACGGGTGCGGCTACGGCGATGGCGGGAATGGTCACGCGTCCTCCTCCGGAACGGATGCCTCGGCCGGGCGCTCTTCGCGTCGCGGGGCGACCGCGTCGTCGACCAGCGCTCCGGCCAGGCCGGTGTAGTTCGCCGGATCCAGCAGGTCGGCGACGAACGCCTCCGGCGTCGTCCCGCGTTCGGCGGCGAACGCGATCACGTCGGGCGAGGCTGCCAGCGCCGCGGCCAGGTCGCCGCCGGCGGTCGCGGCTGTGACGAGTCGCGACACGGCGCCGCCCCCCAGCACGGGGCCGAGCACGAGCGAGAGCCGCTCGGCCACGATCAGCCCGCCGGTCGCGGCGAGGTTGCGCGCGACGGCAGCGGTGTCGACGTGCAGGTCGGTCACGAGTGCGGCCGCATGGGCCGTCGCGCCGAGCGCGAGGCGCAGCAGCTCCCTGAGCGTCGGCCACTCCGCGTGCCAGGCGCCGTCGGGTCGCTCATCCGCGGCGAGCGCCGCCGCGAGATGCAGTGTGGCGCCCAGCTGCGGCGCACGCAGCGCGGCGGAGCGGATGAGGACGGATGCCGCGGGGTTGCGCTTCTGCGGCATCGCCGACGATCCGCCGCCCGCGCCCTCCGCGAGCTCGCCGATCTCGGTGCGGCTGAGGGTCGCGACATCTGCCGCGATCTTGCCGACCGCGTCGATCGCCTGCACCAGCGCGTCGCCCAGTTCGGTGACGGGCCAGCGCGTGCTGTGCCACGGCGCATCGGGGACCGCCAGCTCGAGCTCGCGCGCGAACGCGGCCGGCAGCGCAGCGGCCGGCCCGGGTCCGGCGATCTCGGCGAACGACGCCAGCGTGCCGGCGGCGCCGCCCAGTTGCGCGGGAAGCTGCTGCTCCACCGACCGGACCCGTTCCTTGGCGCGTTCGACGCCGCGCAGCCATGCCGCTGCGCGCAGCCCGACGGTCGTCGGCACCGCGTGCTGCGTGAGCGTGCGGGCAGCGGCCACCTCATTGCGGCGGGAGCGTGCGAGCGAGTGCAGCGAGACCTCGGTGTGTGCGAGCGCGGCGACAACCTTGCTGGTCGCGTTGCGGGCGATCAGCATCACAGCCGTGTCGACGATGTCCTGGCTCGTCGCGCCGCGATGCAGCCATGCCCGGGCGTCGTCCGACACCCGGTCCTTGAGTCGTCCCACGAGCGGGATCACGGGGTTCGCCCCGGCGACGGACGCCGCCACCAGGGCCGTCAGCTCGACGCCGTGGTCGCGGCATCCACGCAATCCGCCCTGCCAGCCGAACTCCGTCTCGATCTCGTCCACGGCGTCCGCCGGAGCGATACCGAGTTCGCGGTAGGCCCGGGCCAGCGCGACCTCGGCGGTCACCAGGGCGTCGAGGTAGGCGGCATCCGTCACCGTCTCGTCGTGACCCACGGTCACCGGCGAGAGCAGACCCTCATCGAGCGGGGGCCGGTCACGGTCAGAAGGCAAGGAACACGGTCTCCTTCTCGCCCTGCAGATGGATGTCGTGGTGCAGGTGCCCGTTCGGCAGGCGCGTCGCGATGAGCGTAGCGCGCTCGTCGTCGTCGAGCGAGGACAGGAGCGCATCCACCGCGAGCAGATCGTCATGCTCGGGCAGGTAGATGCGGGTCACGAGCTTGTCGGGCAGTCCCCGGGCGAAGACCACCACCGAGTAGAACGGCGCGCCGCCGTCGAGTGGCCCGGGGTTGCGGGTCCAGAACTCGTACCGGCCGACGTCCGTCGTCGCCGCCCGGCCGAAGCCGGTGAAGGAGTGGTCGTCGCGGCGGAACGCGCCGTGCGCGCGCGGGATCTCACCGTTCTCGTCGGCGCTCCAGATCTCGACGACGGCATCGGGGATCGGCGCGCCTGCGCCGTCGAACACCGTGCCGCCGAGGATGATCGCGCCCGGGCTGTGGGGGAAGACGACCTCGTGCTTCTTCGGGTAGTCCAGGCCGAACGCGAAGAACGGGCCGACCGTCTGCCCGCCGGTGGGCTCGTGGGTCTTGTCTCCGAGGTCGCGGGCGGTGCGCGTGCCGGCCATCAGTGCTCTCCTTCTTCCGGCTCGAACCACGTGGCGTCGGGTCCGTCGACGACGATGTCGAAGCGGTAGCCCATCGAGAACTCCGGCACCGACAGGTCGTGGTCGTACAGCCCGATGAGCCGGTCGCGGTCCTGCTGTCGCCAGATCGTGTTGTAGATCGGGTCGAGCGGGAACAGCGGGTCGCCGGGGAAGTACATCTGCGTCACGAGGCGCTGCGTGAAGCCCGAGCCGAAGATCGAGAAATGGATATGCGCGGGACGCCACGCGTTCACGTGGTTCTTCCACGGGTAGGCGCCGGGCTTGATCGTCGTGAACTTGTAGAACCCGTCGTCATCGGTGACGGTGCGGCCGGCGCCGGTGAAGTTCGGGTCGAGAGGTGCAGGATGCTGATCGCGCTGGTGGATGTAGCGGCCGGCGGCGTTCGCCTGCCAGATCTCGACGAGCTGGTTCGCGACCGGCCGGCCCCACGAGTCGAGCACACGGCCCTGGACGGTCATGCGCTCGCCCTGCGGCTCGCCGATGTGCTGCAGCGTCAGGTCGGACTCGATCGCCGCGACATCGCGCTGGCCGAACGCCGGGGACCAGAGCTCGATCGTCTCGGGGTCGACGAGCTTCGGGTTCTTGGTGGGGTGGCGCAGCAGGCTCGACCGGTACGGCGGAAAGTCGTGCAGACTCCGGTTCAGCCGCTCGCCCGCCGCCTCGCGGCGGGCTGCGGCGGCGTGGTAGTCGACGATCTCCTGCGTGATCTCGTTCTGCGTCAGCTGGTCGGGCGACGCGAGCAGCGACTCCGGCGCTGCCGCGTTCTGCTCCAGGACCACGGACGACGAGAACGCCTCCTCGCCCCGCGGATCGGGCTGGGTCGCGGTCATGAGGTCTCCTTCGACGACTCGGGTCGTCCCAGGCTCGCACCCGCTGCGGGTGCCGGCGTCTTGGATTCCCACTCAGTGGGAGTGATGGATGCCTCGGCCCGCGGCATCCCTCCCGCTCAGTGCGTGCGCAGATCGCGGTGCAGCTCCGCAGCGGCCTGCACCACCAGCGGTCCGAGGCGTCGCTCGTCGGCGCGCTCGAGATGCACGACGAGGCCGAGCGCGATGGGCGGCAGTCCCTCGACCCGGGGAAGCGCTGCGGCGACGGAGACGTTGCCGAGGGTCATCTCCTCGCGCGTCGTGGCGTATCCCAGCGCGCGTGTACGGGCGATGTCGGCACGCAGATCGGCCTCGCCGGTGATCGAGTTGACGGTCTCGTGCTCGAGCGGCGCCCGGAAGTACTGCCGCAGCCAGCCCTCGTCGCGCGTCGCGAGCAGCGCCTTGCCGACGCCCGTGGTGTGCAGCGGTCCGCGCCCGCCCATGCGACTGAGGGTGGGGATCGACTGACGGCCCGTCAGGCGCCCGACGTACAGTGCGCTCGTGGTTTCGGGGGTCGCGCCGTCGAGCACCGCGAGGTGCACGTTCTCACCGGTCGCCTCGTACAGCCGCACCATGTGCGGCAGCGCCGTCTCACGCAGGCGCAGCGACAGGGGCGAGAGCTCGCCGAGCTCCCACAGCCGCGGGCCGATGGCGTAGGTATGCCCCGGGCCGCGCGTCAGCAGCCCCTCCGCCACCAGGGTCGCGAGCAGCCGGTGCAGGGTCGAGGTCGCGAGTCCGGTGCGGGCCGCGAGCGTCGTCGCGGCGATGGCCGGCTCGTCGTCGGTGAAGCATCCGAGCACCCGCAGCGTGCGCTCGAGCACGCCTTCACCGTCCGCCATGCTTCCTCCCCGAGCGACGTTACCCGGCCGGTCCGCGTGGCAGAGTGTGCGCATGGCCAACTCGCCCTCCGGCGACTCGATGACGGAGCGCATCGTGCGCGTGCTCGAGACGTTCACGGCCGAACGGTCGATGCAGTCGACCGCAGAGATCGGCCGGCGCGGGGGGCTGCCGTCGTCGACGGCGCACCGCATCGTCGACGAGCTCGTCGACGCGGGGCTGCTCGAGCGCGACGAGGACCGCCGCGTGCACCTCGGGCTGCGCCTGTGGGAGCTCGCGCTCCGCGGGTCGACGGCGCTGCGGCTGCGCCAGGCGGCGCTCCCCTTCATGGAGCGGGTGCAGGCCGGCATCCGCGAGCACACCCAGCTCGCCGTGCTCGAGCAGGACGAAGCCCTCTTCCTCGAGCGCCTCTCGCACCCCGACGCCGGCGCGAACATCACCCGCATCGCCGGCCGCCTGCCGTTGCACGCGTCGTCGTCGGGCCTGGTGCTGCTCGCCCACGCACCGGCTGCCCTGCGCGAGCGCGTGCTCGCCGGCCCGCTGCGCGCCCTCGCGCCCGAGACGGTGACGGATGCCGCACGCCTGCGTCGTCTGCTCGCCGAGGTCCGCCGCACCGGCGTGGTCGTCGCGCCCGGTTCGATCGAGGCGGTGTCGACCGGTGTCGCCGTGCCCCTCCGCGACGCCGGACAGGTGGTCGCCGCGCTGTCTGTCGTGCTGCCGCGCGAGACGGACCCGGATGCCGCCGTCAGCGCCCTGCGAGAAGCCGCGGCGGGCATCGAGGCCGCGCTCCGCGCCGACCGCCGCTGACCCCGTCACCACCCTTTCCCGATGAACGGGAATCGCGCACAGCGCCGGCTTGACGGCGCCACACTGGGTCGAGGCATCCACCCGCCCTGGAACGTCGAAGGAGACGCTCATGTCCACGATCCGCACCCGCGTCGCCATCGTCGGGGCCGGGCCCGCCGGCCTCCTGCTCTCGCACCTGCTGGGGATCGCCGGCATCGAGTCCATCGTGATCGACCAGCGCTCGCGCGACGAGATCGAGACGACGATCCGCGCGGGCATCCTCGAGCAGGGCACCGTCGAGGTGCTGGATTCTTCGGGTGCCTCGAGCCGCGTGCGCACGGTCGGCAACCGCCACGACGGCATCGAGCTGCGCTTCGCGGGCGCCGGCCATCGCATCGACTTCGCGGGCCTCGTCGGTCGCGGGGTGTGGCTGTACCCGCAGCACGAGGTGCTCAAGGATCTCATCGCGGTACGGCTCGGCAAGGGCCAGGACCTGCGGTTCGGAGTGACCGCGGTGCGGGTCGAGGACGCGGCATCCGATCGTCCCCGGCTCATCGCCACCGACGCCGACGGGTCGCCGCTGGAGATCGAGGCCGACTTCGTGGTCGGCGCCGACGGCTCACGCAGCGTCGTGCGCGAGGCGGTCACCGGCTCGCACACCGGCGGGTACTTCCGCGAGTACCCGTTCGCGTGGTTCGGCATCCTGTGCGAGGCTCCCCCGAGCGCCGACGAGCTCATCTACAGCAACTCGCCGAACGGCTTCGCGCTCATCAGCCAGCGCAGCGCCACCGTGCAGCGGATGTACTTCCAGTGCGACCCGGATGCCGATACCGGCGCCTTCAGCGAGGCGCAGCTGTGGGACGAACTGCAGTCGCGCGTACCGGGCACCACGCTGAGAGAGGGGCGCATCTTCCAGCGGGATGTGCTGCGGTTCCGGAGCTTCGTCGCCCATCAGCTGCTCCGAGGCCGTGTCGCGCTCATCGGCGACGCCGCCCACACCGTGCCGCCGACCGGCGCGAAGGGCATGAACCTCGCCGTCGCCGACGTGCTGGTGCTCGAACGCGCGTTGCGCGCGCTGCTGCGGGAGAACGACGACCGTCTCATCGAGGAGTTCCCCGAGAAGGCGCTGCACCGTATCTGGAAGGCCCAGCACTTCTCGTGGTGGATGACGAACATGCTGCACAGTCCGGTTTCTGCGGGCAGCGCCGGAGCCCCCGATGCGTCGGACTTCGATCGCCTGCGCCAGCTCGGCGAGCTGCGCTCGGTCGTCGAGTCCGAGGCCGGCCGCCGCTTCCTCGCCGAGGCGTACACCGGCTGGCCACTCGAGGGCCTCGCCTGATCGCCGTCCGCCGCGCTACTGCCGCTCAGCGGGAGTGAGGGGATGCCGCAGCCGCCGTCTCGGCTATAGTCCGATCCCTATGGCCCCATCGTCGCGGACTGCGCCGCCCGAGCCGTCGCGGACGGCGTCGGTCGCGATGCTGCTCGTGGCCGTGTGCCTGGTCGCGGCGAACATGCGGCCCGCGATCACGGGCCTCGGGCCCCTGCTGGACCAGATCGGCGCCGACACCGGCATGTCGGTCTCGGCGCTCGGCGTGCTGGCGGCGGTGCCGCTGGTCGCGTGGGCGCTGTTCTCGCCGCTCGCGCACGATCTCAGCCGGCGGTTCGGGCAGCCGAGGGTGCTGCTGTGGTCGCTCGTCGTCCTGCTGGCGGGCACGCTCGTGCGCTCGATCCCCGGCCCGGTCGTGAGCCTCTGGGTCGGCACGGCGATCATCGGCATCGGCATCGCGATCATCAACGTGCTGATGCCCGCCGTGGTCAAGCGCGACTTCCCCACGCACGTCCCGGCGGTGACCGCTGCCTACACGGCGCTGCTCGCGGGACTCGGCGCGGTGTCGTCGGGCGTCGTGGTGCCGATCTCCCACATCCCGGTCGGCGGTGAACCCGCCGGCTGGCGGTTCGCCCTCCTGGTGACCGGCGCCGCGCTGCTGCCGTTCGCGATCGGCGGGTGGTGGTGGGCGCATCGCGGCGCCGCGAAGGCTCACGACCGCGCCGCCGCACCGCAGGGCCGCACCGGCATCTGGAGCGATCCGATCGCGTGGCTGGTCGCCGTGTACATGGGGCTGCAGGCATCCATGTTCTACATGTTCGTGACCTGGCTCGCTCCGTTGTCGATGTCGATCGGGCGCGCCGAGGTGGTCGCCGGCATCGACGTCATGGTCTACCAGCTGTTCTCGCTCGCCGGCTGCCTGCTGCTGCCGCTGATCCTGCGCGGCGGCCTGGAGCGATGGGCGCCCGCCCTCATCCCGTCGCTGGCGATCGTCGGCGTCGCCGGCCTCATGATCGCGCCGGATGCGGTCCTGCTGTGGGCGTCGCTCATCGGGCTGACCGGCGGTGCGACGCTGGCGATGTCTCTCACGCTGATGGCGCAGCGGGCGCGCGATCACGATGCCTCGGCCGCCCTGTCGGGGATGTCGCAGTCGGTCGGCTACGTGATCGCCGCCCTCGGACCGGTCGCCTTCGGCGCCCTCCACAGCCTGACGGGCGACTGGCTCGCCTCGCTCGCCCTGGTGCTCGCGGTGCTCGCGGCGCTGACGGTCGTCGGCGTGTTCGCGGGTCGCGATCGGTTCGTCCTGGACCGGCCCTAGTCACCCGTCCCGCCGGCGCGCCGTCCCGCCGATTCGCCCGTCCCCGCGGTTCGCCTGTCACGAACGCGGTGACATCGGCCGCATTCCCGCACTTCGCGCCCACCGAACGTGCGGGCTACTCCTCGGGGAAGGCCAGCGCCCGCAGCAGGTTACCCAGGGTCTCGCGGTCGGCGGCGCTCAGCTGCCCGTGGACGCGCTCCTCGGCGGCGCGGGCGGACTCGCGGGCGACGGCGACGAGCTCGTGGCCGGGGGCGGTCGCGACCACGACGTTGGCGCGACGGTCGGACGGATCGGGCTGACGCTCGACGAGGCCGCGGGCCTGCAGCTCGTCGACGAGGCTCACGACCTGGCTGGGATCGAGCCGGAGGAACTCGGCGAGCTCCCGCTGCGACGGCCGGGCGTCCGCTGACGCGAGGACCAGCACGGAGTACGACCGTGCCTTGAGTCCGTGGTCGGCGAGCGCGGCGTTGCCGGCGGCGAGCGCGATGGCGTTCGCACGTGCCAGCAGGAAGCTCACGTCGTCGGTGAGCGCCGATGCGCGCAGCCCGGAGGGAGCGACGGGGTCGGCGGGTTTCGACATGACCACGATGCTAATGCACTTCATGGATGAACGGAATGATTGACTTCTTCAATGGTTGGGACTTCAATGGACCCGACACGAAGGAGTTCACGCATGTCTTCGCACGCCCCTCTCGACGGCAAGGTCGCCATCGTCACCGGCTCGGGCCGAGGCCTCGGCCTCGCCTACGCCCAGGAGCTCGCCCGCCGGGGCGCCGCCGTCGTGATCAACGACGTCGACGAGGCCACTGCCGCCGAGGCAGTCGCCTCGATCGAGGCCGAGGGCGGTCGCGCGGTCGCGGTCGTCGCACCGGTCGGTCCCACCGAGACTGCGAAGCAGCTCGTGCAGACCGCCGTCGACACGTTCGGGCGGCTCGACATCCTCGTCACGAACGCGGGCGTGCTGCGCGACACCGTGCTCTGGAAGATGAGCGACGACGACTTCGACACCGTCGTCAACGTGCACCTGCGCGGCACCTTCACGTGCGTCCGCGAGGCCGCGACCTGGATGCGCGAGAACCAGGTGGCCGGACGCCTCATCTGCATCGGCTCGCCCACCGGCCAGCGCGGCAACTTCGGGCAGACGAACTACGCGGCCGCCAAGGCGGGCATCGTCGGCATGGTGCGCACGTGGGCACTGGAGCTGAAGAAGGCGGGCATCACCGCCAACGCCGTGATCCCGGTCGCCGCGACCGCGATGACCGCGACGGTCCCCTACTTCGCCGCGGCGGTCGAGGCCGACGAGGCCGGCGAGCCGATGCCCGGGTTCTTCCGGCACGACCTCGGCTTCGGCACGTCCGACGACGTCGCCGGGCTCATCGCCTATCTCGCCTCGGATGCCGCCGCCGGCGTCACCGGGCAGGCGATCGGCATCGGCGGCGACCGCCTGCAGCTGTGGTCCCACCCGGAGGCCGTCGCGACCGCGTACCACGAGGGCGGCTGGTCGTACGACGCCCTCGCCACCGGCTTCACCGAAGCGGCGGGCGCGTTGCAGACCGTGGGCGAGAAGTTCCCCCCGCTGCCCGACGAGCTCCAGCGTCCGGCGCCGACCGGTCGCTGAGCGGGCGAAGCGAGGCGAAACGCCCATGACCCGCTACGAATCCGCGATCGACGTCGACGCGATCGAGGCGATCGACGTGCACGTGCACATCGAGGTCGACCACCACGGTCACTCGTCCTTGCCCGACGACCTCCGCGATGCGGCGGCGGCGTATTTCAGCGCCGAGGGCCCCAACCCCGACCTCGACGGCGTAGCTGCCTACTACCGGGAGCGGCGGATGGCCGCCGTCGTGTTCACGGTCGACGCCGAGACGAATCTCGGCCAGTCGCCGATCTCGAGCGCCGACATCGCCGAGGGCGCGGCGCGCAACAACGACGTGCTCATCCCGTTCGGCTCCGTCGACCCCCTGAAGGCGTCCGCGGTCGACGACGCCCGCCGCCTCATCGAGGACTACGGTGTGCGGGGATTCAAGTTCCACCCCACCGTGCAGGGTTTCGACCCGTCAGACTCCGCGTACTCGGCACTGTATGAGAAGCTGCAGGATGCCGGCGTCGTCGCCCTCTTCCACACCGGCCAGACGGGGATCGGGGCCGGCCTTCCGGGCGGACGCGGATTGCTGCTCGGGCTGTCGAACCCGATGCTGCTCGACCCCGTCGCGGCGCGATTCCCGGAACTGCAGATCATCATGGCGCACCCGTCGGTTCCCTGGCAGGACGAGGCCCTGTCGGTCGCGACCCACAAGCACAACACGTGGATCGACCTGTCGGGCTGGAGCCCGAAGTACTTCCCCGAGTCGCTCGTGCGCGCCGCGAACTCGTATCTGAAGACCCGCGTGCTCTTCGGATCCGACTTTCCCCTGCTCACTCCTGACCGCTGGCGCCGCGACGTGGACGCTTCGGCAGGCTCGGCGACCCCGCTGTTCAAGCCCGAGGTGATGCCCGGCATCCTCAAGGACAACGCGGTGCGGCTGCTGGGCCTGGCACGCTGACATGCCCGCGCTCGAGGCGGATGCGACGTTCGGGTTCGACCCGTACGCGATCGCGGCCGCACACCTGAGCCCCGCAGGGCGGGCGGTGCTCGGGCGGCTCCAGCAGACGCTGGAGCGCAGCATCCATCCGCTCCTCGCCGAAGCGTGGGAGACCGCGACGATGCCGCCCGAGGTGCTCGACGCGCTCATTCCCCTCGACCTGATGCAGCCGGAGGGAATGGATGCCGTCGAGGCGGCGTCCTCCCTGTACTCGGGTTTTCGCAACTACGTGCTGGCCCGCACCGACGTGTCGGTCGCCACGCTCTACAACGCGCAGTCCGGCCTGTTCCGCACGGCGGTCGCGCTGGGCGGATCGCCCGCGCAGGTCGACGAACTCGATCCGCGCATCCGCAGCTTCGACCTGCGGGGCGTGTTCGCGCTGACCGAGCCGGAGCACGGTTCCGACATCGCCGGCGGCCTCGCCACCACCGCGCGCCGCGACGGCGACGACTGGGTGATCGACGGCCGCAAGAAGTGGATCGGCGGGGCGGCGGCATCCGATGTGCTCGTCGTCTTCGCCCGCGACGTCGACGATCACGCGGTCAAGGCCCTCCTGGTGCCCACCGGCGCCGCCGGCGTGCGACTCGAGGCGATCACGGGCAAGGTCGCCCTGCGGCCCCTGCAGAATGCACTCATCACGCTCGACGCGGTGCGGGTGCCCGAGTCGGCCCGCCTGCAGCACGTCGACGGCTGGCGCGATGTCGCCCGCATCCTGCGGGCGATGCGATCCGACGTGGCCTGGATCGCCGCGGGTCTGCAGGCCGGCGCGCTGGACGCGGCCGTGCGCTACGTGCGAGAGCGCCATCAGTTCGAGCGGCCGATCGGCGGCTTCCAGCTCGTGCAGGAGAAGCTCGCCCGGATGCTCGGCAACACGGTGGCCTCGCTGGCGCTCGTCGTGCAGCTGGCGGCGCGTCAGGACCAGGGCGAATACGACGACGCCGGCTCTGCGCTCGCCAAGCTGCAGACGGCCCGGTCGGCGAGGGAGACCGTCGCACTGGGGCGTGAGGTGCTCGGGGGCAACGGGATCCTCCTCGAGCACGACGTCGCCCGGTTCTTCGCCGACGCGGAGGCCGTCTACTCGTACGAGGGCACCCACGAGATCAACGCCCTCATCGTCGGCCGCGCGCTCACCGGCGCCTCGGCCTTCACCTGACCCGTCCCATCGAAGGAGAACAGAATGACCACCACCGTCGACTACGCCGACGTCGCCGGGCTCGCCGGCACAGACCTCGGCTGGACCGAATGGCTCGAGGTCACCCAGGACCGCGTGAACCTCTTCGCCGACGCGACCGACGATCACCAGTGGATCCACGTGGACCCCGAGCGCGCCGCGGGCGGCCCGTTCGGAGGACCGATCGCGCACGGCTTCTTGTCGCTGTCGCTGACCGTCAAGTTCTGGTCAGAGCTGTTCGATGTCACGGGCGTCACCACCCGGGTCAACTACGGCCTCGACAAGGTGCGATTCGTGTCGCCGGTCAAGGTCGGTGCACGCGTGCGCGGCGGAGCGGTGATCGCCGAGGTCACCGAGGTGGCCGGCGGCTATCAGTTCGCCGTCGACCAGACCATCGAGATCGAGGGGGGCGGCAAACCCGCCGTCGTCGCCCGCGGCCTCTACCGCTTCTACGCCTGAGAAGGCGTTTCGTCTCGCTTCGCTCGCTCAACGACCGGGACCCGGTCGTTGAGCGAGGGAGCGAAGCGACCGAGACGAAACGCCAAGAACACCACTTCCTCGAAGGAGAGGACACGCAACGATGCACAGGGGGATCGGGTTCTGGCTCGCCAAACGGCGGCTGAAGGACCCTGACAAGGTCGCCGTGGTCTTCGGCGACACCACGCAGACCTACCGGCAGCTCGCGGATGCCGCCGACCGCGTCGCCGCCGTGCTGTGGCATCGCGGCATCCGCCGCGGTGATGCCGTCGCATACATCGGCGAGAACAGCCCGCAGTTCCTGCAGGTGATGTTCGGCGTCGCGCAACTCGGTGCCGTGTTCGTGCCGGTGAACACCCGGCTCGCCGGCCCCGAGATGCAGCACGTGCTCGTCGACGCGGGCGCACGAGCGGTCGTGCTCGACGCCGAACTGCTCGAGCGGGCGATGCCCGGCGTGGAGGCGGGGCGCATCGCCCACGTCATCGTCACCGGCGAGGGACTGCCCGAGCACCCTGGGCTCGCACGGCTCACCGCCGACGCACCCGGAGGACACACCGTCGCCGACGTCGACCTCGACGACCCGGCCGCGATCATCTACACCTCGGGCACCACCGGCAAGCCGAAGGGCGCCGTGCTCAGCCACGGCAACCTGACCTGGGTCGCCCTCAACTGCATCGTGGACTACGACGTCGTCTCGTCAGATGTGTCGCTCATGATCTCGCCGCTCTTCCATGTCGCCTCGCTCGGCATGGGCGCCCTGCCGGTGATCCTCAAGGGCGCGACGCTCGTGCTCGAGAAGGGCTTCGAGCCGGGGCGTGCACTCGCGCAGATCCAGCGCCACGGCGTCACGATGCTCAGCGGCGTGCCGACCACGTACCAGATGCTGGCCGACCATCCGGAATGGGCCGCGACCGATCTCTCGACCCTCCGCAAGCTCACGTGCGGCGGATCGGCCGTGCCCACCCGCATCCTCAATGCGTACGAGGAGCGCGGCCTCTCGTTCTCGCAGGGGTACGGCATGACCGAGACCTCCCCGGGCGCCACGTCGCTCGCCCCGTCGATGACCCGCGAGAAGCAGGGCAGCGTGGGTCTGCCGCACTTCTTCACCGAGGTGCGCATCACGGACGAGCACGGCGACGTGGTGCCGCGCGGCGCCGTCGGCGAGATCGAGATCACAGGACCCAACGTCTTCGTCGGCTATCACGGCCAGCCCGAGGCGACGGCGGCCGCCTTCACCGACGACCACTGGTTCCGCTCGGGCGACCTCGGGTATCTCGACGCCGACGGCTACCTCTACATCGCCGACCGGCTGAAAGACATGATCATCTCGGGCGGCGAGAACATCTACCCCGCCGAGGTCGAGAACCTCATCTCCGACATCGAGGGGATCTCGGGCGTGGCCGTCGTCGGCATACCCGACGAGCGCTGGGGCGAGGTGCCGTGGGCGGTCGTGACCCTGAAAGAGGGCGCCGAGGTCGACACCGAGATCGTGCGCTCGCGCCTCGACGGCGTGCTCGCGCGGTACAAGCTGCCCAAGAACGTGGTCGTCGTGGAGGACCTGCCGCGCACCGCCTCGGGCAAGGTACGCAAGGCCGACCTGCGCGCGCGGTTCGGCGAGGGCAGATGACGACCCACGTGCCGCCGGTGCCGTCGCTCGTGCCGGCGTTCGAGGTCGTGGCACAGCTCGGTCCGCTGGAGGACCACGGCATGACGCGGGCCGGCCATCGGCACATCATCCCGGTCGTCGGCGGCACCATCACCGGCGAGTTCACCGGCGCGATCCTCGCCGGCGGCGCCGACTGGCAGACCGTGCGGGTGGACGGCTCCATCGAGATCGACGGCCGCTACAGCGCCCGCGGCGACGACGGGTCGCTGCTCTACATCCGCGCCCGCGGCGTGCGCAGCGGCGATCCCGCTGTGCTCGAGGCGCTGCTGCGCGGCGACGACGTCGAGCCCGATGCGTACTATTTCCGCGCCGCGCTCACGCTGGAATCGGCGTCGCATCCCCAGTTCGAGCGCGCCGTCTACGT
>Ga0160441_100811_pt1 | contig 15816 bp, 14 predicted proteins | sample HID1971K_E1MG_FD_108260 | JGI IMG/M metagenome (GOLD analysis project Ga0160441, IMG submission 108260) | Enriched millipede-associated microbial communities from UW Madison campus, WI, USA - HID1971K_E1 MG | ecosystem: Host-associated > Arthropoda: Insects > Digestive system > Unclassified ... | reverse complement strand
TCGAGCTCGCGATGCGCATCGAGGCCGGTCTGTTCGCGGAGGAGAAGCTCTCCGCCATGACCGCCGCCGAGAAGACCAGCCAGCTCGGTCTCGACCTGCAGTGGGTCGCCCGTGACGGTCAGCGGGCGAAGAGCCACCTGCTCGGCGCGAACCTGCGCCTCGTGGTGTCTCTCGCCAAGCGCTACACGGGCCGCGGCATGCAGTTCCTCGACCTCATCCAAGAGGGCAACCTCGGTCTGATCCGCGCCGTCGAGAAGTTCGACTACACCAAGGGCTTCAAGTTCTCGACCTACGCCACGTGGTGGATCCGCCAGGCGATCACGCGTGCGATGGCCGACCAGGCACGCACGATCCGCATCCCCGTGCACATGGTCGAGGTCATCAACAAGCTCGCCCGCGTGCAGCGCCAGATGCTGCAGGATCTCGGTCGCGAGCCCACGCCCGAAGAGCTGTCGCGCGAACTCGACATGACCCCCGAGAAGGTCATCGAGGTGCAGAAGTACGGCCGCGAGCCCATCTCGCTGCACACGCCGCTCGGCGAGGACGGCGACAGCGAGTTCGGTGACCTGATCGAGGACACCGAGGCCGTCGTGCCGGCCGACGCCGTGGGCTTCACCATGCTGCAGCGCCAGCTCGAATCGCTGCTCGATTCCCTGAGCGAACGCGAAGCGGGCGTCATCCGCATGCGTTTCGGACTCGGCGACGGCCAGCCCAAGACCCTCGACCAGATCGGCGACACGTTCGGCGTGACGCGCGAGCGGATCCGTCAGATCGAATCGAAGACGATGGCCAAGCTCCGCCACCCGTCGCGCTCGCAGTCCCTGCGGGACTACCTCGAATGAGCGACGCTCCCAACGACGGCAAGGTGCTGTCCGTCACGATCCCGGCGGGCACGTTCAAACGCATTCCGATCCGCACGCGGGTCGTCATGCCCGGCGACGACCTCGACGCGTTCGTCAGCGAGTACGCGGCGGGTCTCGTCCGCAGCGGCGACATCCTCTTCGTGACCGAGAAGATCGTCGCGATCACGCAGGGGCGCTCGTTCACGCTCGACGAGATCCATCCGCGCCGGCTCGCGCGGTTCCTCTCGAAGTACGTCACGAAGACGTCCTACGGCATCGGTCTGGGCATGCCCGAGACGATGGAGATGGCGCTGCGCGAGTGCGGCACGATCCGCATCCTGTTCGCCTCCGCCGTCAGCGCGGTCACGAAGCTGTTCGGCCGACGTGGTGACTTCTATCGCATCGCGGGGTCGAAGGCGCGCGCGATCGACGGACCGACCAGCGGCACGATCCCGCCGTACAACAAGGCGGTCGTCCTCGGCCCCTCCGAGCCGGATGCCGTCGCCGCGCGTCTCAAGGCATTGCTCGGAGCCGACGTTGGCCCCGAAGTTGCCGTCGTCGACATCAACGACATCGGCGGGAACATCCTCGGGTCGACGCTCGACAAGGCGGCCGAGCAGCAGCTCGTCCGGATCCTCGCCGACAACCCGCTCGGCCAGGGCCACCAGTCGACGCCGATGGGCATCATCCGCAAGGACTGACGCCCGGCGGCGGTGCCGACGTCAGAACCCCATCGCGGCGCGGTAGCGGGGGAGGTGCCCGTGGCGGATGCCGGTCGCCGTGGGCTTGTTCTCGAACACCCCGGCGCCCCAGTTGCCCTCGACGAGCACGGGGCCGGAGGCGGTCGCGACGATATCCCACCCGACGTAGCGCACCTGCGGCACGACCAGCGCGACCTCGGTGATGAGCGTGCGCACGGCATCCATGTCGGGCAGGCGGAAATCTGCGATGCGCGCGCCGGTGTCGGGGTGGGTCTCGTACAGCTCGCCGTGGATGTCGTATCCCATACCCATGGCGCGGCCGTCTTCGTGCAGCGCCGTGTAGAAGCCGCCGAAGGCGCCCTGGTCGCTCACCCGGCCGCGCCCGAACTTCTGCGCCATGTTGATGATCTCGACGGTGCCGTCGTCCTTCACGAAGGTCGTGACGCGCGTCGTGTTGGCCGTGCCGGGCGCGATCGCCTCGAGTGCCGGATGCTGGACGATCCGCTCTTCGACGAGCACCTGCCCCTTGGCGAGCAGCTCGGCGTGCAGCGCCTTCCAGTCGGTGACGCCGGCGGTGTCGTACCGGCTGACGCCGAAGCCCGATTTGCTGACCGGCTCTTTGCCGATGAGGACGGGATGACGGGCGGCGAACTCGCGCAGCGTGTCGGCATCCGCCGAACCGAGATCGAGCCACTCGCGCCCCAGGAACCGGTCGAACAGCCGGTTGAACTCGAGCTTGTCGTGGAAGAGGTGCACGAACTCGGGGTCGTCGAACGTCGTCGACAGCTCGAGTGCGAGCGGACTGGTCACCCACGTCGCCCGCTCCGCGCGGGAGAGGATCGGGAAGTCGAACTCGATGTAGTCGTTGAACCCCACGCGTCGGAATCCGGCGGAGTAGAGCATGTCGACGAGCACGAGCGGGTAGCTCTTGCCGTGGATGCGTGCCGTCTTACGGGCCCGCTCCGTCACCGAGGCGACATCGAAGCCGCGAGCCCGCTGCCACAGGAACCTCAGTCGATCGGTGACAGCGAGCGTGCGCGAAGCCATGGACGTCCTTCTGAACCGGTGACGGGGAACCGCACCAGTTTACGCGGGCACGCCTCAGCGGGTTTCGACGAGACGAGCGGTCTCGTCGTGCCAGCTGGTCGCCACGGCGCGCAGCTTCTCTTCGTACTTGCGGCCGTGGTGGGCGCAGAAGAGCAGCTCGCTGCCGTTGACTTCGGCCGCGATGTAGGCCTGGGCGCCGCACGAGTCGCAACGGTCGGTCGCCGACAGGCGGTAGTCGAGGACCGCGGGCTCTGCAGTGGTCGAGATGCTCATTTCGGTTTCCTCCTCGGTACATCCGTCGGGTGCGGGTGCTTCACATACAACCACGCGAATGTTGCGGTCATGCCGCGATCAGGTCACATTTCGCTGTGCGCGTACCCGCACGCGGCGCAGGAATAGGAAGACCCTGCCGCGGCCTGTGTGTCGTCGCCCCGGTGTCGGTGACGCTGGATACGCTTGAGGATTGTGACAGCCGAGTACTCCGCCCATCACCTCCAGGTGCTCGAGGGCCTCGAGGCCGTCCGTAAGCGCCCCGGCATGTACATCGGCTCGACCGACTCTCGCGGGCTCATGCACTGCGTGTGGGAGATCATCGACAACTCGGTCGACGAAGCCCTCGCCGGATTCGGCTCGCACATCGGGATCGTCCTGCACGACGACGGCAGCGTCGAAGTCCGCGACAGCGCGCGGGGCATCCCCGTCGACGTCGAGCCGCGCACCGGCCTCACCGGCGTCGAGGTCGTCTTCACCAAGCTCCATGCCGGCGGCAAGTTCGGCGGCGGGTCATATGCGGCATCCGGCGGATTGCACGGCGTGGGCGCCTCGGTCGTCAACGCCCTCTCCGAGCGCCTCGACGTCGAGGTCGATCGAGGCGGCAAGACCTATGCGATGTCGTTCCACCGCGGCGAGCCCGGGGTCTTCGCGGGGCCGAGCCCCGATTCGCCGTTCACGCCGTTCGAGCGTTCGTCGGAACTGCGGGTCGTCGGGAAGGTCGCCAAGGGCGTCACGGGCACGCGCATCCGCTACTGGGCCGACCGCCAGATCTTCACGAAGGATGCGACCTTCCACCTCGACGAACTCGAGCAGCGCGCGCGGCAGACGGCGTTCCTCGTGCCGGGGCTCGGGATCGACATCGCCGACGAACGCGGCGACGAGGCGATCACGACGTCGTACCGCTTCGACGGCGGGATCTCGGAGTTCGTGGACTTCCTGGCGCCCGACGCGGCCGTCACCGACACGTGGCGCCTGAGCGGGTCGGGGACCTTCACCGAGACGGTCCCGGTGCTGCAGGCCGGCGGCGCGATGGTGCCGACCGAACTGCAGCGCGAGTGCGAGGTCGACGTCGCGCTGCGCTGGGGCACCGGCTACGAGACGGTCTCGCGATCGTTCGTCAACATCATCGCGACACCCAAGGGCGGCACGCACCTGAGCGGCTTCGAGCAGGGCCTCATGAAGGTGCTGCGCAGCCAGGTCGAGCAGAACGCCCGTCGCCTGAAGGTGGGCACCGACAAGCTCGACAAGGACGACATCCTCGCCGGCCTCACGGCCGTGCTCACCGTGCGTCTGCCGGAGCCGCAGTTCGAGGGGCAGACGAAGGAGATCCTCGGCACGCCGGCGGTCCGCGCGATCGTCGCGAACGTCATCACGAAAGAGCTGACCGCCCGCTTCAGCTCGTCCAAGCGCGACGACAAGGCGCAGACGGCGCTGCTGCTCGACAAGGTCGTCTCCGAGATGAAGGCGCGCATCTCGGCGCGCACCCACAAAGAGACCCAGCGGCGCAAGAACGCTCTTGAGTCGTCGTCTCTGCCGGTCAAACTCGCCGACTGCCGCACGACCGACGTCGCGCAGACCGAGCTGTTCATCGTCGAGGGCGACTCGGCGCTCGGCACGGCCAAGCACGCACGCAACAGCGAGTACCAGGCCCTGCTGCCGATCCGGGGCAAGATCCTCAACGTGCAGAAGGCGTCGATCAGCGACATGCTGGGCAACGCCGAGTGCGCCGCGATCATCCAGACGATCGGCGCGGGCTCCGGGCGCTCGTTCGATCTCGACGCCGCGCGCTACGGGAAGATCATCCTGATGAGCGACGCGGACGTCGACGGCGCGCACATCCGCACCCTGCTGCTGACGCTGTTCTTCCGCTACATGCGTCCCCTGATCGAGGCGGGGCGCGTGTACGCCGCGGTGCCGCCGCTGCACCGTGTGATCGTCGTGAACCCCGGCTCCAAGCCGAATGAGACGATCTACACGTACTCCGAGCAGGAACTGCACACCCTGTTGGCGAAGGTCACCAAGAGCGGTCGCCGATGGCAAGAGCCGGTGCAGCGCTACAAGGGTCTTGGTGAGATGGATGCCGACCAGCTCGCGACGACGACGATGGATCGCGCCGGTCGCACGCTGCGACGGGTGCGGGTGCAGGATGCCGAGGCGGTCTCGGACGTCTTCGAACTGCTGATGGGCAGCGACGTCGCGCCGCGGCGCGATTTCATCGTGTCGTCGGCCGACCGACTCGACCGCGAGGCCATCGACGCCTGAACGGCGCTGCCGGCAGGACGGACGGAGGCGGCCGCACAGGCGAGCAGGGCCCGGAACCGATCTGGGGGGGTCGGTTCCGGGCCATCGCCGCGGGCACTCATTCGTTCGATCCGGATGACGACGGCGCGATATCGCAGCCTGTCGTCCCCGAAATCACGGATCTTGCGAACAGCACTCCTGTGAGGGACTGACTGGGGATCGGTCCCTCGGCTGTTCCAGCGTATGGGGGGGCGCGCTCGTTTGCACCGCGACGAACGGATAGCGTCGTTGCGACTTTCGTCTACATTGTCTGGTCAGGCGTGCGGCGGGGTTCTCCGGCTCATGTCTCCAGAGGCAGCGAGGCGGTGACGAACCAGCCGGCATCCCTGCGTTCGGCGGCGAACGTGCCGCCGAAGACGCGGAAGCGCTCGCGCAATCGCATGATGCCGTACCCGGAGACGGGCAGGCCTGCGGTGCGGGCGGGCGGCGAGTCGTCGCTGAATTCGAGGTGTGCCCAATCGCGCTCGACGGTCAGCGCGATGTGCACGTTGTGCGCACCGGTGGCGTGCTTGAGCACGTTGGTGGAGCTCTCGCGGATGGTGCGGGTGAGCGCCACCAGTGACGTGCTCGGCAGGCGGATGTCGTGAGGCACCGCGGCGGTGACGTGGATGCCGGCCCGTTCGAGCTCTTTGGTGACCGCCATGATCGTGCCGGCGAGCCCGTCGGGTGACGGGATGCGTTCGGGGGAGAGGCTCTCTTCGCCGCGCACCATACCGAGGACGCGTCGGATGTCGGTCAGCGCCTGAACCGCGGCCTCCCGGATGGCGGTCTGCGACTGCACGCGGGTCTGACTGTCTTCGGTGCGCTCGAGGACAGCAGCGTGGAGGGCCACGATCGTGATCTCGTGCGCGACGATGTCGTGCAGCTCGTCGGCGATGAGGTCGCGCTCGTGCCGAAGCTGCTCGGCGACCTCGCGTTCTGTCGCTTCGAGCTGGGTAGCCAAATTCCGTGCCCTCTCGAATTGTTGGCGGATGGCGATGCCGATGAGCAGGCTCACCAGACTGAGTACCGCGATGACGATGCCGCCCAGCGGCTGGAAGGTGCTGTTGGGTCCGACGAGCACCGCGATGAGCCACACGGCCCAGGTCAGGGCGTAGACGCCCGTCAGGACCGCACTGCACGTGAAGGCGACGAGACCGAGGATCGCGCTGCCGGCGAGCAGGCTCTCTGCGACGCCCAGGGCTGCGGCCGCGATGGCCGCGACGATCAGGACGACGGTGGCGACCGGAGGTCGCCAAGCGAAGAGTGCCAGGGAGATCGTGATGGTCGTCGCCACGACTGCTGCGCCGACGTTCGGTGACTGACCGTTCGTCGCGCGGAAAAGCGAGTCGAGGACGAGGGTGACCGCCGCGAGGATGACCAGGACCCGGCGCGCCAGGGGGCGCAACGGCTGGTACGCCCACAGTGGGGCTTTCGCATAACGGAGCAGGGTCGCGCGTACAGTCGTCACGTCGCGATTATCCCGCTGTTGCGATCACTTGAAGATTCCGATGAGCTGTCCGAGCCAGTACCACATGTAATCCACCTCCTGCAATGTCTCGAATCGATTCTTCAAACAGACGTGGCTCCGCGCGACCGACGTAGGTCTAAACCCATTGCGACTTTCGTCTACAGTGCGGGCGCGCGTCGAGACGGGAGGCGCGGGTGGCGCGCCGCTTCGTAGGATGGCGATGTGACAGAAGTGATTCGGGTGATCATCGTCGACGACGAATCCCTGGTGCGCGCGGCGCTCCGGGTGTTCCTCGAGTCCACGCCGGGCTTCGAGCTGGTCGGAGAGGCGGAGAACGGCGCGGATGCCGTGCAGCTCGTGCGGTCGACGCAGCCCGACGTCGTGCTCATGGACGTGCAGATGCCGATCATGGACGGCATCGAGGCGACGCGCCGTCTCACGCAGGAGTTCCCGGGCATCAAGGTGCTGGCGCTGACGACGTTCTCGGCGCAGCGCGTGATCGTGCCGATGCTGAGCGCGGGGGCCTCGGGCTACCTCGTCAAGGACACCGCGCCCGACCGCATCCTCGACGCCGCGCGTCTCGCCTACGAAGGCGGCTACGTGCTCTCACCGCGGGTCGCGAAAGAGCTCATCTCGTCGGTTCAGGACGCCGACACCGCGCCCTCGCGCACGCTCGGGCGTGACGAAGAGCTGACGGACCGCGAGAAGGAGGTCGTCACCCTCCTGGCTCGGGGCATGTCGAACGCCGAGATCGCGGCAGAGATGTTCGTCTCCGAGGCGACCGTAAAGTCGCACCTCGGCCGCATCACGGCCAAATGGGGGGTCCGTGACCGGATCCAGGTGCTGATCCGTGCGACGCAGCTGGGACTCGTCACGATCGTCTGAGTCGCCCGGCCGAGCAGCCCCGTCGTCAGGCGATCGGCGACCCGATCGCGGCGACGACGGCATCCAAGCCCTGCCCCGACGCGTCGCGCTTCGCTCCGGCGGCGGGCAGATGCCGGACGGATCCGTCTGCGCCCAGCGCATGCGGGTCGGCGCCGATCCACGCGAGGACGAGTGCGTCCTCGCCGCGCACGAAGCGCTGCGCGCGCACGCCGCCGGTGCCGCGGCCCTTGGCCGGGAACTCGTCGAATGCCGACACCTTGGCGCTGCCGGCATCCGTCCCGGCGATCGCCTGCGACGCGCCCGCCACCGTCACGACGACGATGTCTTCCGCCGGGCGCACCGCGGTGAAGGCGATCGCCTCGACGCCGGGGGCGAGCCGGATGCCCGCCATCCCGCCCGCGGCACGACCCTGCGGGCGGACGCTCGCGGCATCGAAGCGCAGCAGTTGGGCGTCGGAGGCCACGAACACGAGCTCGGCGTCGTCGGGCGCCAGCGCGGCACCGACGACGCTGTCACCCGGCTTGAGGGACATGATCTCGACGTCGTGCTTGCCGGCGGGCAGCTCGGCGGCGGAGACGCGCTTGACGACCCCCTGACGGGTGCCCAGGGCGAGGATGTCGTCGCCGAGGGGCACGATCGTCACGACGTGCTCGCCGGCGCCGAGGGTCAGGTACTGATCGGCACGGGTCCCGGCGGCCGGCTGCACGGCGTTCGCGGGCACGGAGGGAAGATCGACGGGCGAGAACCGGACCAGCCGCCCCGTGTTCGTCACGGCGCCGACGTCGCCGCGGGTGGTCGTGTCGACGGCCGCGCGGATGCCGTCGTGCTTCGACCGGCGGGTGGGCGCGACGATCGCGCCCTCGTCGGAGAGCTCGGCGCGCACCATCCGCCCCGTCGCCGACAGGAACACCCGGCACGGGGCGTCGGCGATCTGCAGGTCGGCGGGCGCCGCAGCGCGTGACCGGGGCGCGACCGGGCCGCCGTTGAGCAGCAGCGTGCGGCGCGGAGTGCCGAAGGTCTCGGCTGCGGCATCCAGCTCTCGTGCCACCTGAGCGCGCAGCAGCGTCTCGCTGCCGAGCAGCTCTTCGAGATCGGCGATCTCGGCTTTTAGGGTGTCGCGCTCGGACTCGAGTTCGATGCGCGAGAACTTCGTGAGGCGGCGCAGACGCAGCTCGAGGATGTACTCGGCCTGCAGCTGCGAGAGGTCGAAGACGCTCATGAGGCGGGTGCGCGCGGCTTCGGAGTCGTCGGAGGCGCGGATGACCTGGATCACCTCGTCGATGTCGAGGATCGCGATGAGCAGACCCTCGACGAGGTGCAGGCGCTCCTGCTTGCGCGCGAGGCGGTACCGACTGCGGCGCGTGACGACCTGGATGCGGTGATCGAGGTACACGCGCAGCAGCGGCTTCAGGCCGAGGGTCTGCGGCTGCCCGCCGACGAGGGCGACGTTGTTGATGCCGAACGAATCCTCGAGCGGTGTCAGCCGATAGAGCTGCTCGAGCACGGCATTCGGGTCGAACCCCGTCTTGACGCCGATCACCAGTCGCAGCCCGTGGTTGCGATCGGTGAGGTCGTTGACGTCGGCGATGCCCGTGATCTTCTTGGCGCTGACGGCTTCCTTGAGCTTCTGGATCACGCGCTCGGCGCCGACCATGTACGGCAGTTCGGTGACGACCAGCCCCGTGCGACGCGGGCCGAGCGGCTCGATGGAGACCTTCGCCCGCGTGCGGAACGTGCCCCGGCCCGTCTCGTACGCCTCGGTGATGCCGTCGAGGCCGACGATGATCCCGCCGCCGGGCAGGTCGGGGCCGGGGACGAACTCCATGAGCTCGGCGGTCGTCGCCTCAGGGTGATCGAGCAGGTGGATCGCCGCGCCGACGACCTCGATGAGGTTGTGCGGCGCCATGTTGGTCGCCATGCCGACCGCGATGCCGGTGGTTCCGTTGACGAGCAGGTTCGGGAACGCCGCCGGCAGCACCTCGGGCTGCTGGAACTGCCCGTCGTAGTTCGGGATGAAGTCGACGACGTCTTCATCGAGGTTCTCGGTCAGTGCGAGGGCCGCAGGGGCGAGCCGTGCCTCGGTGTAGCGGGCGGCGGCGGGCCCGTCGTCGAGCGAGCCGAAGTTGCCGTGCCCGTCGACGAGCGGAACCCGCAGTGCGAACGGCTGCGCGAGGCGCACGAGCGCGTCGTAGATCGCCGAGTCGCCGTGCGGGTGGAGCTTTCCCATCACCTCGCCGACCACGCGGGCGCTCTTGACATGCCCGCGGTCGGGTCGCAGGCCCATGTCGGCCATCTGGAAGAGGATGCGTCGTTGCACCGGCTTGAGCCCGTCACGCGCGTCGGGCAGAGCTCGCGAGTAGATGACCGAGTACGCGTACTCGAGGAACGAGTCCTGCATCTCTGTCGAGACATCGACGTCCTCGATGCGGCCGTGGCCTTCGGGAATGGACTCGGTGCGCGCAGCTGCCATGGATCTGAAAGGCCCTCCGGTGACGAGAGGGGCCCGTCTCCGCGTGTGCGAGACTGACCCCGATGACCCTCAGCCTACCCGTGGAGCCCGCCGCAGCCCGGAGCCTCACCGGTGTCGTGCCGCAACTGCTGGCCTCGTTGTCGGGGCGCTCGCAGTGGTTCGCGCCGGCGCGTTCTGCGGTGATCGTCCTGGTCGACGGGCTCGGCCGCGGCAACCTCACGGCGCGCGCCGGCCACGCCCGGTTCCTCGCGGCGGCGATGGGAAAACGCGACGTGGTGCGCTCGGTGTTCCCCTCGACGACCGCGACCGCTCTGACGAGCCTGCTGACGGGCGTGGATGCCGGTGTGCACGGCATCGTCGGCTACCGCGTGCGCGTGCCGGGTGCCGGTGCCGCGGTGAACCAGCTCAAGGGCTGGGAGACCGACGGACTCGACCCGCTGACGTGGCAGCGCGCCGTCCCGCTGCTCGAGAGCGAGTCGGACAGCGGCCGTCCGTGCTTCGTCGTCTCGCGCGCCAAGTACGAGTCGTCGGGGTTCACCCGCGCGCTGCAGCGCGGCGCGACCTTCGTCGCGGGCGCCGACCCGGAGGCCCGCCTGACCGCGGCGGCAGAACTGGCCGCGGATCACCCCGGCGCCCTCGTCTACGTGTACATCTCCGAACTCGACACGGTCGGGCACGCGCGCGGATGGGAGAGCGACGCGTGGATCGCCGAGCTCGAGCGGCTGGATGCCGCGCTGCGCCGCTTCTCCGACGCCCTGGCGCCGGGAGTGGGGGCCGTCGTCACGGGCGACCACGGCATGGTCGACGTCCCCGCGCACCGCCACGTGCTGCTCGGGACGTCGGGGCCGCTGCTCGACGAGGTCGACATCGTCGCGGGTGAGCCGCGCATGCTGCACCTGTACTCGGAGGCCGCCGACCGCGTGGCGGATCGCTGGCGCGAGAGCGAAAGCGGGCGCGCGTGGGTGTTGACGCGTGACGAGGCGGTCGCAGCCGGTCTATTCGGGCAACGCGTGGATGCCGAGGTGCTGCCGCGCATCGGCGACGTGCTGGTCGCCGCCCGCGCGGCCGTCGCGTACTACGACGATCGCCTCGCCGACAAGAAGGCGCAGGGAATGGTGGGCCAGCACGGCTCGCTGACCGACCTCGAGCGGATCGTGCCGCTCATCGGGTTGGGTGCCTACGCCGCGAAGTGATCTCGATACGCCGCTCCTTCGTCGCGGCTACTCGATCACCGAGACGCGCTCGGGCGCGTATCGAAACCGCTCGATCGGCGGCGGAGCGTCAGGAGCCGTCTTCGGTGCGGGCGCCGAAGACGATCTCGTCCCACGAGGGCATCGAGGTGCGACCCTTGCGACGGGAATCGCTGCCGGCCGTGTCTTCGGCCGCCGCTGATGCGTCGTCGGCGGGCGTCGAATCGTACCCGGGCTCGAGCGCGTCGAACAGCGCGACCGGTCCGGCGTCCGGGATGTCGGACTCGTCGACGGGCATCGGCTCGCGCAGTCCGCGCCGCCGGCGCAGCGCTTCGAGCAGATCCGCGGTCTCGGCAGAGGTCACCGCGTGGTCGGGTGCGCGCTTGATCGCCGCTTCCTGCACGGCCGCGGTCGTCGTGGCGGGCCGCACATCGGGGGTGGCGATGTCGGCATCCGGCTCGATCCGGCGCGGTCCGAAGGCGCCGGAATCGAATCGCGACGCGTCTTTGAACGGCGACGCGTCGAGCGCACGCAGTCGGGGGATGAGCCCCTCGGGCAGAGCGCCCTGGCGGGACAGCTGCGTCGCGTCGGCGTTCTGCGGGGCGAGGCTGCTGCGGCGCGGATCGAAGCTCCAGCGGGCGTCGTGGTCGACCTCGCCGGCCGTGAACTCGAGCTTGACGATCCAGCCGTCCTCTTCGCGCCAGCTCGTCCATCGTTCGCCGGTCGCCCCGGCATCCGCGAGCTTGGCGCGCACCGCCGTGCCGAAGGTCGGCTGGGCGCCCGGGTCGAGCTCTCCGGCGAGCAGCACCGGGACGGCGAGAGCCTGGCCCACGATGTGCTCACGCTCGGCGAGCACGGGGCGCTCGTAGCGCTGGACGTCTTCGAGTCGCGTGCCGAGCAGGTCGGCGACCTCCTGAGCGGAGAGTCCGGAACGGATGTGCGACTGGATCTCGCGCGGGCTCGGGCGCGCTGCCGCGGGCTCGGTGTCGCGCTGCACGCGCCGCAACTGCGAACGCAGTGTCTCGTCGACGGCGAGGGCGAATCGCTCGCCCGTCTCGGTCGCGACGACGAGGACGCCTTCTTCGATTCCGATGACTTTGAGCTGTTCCATGCGAAACGCGCCTCCCGATCCCTGCCTGGGCGCACGGCCGTGATGGACGATGCCGCGCGCTGCCTTCCGATCATGGTGTCACGGGCGACGGCGACCACCGGGAATGCCGCGGGCGCGCCGCGGGTTCTCCTCCACGCACCCGCCGGAACGGCGCCGCAGGACGCCCGTCATTTGCGAAAAGCCAGCCGGTCGTGCAAACTATCGCCGCCCTCGCCCATCGGGCGACCCGGCACCCGTCACATCCTGGAAGTGAGAGCATGGCGACCGATTACGACGCCCCCCGCAAGACCGACGACGACAGCGAGTCGATCGAGGCTCTGAAGGAGCGCGTGCCGGACAAGCTCTCCGGCACGGTGGGCGATGAGGATGCCGACAACCCGTCGGGCTTCGAACTGCCCGGAGCCGACCTCTCCGACCTCGAGCTCGACGTCGTCGTGCTGCCCCCGCAGGAGGACGAGTTCACCTGCGTCGAGTGCTTCCTGGTGAAGCACCGCACGCAGATCGACCACGAGACCTCGGTCGGCGCGATCTGCGTGGAGTGCGCGGCCTGAACGGCCTGTCGCAGACAGCGCGACGACGGGTCTGATCTCTTCGGGGATCAGGCCCGTCGTGCTGTGCGCAGGGCTGCCACGACGCGATCGGGCGTCCGCGACGAGAAGACCCATTCCGTGATCGGGTCGCGATCGTCGACCACCGCGACGCGCACGACGCCGTCGACGCCGCCGCGCAGCTTGTGCCAGGCGGTGCGGGAGAGCCCCGGGCCACGTGCTTCGCGCGCGTCGTCGCCGGTGAGTGCGACGGCATCGCCGAGCAGCGCGACCGGGATGTGCGCGCGCCCGACATGCAGCTCGCCCCCGCGCACCTCGACCACGGGCGAGGCCAGGACCAGCGCCGCGAGCACGACGGCAGCCACGGCGATTCCCACCAGCAGCGCCACCGTGGCATCGAGGGGCGCGAACACGAGCGAGGCCATGGGCGCGGCGACCGCCGCGCTCAGGAGGGTCCACAGCGACGGACTGAGACGCTCGCGATACACCGACGCCCCGGCGCGGTGCGCCGCCGCGTCTCGCACGGCGGTGTCCGCGTGGGTGTTCCCTGTGTTCGTGTGAGAGTTCATCGGGGCGTGCACTAGCCTCTTGGGGTGATCGAATCCGTGGACGTTCCCATTATCGCGCCGCACGTCCCCGCGTACGCCCACCCCGGCGATGCCGGCGCCGATCTCGTCTCGACCGAGGCGCTGCGCCTCGCCCCCGGTCAGCGGGCGCTCGTCGGCACGGGCGTGCGCATCGCGCTGCCCGAGGGCTATCTCGCCTTCGTCGTGCCGCGCAGCGGTCTGGCCGCGAAGCACGGCATCACGATCGTGAACTCGCCGGGCACGGTCGACGCGGGGTACCGCGGCGAGATCAAGGTGTCACTGCTGAACACCGACGCCACCGAGGCGTACGACGTCGCCGTCGGCGACCGCATCGCCCAGCTGATCGTCCTGCCCGTGCCGCCGGTGCGGTTCCTCCCGGTGGACGAGCTCCCGGCATCCCCCCGCGGCGACGCCGGGTTCGGCTCCACGGGCTATCAGAGCGGAGAGCGCGCATGAGCGACGAACTGCAGAGCAAGGCGGCCCCCGAAGACCGCGCCGCCGTCGGTCCTTTCGACGAGTCCGAGGCCAACCCGGTGCGCCCCTACATCGACCTCGGCGGCATCAAGGTGCTGCCGCGGGAGGGGCTCAACCTGCGTCTCGAGGTCGAGGAGCAGACGAAGCGGATCGTCGCCGTCGGCCTCGACTACGCCGACTCGACGCTGCAGGTGCAGCCGTTCGCGGCGCCGCGCACGAGCGGCCTGTGGAACGAGACGCGTGAGCAGATCCGTCAGCAGATCCGCCAGCAGGGCGGCCGCGTCGAAGAGCGCGAGGGCCCGCTCGGCCCCGAGCTGCTCGCCGAGGTGCCGGTCGCCGCGGGGCCCGACGCGACGCCCGGCAAGCGGCTCGCGCGCTTCGTCGGCGTCGACGGCCCGCGGTGGTTCCTGCGCGGCGTGATCGGGGGAGCGGCGACGAGCGACGTGGAGGCCGCGGCGAAGGTCGAAGACCTGTTCCGCTCGATCGTGGTCGTCCGGGGCGGGACGCCGATGCCGCCGCGCGACCTCATCCCGCTCAAGATGCCGGCCGCGCCCGGCACGACGTGACCGGGCCCGACATGGCGGGTTCCGACGCGCCACGCGGCGACGACCCGCTCGAGCCGCCGCCGGCGTCGTCGGCATCCGATGTGCTCGGCCAGGCCCTCGGCGGCGCGGCGCGGCGCGCGGGGCTCGACCCCGCGCAGGACGCGCACACCGGGCGCGTGGTCTGGGCGGCCATGGGCGGATGGCGGGGCGTTCTCGAGTCGGTGCTGCCGGGTCTCGCGTTCGTGCTGCTGTTCACCTTCACGACCGACCTCGTGCTGTCACTCGTGGTCTCCGTCGGACTCGCCGCCGTGTTCACGCTCGTCCGGCTCATCCAGCGCTCGACCGTCAGCGCGGCGCTGGGCGGCCTGATCGCGACGGCCGCTGCCGCGGGACTGGCGCTGTGGACCGGGCGGGGCCAGGACAACTTCGTCCCCGGCCTCATCACCAACGCGGTCTACGGCACGGCGTTTCTCGTGTCGGCGCTCATCGGCTGGTCGCTCATCGGGCTCGCGGTGGGGTTCCTCATGAACGAGGGGACGGCCTGGCGGCAGGATGCCAAGAAGCGGCGCGTCTTCTTCTGGCTTGCGATCGCATGGGCCGCGCTGTTCTTCGCTCGGCTCGCCGTGCAGCTGCCGTTCTACCTTTCGGGCGACGTCACGACCCTCGGCACGCTCAAGCTCGTCATGGGGCTGCCCTTGTTCGCTCCGCTCGTCGCGGTCACCTGGCTCGCGGTGCGCGCCGTGTATCCGCGACGCGAGCAACCCACCCAGGCGTGATAGATTTATCTTGACATCAAGATAAATTCCTCTCTCGAAGTCTCGACCGCGGAGTAAGGCTGGCCTCACTAGCCGGACGCGTCGGGCGGGGGGAGGATGGAGAGACGGACCGCCGGGATGTGGCGTGCGTCCGGGCCCCCGACGAAGGAGAGCGACGTGTCCACAGTTGACAGCTTCGGTGCGAAGAGCACCCTCACGGTCGGGGGTACCGACTACGAGATCTACCGGGTCGACACCGTCGCCGGTTACGAGCGGCTGCCCTTCAGCCTCAAGGTGCTGCTCGAGAACCTGTTGCGCACCGAAGACGGTGCCAACGTCACGAAGGCGCAGATCGAGGCGCTCGGCAACTGGGATGCCGATGCCGAGCCCGACACCGAGATCCAGTTCACGCCCGCCCGCGTCGTGATGCAGGACTTCACCGGCGTGCCCTGCATCGTCGACCTCGCCACCATGCGCGAGGCGGTGACCGCCCTCGGCGGCGACCCCGACAAGATCAACCCGCTGTCGCCCGCCGAGATGGTCATCGACCACTCGGTCATCGCCGACCTCTTCGGCAGCGAGAACGCGCTCGAGCGCAACGTCGAGATCGAGTACGAGCGCAACGGCGAGCGCTACC
>Ga0160441_100800_pt1 | contig 16099 bp, 14 predicted proteins | sample HID1971K_E1MG_FD_108260 | JGI IMG/M metagenome (GOLD analysis project Ga0160441, IMG submission 108260) | Enriched millipede-associated microbial communities from UW Madison campus, WI, USA - HID1971K_E1 MG | ecosystem: Host-associated > Arthropoda: Insects > Digestive system > Unclassified ... | reverse complement strand
GCCGAGTGGTGCGCGTTGGCGTCGACGCGGACCTCGCCGCGGTAGCCGGCGCGACCGCCGCCCCGGGCGATCGACTTCGACACGATCGAGGACTGCGTGTACGGCGCCATGTGGATCATCTTGGCGCCGGCGTCCTGGTGCTGGCCGGGACCGGCGAAGGCGACCGAGAGCGTCTCGCCCTTGGCGTGCTCGCCCATCAGGAAGATCGACGGGTACTTCATCGTCACCTTGGAGCCGATGTTGCCGTCGATCCACTCCATCGTCGCCCCCTCGTGCGCCACGGCGCGCTTGGTGACGAGGTTGTAGACGTTGTTCGACCAGTTCTGGATCGTCGTGTAGCGCACGCGGGCGTTCTTCTTCACGATGATCTCGACGACGGCCGAGTGCAGCGAGTCGGACTTGTAGATCGGCGCCGTGCAGCCCTCGATGTAGTGCACGTAAGAGCCCTCGTCGGCGATGATCAGCGTCCGCTCGAACTGGCCCATGTTCTCGGTGTTGATGCGGAAGTAGGCCTGCAGCGGGATCTCGACGTGCACACCCGGCGGCACGTAGACGAACGATCCGCCCGACCACACCGCGGTGTTGAGGGCGGCGAACTTGTTGTCGCCGGCGGGGATGACGGTGCCGAAGTACTCCTCGAAGAACTCGGGGTGCTCGCGCAGCGCGGTGTCGGTGTCCATGAAGATGACACCCTGCTTCTCGAGCTCCTCGTTGATCTGGTGATAGACCACTTCGGACTCGTACTGCGCCGCGACGCCGGCGACCAGGCGCGCACGCTCGGCCTCCGGGATGCCGAGCTTCTCGTACGTGTTGCGGATGTCTTCGGGCAGCTCCTCCCAGGAGCCGGCCTGCTTCTCCGTCGACCGTACGAAGTACTTGATGTTGTCGAAGTCGATCTCGCTGAGATCGGCGCCCCACGTCGGCATCGGCTTGCGGCCGAAGAGCTGATAGCCCTTGAGACGGGTCTTGAGCATCCATTCGGGCTCGTCCTTGAGCGTGGAAATGCCACGCACGACGGACTCGTCGATGCCACGTTTCGCGACGGCGCCCGCCGCGTCGGCATCGTGCCAGCCGAACTCGTAGACGCCCAGGCCTTCCAGCTCGGGGCGATCGATCAGCACATCAGTCATCGTCACGTTCTCCTCCGGGTCCTGCGGTGTCATCCGCCCCGGCATTCCGGTTCCCCCGGTGGAGTTACCTGGGGTGGATGCCGCTCGTCGGGCCCTCTCAAAGCGGCGCAAGAGATCGCGCCTAGACTGTCGGTGGTGCGCTGCGCCCCAAGGCGCTTGCGACCGACCCCTCGATTCTACAGGTTCCACCCCGGAGCGGACGCGCGTCGTCCGTCACACGCGGCGTCCGGAGCCTCTGCCAGGAGGCGATCACCAGTATGTCCGCGGACCAGCCGACCACCACAGCACCCGGACTGTGGCAGCGATTCCGGCAGTGGCTGCCCGACCGGGTCGACGCGCGGGTGCGCGTCGCCGCCTGGATCTCGCTCGTCCTGGAGATCGCGATCGTGGGAACGGGCGGCGCCGTGCGCCTGACCGACTCCGGACTCGGATGCGAGTGGCCGCTGTGCACCCCCGACTCGCTGTTCCCCACCGCAGAGCAGAGCTACCACAGCCTCATCGAGTTCGCCAACCGCGGGCTGTCGTTCTTCGTAGGCCTCGCGGCCATCGCCGTCATCGTGTTCGTCTCGCAGATCCGCCGCGAGCGCCGCGACCTGTGGGTCATGGCCTGGATCGTGTTCGCCGGCGTGCTCGTCCAGGCCGCGGTCGGCGGCATCCTGGTCATCTTCGATCTGCACCCGAACCTGGTGTCGTTCCACTACATCGTCTCGCTCGTGCTCGTGGGCGTCGCCGCGGCGTTCGTCGCGCGGATGGGCCAGCCGACCGGTCCGCGTGAGCTCGCGGTGCCGCGATGGCTGGCGATCCTGACCCACATCAGCTCGTTCGTGCTCGCGGTCACCGTCATCATCGGCGTGCTCACCACAGGCGCCGGCCCGCACTCGGGCGACCCCGAGGTGACACTGCGCAACGGCTTCGACGCGACCCTGCTCGAGCACATCCACTCGTGGCCGGCCTACGCCATGTTCGCCCTCACGCTGGTGCTCGTGATCGGCTCGTCGGTCGTCGGGGCGAAGCAGTTCCGGAGCTGGGCGATCGCACTCCTGGCGGTCGAACTCGTGCAGATCGGTGTCGGCCTGTACCAGGCGCGCAACGCACTGCCGCCGCTCGCGGTCGGCGTGCACATGGTGCTCGCCGCGATCGCCGTCGCGGTGATGACCGCCGTCGTCATGCACGTCAAGCGCCCCGTCGTCGCGGACGCCTGAGGCCGCCGCGGCCCCGGACCGCGCACAGGGAACGCATAGGGTTCGCATTGCGGCCCCACGGACTCTGCTGTCATGGTGGATGCCGCGACCACCCGGGTCGCGACTTCGAGGAGTGATCGACACATGTCCAGCCGTCCCCGTCTTGTCCGCAGCATCCCGTTCTGGGGCCTTCTCGTCGTGTCGCTGGGCACAGCGGTCGGCGGCGCGTACCTGCTCACGTCCAAGCTGAGCGCGATGACCGCCGTCCTCACCGACAACACCGCGACGGCCGTCGACGTCTACGTCGGTCAGTCCGTCGCCACCGCCGGCACTGTGCTGCTCGGCGCCGGCATCGTCGGGGTCCTGCTCACGCTCGCGATCGCCGCCCTTGCGACGCTGCGCGCCGTGGCCCCCGTCGAGGTCGTCGAGCCCATCGACTTCACGGCCGAGGCCGACGAGCCCGAGGCCGAGCCGGCCGTCGAGGCTGCGCCGGTCGACGCCGAGCCGGTCGCGGAGACTGAGCTCGCCGCCGCGCGCTGACACACGCATCGAAGCCGCAGGACCGAGCGCCATCCGCGCCGGGTCCTGCGGCTTCGTCGTTCCCGTCGTCAGCAGCCGGGTCCGTGCGGGTCTTCGGCGCAGGTGTGCTCGACCAGCGCCGTGCGCACCTCCACGACCTGCACCGGGTAGTCCCCTGTCCGCGCCGTGACGACACCGTCGACCGGCCGCCATCCCGCGCCGAAGTCCACCGCCGCGGAGTACTCGACCGCGACACCGGACGTGTACGTGCCCCGCTTCTCGTAGATGTGGCTGGTCGCCGTGGGCGTGAACTGCGGGCTGCCGGACGCCGCCCACGCGACGCCGCCGGTCTGCGTGCGCTGCGTCTGCCCGTCACCGTATGAGAACACGTACGCGACCGGCGTGAACCGCACCGTCACCGGATACCCCAGCAGCATCCCGGAGATGTCTTGCGGGGATGCCGCGGCCACGAAGTTCGTCGGCATCCGCACCACCCCGAACCCGGCCGGCTCCCCCGCCAATCGCGGCGTCACCGGACGGAACGACACCAGATCGGCGAGAGTCACGGCGGGAAACCCCGCTGTGTCGACGGGGTCGGCCGGTGCGGGCTGGCCGAGGCAGACCTCGGTCGGCGTGTCACACGGACGGCCGGTGTCGGGGGCGTAGATGATCTCGGGCACGTGGGATGGATCGGGACTCGAGTTCGGGCGCGTGTTTGCACCCGCATAGTCGCGCGACGCGGTGATGTCGACTTGCGTACCCGAGTTGGTTGCCTGACGGCAGACTCCGGTCACGTAGTCTGCCTCCGAGCACGCACCCGGCGCCGACATGATCGTGCCGGCCGGGGCTACTACCGCCACTAGCACGGGGATGGTCATTGCGACGCTCAGCATGAGTCGTGTCAGCATGGGTCGCCATCGACGGGAGCCATACTCACAATCATCAGTTCGCCGTCAGACAGCGTGGTCGTGACCTCAACCATCACTGTTGGGTCACGGTCGGCCGCCGTGACATCGACACCGGCCTCGTTGACGACTCTCGCGGCAGTGGAGTCATAGCAAGCGTGCGTCACAACATTGCCGGTGACCAGATCTGCCGAAACACCGGCAATGGCCGTGACAGTTGACGGGCCTTGAAGGTGCAGCCCCAGTTCGTCCAGTTCCCGGCGAGAATCGATGTCTCGTTCCAGCGCATCGCCAATGAGAAAGTCTTGCGGATCCGGAACTGCGTTCGGATCTGCACGTCGCGCGTTCGCAGCATCCACATACGCCCGATACGTCTCCTCCGCCGCCGCGAACGCCGCGTCCTCGCTCGCGAACACCGCCGTCGACGTGGGTGCCGGCTCCGGCGCCGGGGCGAGGCATCCACTCAGCATCACGGCGGCCGCCGCAAGCCCGAGGGTCGCCGTCGTCGCGCGCAGGATCATCCGTCCACCGTAACCGGACCGGCCTCCTCGCCTCGCGAGTTATCCACAGGCGTGCGCGCCCGCGCTTCGGCTGTCTGGGCGCGCAGCCGCTCGCGCTCGGCGGCGCTGCCGGCAAGGGTCGCGGCGGCCGCATACTCTTCTGCCGCCTCGTCCCAGCGGCCGAGCTCGCCGAAGAACGCCGCGCGCGCGGCCGGCAGATACGGGTAACGGCTGAGTGCCGGGTCAGCGGCCACGGCCTCCACCGCGGCAAGGCCGGCGGCCGGGCCGTCGCGCATGCCCAGGGCGACCGCGTGGTTGAGTCGCACGACGGGACTCGGCCATGTCAGGCCGAGCAGCCCGTACAGGTCGACGATGCGCGTCCAGTCGGTGTCGTTCCAGGTGGGCGCCTGCGCGTGGACGGCGGCGATCGCGGCCGAGATCGCGTACCGGTCCGCGGCGCCGGCGGTGGCGGCCGCAAGCAGGTCGAGCCCCTCGTCGATCAGCGCGCGGTCCCATCGTGACCGGTCCTGATCCGGCAGCAGCTCGTCGCGGGTGCTGCGACGCGCGTCGGTCAGCAGCATGAGGGCGAGCAGGCCGGTCACGGCGCGGCTCTTCGGAAGCAGTCCGTGCAGCATCCGGGTGAGCGCGATCGCCTCCTCGACGAGGTCCGCGCGCACGGGGGCCTCCCCCGAGGGCGGTGCGTGCCCGACCGTGAAGACGAGGTACAGCACGTCGCACACGACGTCGACGCGCTCGGAAAGCTCCGCCGCATCCGGCACGCGGAACGGGATGCGGGCGGCGGTGATCTTGCGCTTGGCCCGGGTGATGCGCGCGGCCATGGTCGGTTCGCTCACGAGGAACGCGGCCGCGATGTCGCTGGTCGACACACCGCACACGAGGCGCAGCGTCAGCCCGACCTGGGCCTCGCGCGCGAGCGCCGGGTGACAGCACGTGAAGACGAGACGGAGCCGGTCGTCGCCGTGCCATGACGAGTCGTCGTCCGGCCGGTCGTCGCGCACGAGCGACGGCAGACGCCGCCGCAGTGCCGTCCGCCGTCGCAACTCGTCGCGGGCGCGGTTCGCGGCGACCGTCGTCAGCCACGCACCGGGACGGTCCGGGATGCCGCGCACCGGCCACACCTCGACGGCCCGGGCGAACGCCTCCTGCGCGGACTCCTCCGCGAGGTCGAGGTCGCCCGTGAGCCGCGCCGTCGACGCGACGATCGCCGCCCACTCGGCGCGATGCGCACGAGTCAGGGCGGTCTCGACGTCACCTGCCGAGGACGGCGGGGTGGCGGCATCCACGGTTCAGCTGTGGTCGACGAGCGGATGCACCTGCACACCGCTGTGGTCGTCGGCGACCTCCTGCAGAAGCCCCGCCAGCCGCAGCGCGGCGTCGAGGTCGGGGGCGTCGATGACATAGAAGCCGCCGAGCACCTCCTTGGTCTCCAGGAACGGTCCGTCGGTGACGAGCGGGTGTTCGCCGCCGGCCCGCAGCGTCGTGGCGGTGCGGCTCGATTCGAGCTCGCCCGAGGCGAGGATCGTGTCGCCCGCCTGCTCGCGGAACGTGCGATGTCCCTCGTCGATCGCCCGGCGCTCGGCTTCGGTGAGCGCATCCCACCGCGCCTCGTCGCCGTAGATCAGGATCATGTACTGCGCCATCGTGTGCTCCTTCGTCTTCGAGAGGCATTGTGCCTCTCATCAGTCCGACGAACGAACCCCCGCCGGAATCGACAGGGGCTCAGGATCAGAACGGCAGCAGCGGATCGATCGCGATCGCGACGAACAGCAGCGTGAGGTAGGTGATCGAGGCGTGGAACACGCGCATCGGCCGCGGCTCGGTTCCGCGCACGGCGCGGTTGTAGAGCACGTGCGACTCGTAGATGAACCAGCCGCCGAACACCAGCGACGAGGCGGTGTAGACCAGGCCCATGTCGGCGACGGGGATCAGCAGCAGCGAGCAGACCACCGTCGCCCACGCGTACAGGATGACCTGCAGGCCGACCTGCGAGCCGGCGCGCGTGGCGCCGAGCATCGGCACGTCGACGCTCTCGTACTGGTCCTTGTACTTCATCGACAGCGGCCAGTAGTGCGGCGGCGTCCACAGGAAGACGAGGGCGAACAGGATGATCGGAGGCCACGCGAGCGAGCCGGTCACCGCGGTCCAGCCGATGAGCACCGGGAAGCAGCCGGCGATGCCGCCCCACACGATGTTCTGCTCGGTGCGTCGCTTGAGGATCATCGTGTAGATCACGACGTAGAAGAAGATGGCGACGGCCGACAGGGTCGCGGCGAGCCAGTTGGTGGTGAGCCACAGCCACGCGGTCGAGAACACCGCGAGCGACCAGGCGAAGATCAGTGCACCACGGGGCGAGACCTCACCGGTGACGAGCGGGCGGTTGATCGTCCGCTGCATGTGCGCGTCGATGTCGCGATCGAGGTACATGTTGAACGCCGCGGCGGAGCCGGCGCTCGCGGTGCCGCCGATGACGGTCGCGATGATCAGCCACAGGCTCGGGAAGCCGCCCTGCGCGAGGATCATCACCGGCACGGTGGTCACCAGCAGCAGTTCGAGGACCCGCGGCTTCATCAGGGCGACGTACGCCTTGACGGTGCGGCCGACTCCCTGGCGAGTCCGGCGGGGTGCGTCGAGCGTGGATGCCTCGTCCCCGGCCGTCTTCGTGATGTCCATGGCCCCCGCTATCGCCGCCTGCAGAATCCCCCCAAGTCTAGGGCATAGGGTCCGTCCCGCCCCGCCCGCGTGGCGGGACGAGGACGCTGTCGCCGATCACATCGGAGCGGACGACGGAGTGAGCGGATCGTGACCGGAGCGTCACCCACCGGTGACCGGGCGGGCCATCGCATTCGCAAGACTCTGTCACATTGACGGCTCGCATGGCCTGGGCGGCATACCGCTTCGCTATGCTGAACACACGCGCGCCCGCCGCCGATCTCCCCTTCTCCATCCGGACAAGGGCCGCGAATCGGCCATCTGCCGGGCGCACCTCCTCGAGAAAGGCGCCTGGGTGTCGGAACTGCGTTGGGATGAGATCGATCGGCGCGCGGTGGACACCGCCCGCGTCCTCGCGGCGGACGCCGTGGAGAAGGTGGGCAACGGCCACCCCGGGACGGCGATGAGCCTCGCGCCCGCGGCATACCTCCTTTACCAGCGCGTGCTCCGGCACGACCCCGCCGACACCCACTGGGTCGGCCGCGACCGGTTCATCCTGTCGGCCGGGCACTCCTCGCTGACCCAGTACGTGCAGCTGTACCTCGGCGGCTTCGGGCTCGAGCTCGACGACCTGAAGGCGCTGCGCACGTGGGGTTCGCTCACGCCGGGCCACCCCGAGTACGGCCACACCAAGGGCGTCGAGATCACCACCGGCCCGCTCGGCCAGGGCCTCGCGTCGTCGGTCGGCTTCGCGTACGCCGCACGCTACGAGCGCGGCCTGTTCGACCCCGACGCCGCCGCGGGCACGTCGCCGTTCGACCACTTCGTGTACGTCATCGCCGGCGACGGCGACCTGCAGGAGGGCATCACCTCCGAGGCCTCCTCGCTCGCGGGACACCAGGAGCTCGGCAACCTCATCGCGATCTACGACTCGAACCAGATCTCGATCGAGGACGACACCAACGTCGCCTTCACCGAGGATGTGGCCAAGCGCTACGAGGCCTACGGCTGGCACGTGCAGGTCGTCGACTGGAAGAAGACGGGCCAGTACGTCGAAGACGTGGCGGAGCTCCACGCCGCGCTGGAGGCCGCGAAGGGCGAGACGGCGAAGCCCTCGCTCATCATCCTGCGCACGATCATCGGCTGGCCCTCGCCCGGCAAGCAGAACACCGGCAAGATCCACGGCTCGGCGCTGGGCGGCGACGAGCTCGCGGCCACCAAGAAGGTGCTCGGCTTCGACCCGGAGCAGTCCTTCGTCGTGGCCGACGACGTCATCGCCCACACGCGGGCGCTGAAGGAGCGGGCAGCCCAGGAGCGGGCCGAGTGGCAGCAGTCGTTCGACGCGTGGGCCGCCGCCAACCCCGAGCGCAAGGCCCTGTTCGATCGACTCGAGGCGGGCGAGCTGCCGGCTGATCTGGCATCCACCCTCCCCTCGTTCGAGGCCGGCAAGGACGTCTCGACGCGCGCCGCGTCGGGTGTCGTGATCAACGCGCTGGCCGCCGAGCTGCCGGAACTGTGGGGCGGCTCGGCAGACCTCGCCGAGTCGAACCTCACGACGATCAAGGACGCGAAGTCGTTCATCCCGTCCGAGTGGTCCACGCACGAGTGGTCGGGCGACCCGTACGGCCGCGTGCTGCACTTCGGCATCCGCGAGCACGCGATGGGCGCGATCGTCAACGGGATCAAGCTGCACGGTCCGACGCGTCCGTTCGGCGGGACGTTCCTGATCTTCAGCGACTACATGCGCCCGTCGGTGCGACTGGCCGCGCTCATGGACATCCCGTCGATCTTCGTGTGGACGCACGACTCGGTCGCGCTGGGTGAGGACGGCCCCACGCACCAGCCGGTCGAGCAGATCGCGACGCTGCGCGCCATCCCGAACTTCACCCTGGTCCGCCCCGCCGACGCGAACGAGACCTCGGCCGCGTGGCTGGAGATCCTCCGCCGCCAGGGCGGTCCGTCGGGCATCGCGCTCACCCGCCAGAACATCCCGGTGTTCGAGCGTGGCGACGGCGAGGCCGCCGGCGACGTGTTCGCGTCGACCGAGGGCGTCGCCAAGGGCGCGTACGTCCTCGCCGAGGCGCCGAACGGCACGCCCGATGTGATCCTCATCGCCACCGGCTCCGAGGTGCAGCTCGCCGTCTCGGCACGCGAGACGCTCGCCGCCGAGGGCGTGAACGCCCGCGTCGTGTCGGCCCCGTCGCTGGAGTGGTTCGCCGAGCAGGACGAGGCGTACCGCGAGAAGGTGCTTCCCGCCGCAGTGAAGGCGCGCGTGTCGGTCGAGGCCGGCTCGGCGCTGTCGTGGCGCGGCATCGTCGGCGACGCCGGCCGCTCCGTCGCGATCGACCACTTCGGCGCATCGGCCGACTACAAGACCCTGTTCCAGAAGTTCGGCATCACCGCCGAGCACGTCGTCACCGCGGCCCGCGAGACCCTCGCGGCCGCAGCGGCACTGTAAGCACGAGGAGAACGCAGCATGAGCACCCCCACTGAGAAGCTGGTCGCCGCGGGCGTGAGCATCTGGCTCGACGACCTGTCGCGCGAGCGCATCACGTCCGGCAACCTGACAGAGCTCATCTCGACGCGCAACGTCTCCGGTGTCACGACGAACCCCACGATCTTCCAGGGCGCGATCGGCGGCGGCGGCCACTCGTACGCCGCCCAGATCGCCGAGCTGGCCGCCACCGGCGCGTCGGTCGACGACACGATCTTCGCGGCGACGACGGATGACGTGCGGGATGCCGCCGACATCTTGCGCCCCGTCTACGAGGCCACCGACGGGATCGACGGCCGCGTGTCGATCGAGGTCTCGCCCGACCTCGCGCACGACACCGACGCGACGATCGCGCAGGCCATCCAGCTGTGGGCGAAGGTCGACCGCCCGAACGTGCACATCAAGATCCCCGCGACCAAGGCGGGCCTGCCCGCGATCACCGCGGTGCTCGCCGAAGGCATCTCGGTGAACGTCACCCTGATCTTCAGCCTGGAGCGGTACGCCGAGGTCATCGAGGCGTTCCTCGCCGGCCTCGAGCAGGCGCAGGCGAACGGCCACGACGTCTCGAAGATCCACTCGGTCGCCTCGTTCTTCGTGTCGCGCGTCGACACCGAGGTCGACAAGCGCCTCGTCGCGATCGGCACCGACGAGGCCCTCGGGCTGAAGTCGCTCGCCGGCGTCGCGAACGCCCGCCTCGCCTACGAGCTGTTCGAGCAGGCGTTCGCCACCGACCGCGCCAAGGCGCTCACCGGCGCGGGCGCGCACGTGCAGCGCCCGCTGTGGGCCTCGACGGGCGTCAAGGACCCGGCGCTGCCCGACACGCTGTACGTCACCGAGCTGGTCGCGCCGGGAACGGTCAACACGATGCCCGAGAAGACGCTCGAGGCCACGTTCGACCACGGTCAGGTCACCGGTGACGCCGTCACCGGTGTGTACGCAGCCGCACACGAGGTGTTCGACCGTCTCGCCGCCGTGGGCGTCGACTTCGCCGACGTCACCCAGGTGCTGGAGGACGAGGGCGTGTCGAAGTTCATCGCCTCGTGGCACGATCTGCAGGGCACCGTCGAGTCGGCGCTCCAGGACGCCGTCCAGGCCGCGCGATGAGCTTCGAGATCCACCTCAGCGGGCACGTCAAGTCCGTCGTCGACGCGACGCTGCCGGGTTTGGTGGCGAGCCTCGTGGCATCGGGGATCGCCGCAGCGGACAGCTCGCTGTGGGGCGCCGACGCCGAGCCCGAGGCATCCCAGCGTCTCGGCTGGGTCGAGGCGGTCAGCGTCTCACGACCGCTCGTGCCCGAGATCCTGGCTCTGCGCGAGCGGCTGCGCGCCCAGGGTGTCACGCGCGTCGTGCTGGCGGGAATGGGCGGTTCGTCACTCGCACCCGAAGTGATCGCGCAGACCGCCGGTGTGCCGCTCGTGATCCTCGACTCGACCGCGCCGGGCCAGGTGCTCGCCGCGATCGACGGCGACGCCGAGAGCGGCGACCTCACCCGCACCGTGCTGGTGGTGTCGTCGAAGTCCGGTTCGACCGTCGAGACCGACTCGGCCAAGCGCGCGTTCGAGGCCGCGTTCCGCGACCTCGGGATCGACCCGGCCGAGCGCATCGTGGTCGTCACCGACCCGGGCTCGCCCCTGGACCAGTCGGCCCGCGCCGACGGCTACACCGTCTTCAACGCCGACCCCACCGTCGGCGGCCGGTACTCGGCGCTCACCGCGTTCGGGCTCGTACCCGCCGGGCTCGCCGGTGCCGACATCTCCGAGCTGCTCGACGAAGCCGAGGCGTCGCTCCTCGAGGTCGCGATCGACAGTCCCGACAACCCCGCGCTGGTGCTGGCCGCGGCGATCGCCGGCGGCGAGCCCCGCAAAGACAAGCTCGGCCTCATCACCGACGGCACGCACATCATCGGACTGCCGGACTGGATCGAGCAGCTCGTCGCGGAATCGACGGGCAAGGAAGGCACCGGCATCCTTCCGGTCGTCCTGCTGCCGGTCTCGCCCGAGGTCGACGCGAAGCCTGCGGATCTGCAGCTGGTGCGCTTCGTCGACGAGGCCAAGCAGTTCCACCTCTTCGAGCACCACGACGGTGAGATCCTCGTCAGCGGCTCGCTCGGCGCACAGCTCCTGGTGTGGGAGTATGCGACGGCGATCGCAGGACGGATGCTGGGCATCAACCCGTTCGACCAGCCCGACGTCGAGTCCGCCAAGGTCGCGGCCCGGGGTCTGCTCGACGCGCGTCCCGCGCCCACTCCCCCGGCGTTCGCCGTGGAGGGTGTCGAGGTGCGCGTCTCGGATCCTGCGCTGGCGGCATCCGGAACCGTCGCCGGAGTGCTCGACGCGCTGTGGGCGCGCCTCCCCGAGGACGGATACGTCGCCATCCAGGCCTACGTGAACCGTCTGGAGCTGCCCCAGCTCGAAGGGCTGCGCGAACTGGTCGCGGCCGACTCCGGCCGACCCGCCACCTTCGGGTGGGGACCGCGCTTCCTGCACTCGACCGGCCAGTACCACAAGGGCGGTCCCGCCACCGGAGTGTTCCTGCAGATCCTCGAGCAGACCGACGTCGACCTCGAGATCCCGGACCGTCCGTTCACGTTCGGCCAGCTGATCCAGGCGCAGGCCGCCGGGGACGCGGCCGTGCTCGCCGACGGCCACGGCCGACCCGTCGTGACCCTCACCCTGACCGACCCGCAGATCGAAGTGCTGTCGCTCTTCGAAGCGGCCCAGTAGGAGTTCAAGCGTCCTCATGACCGTCGAGATCACGCGCGGGCACAACCCGCTGCGCGACCCCGAAGACCGTCGCCTCAACCGCATCGCCGGCCCGAGCGCGCTCGTCATCTTCGGTGTCACGGGAGACCTCTCCCGCAAGAAGCTCATGCCCGCCGTCTACGACCTCGCCAATCGCGGTCTGCTGCCCCCGGGGTTCGCCCTCGTCGGGTTCGCACGCCGCGACTGGGAGGACCAGGACTTCGCGAAGGTCGTGTACGACGCCGTGCGTCAGCACGCCCGCACCGAGTTCCGCGACGAGACCTGGCAGCAGCTGCTGCAGGGCATCCGGTTCGTCTCGGGCGAGTTCGGCGATCCGGACGCGTTCCGGCGCCTGCGCGAGACGGTCGACCGCCTCGACACCGAGCGCGGCACGATGGGCAATCACGCGTTCTATCTGTCGATCCCGCCCAAGGACTTCGCGGTGGTCGCCGAGCAGCTCAAGTCGTCGGGCCTCGTCGACGACACCGCAGACCAGCCCGACCGCTGGCGTCGCGTCGTCATCGAGAAGCCCTTCGGCCACGACCTCGAGTCGGCGCGGGCGCTCAACGACGTGCTGCGCTCGACGTTCCCGACGGACTCGATCTTCCGCATCGACCACTACCTCGGCAAGGAGACAGTCCAGAACATCCTGGCCCTGCGCTTCGCGAACGAGCTGTACGAGCCGATCTGGAACCGCAACTACGTCGACCACGTGCAGATCACGATGGCCGAGGACATCGGTGTCGGCGGCCGCGCCGGCTACTACGACGGCGTCGGCGCCGCACGCGACGTCATCCAGAACCACCTGCTGCAGCTCCTCGCGCTCACCGCGATGGAGGAGCCCATCTCGTTCGACGCGAAGGACCTGCGCGCCGAGAAGGAGAAGGTGCTCGCCGCCGTCACCCTCCCGGCAGACCTGGAGCGCTCGACCGCGCGCGGGCAGTACGCAGGCGGCTGGCAGGGCGGCGAGAAGGTGCTCGGCTTCCTCGAAGAGGACGGGATGAACCCGCACTCGACGACGGAGACGTATGCCGCCGTCACGCTGGAGATCAACACGCGCCGCTGGGCGGACGTGCCGTTCTACCTGCGCACCGGCAAGCGCCTCGGCCGCCGCGTGACCGAGATCGCGGTCGTCTTCAAGCGCGCGCCCGAGATGCTGTTCCGTCAGGGGCAGACCTCCGGCCAGGGTCAGAACGCGCTCGTCATCCGCGTGCAGCCCGATGAGGGCGTCACGATCCGCTTCGGCTCGAAGGTGCCCGGTGCGGGCGCCCAGGTGCGCGACGTCACGATGGACTTCGGCTACGGCCACGCGTTCACGGAGGCGAGCCCCGAGGCGTACGAGCGCCTCATCCTCGACGTGCTGCTCGGCGACCCGCCGCTGTTCCCGCGGCACGAGGAGGTCGAGCTGTCATGGCGCATCCTCGACCCCATCGAGCAGTTCTGGGACGCCCAGGGCGGCCCGCTCGAACAGTACTCGCCCGGGTCATGGGGCCCGGCATCCGCGGACGAGATGCTCGCCCGCGACGGACGGAGCTGGAGGCGCCCGTGATCGTCGATCTTCCCGACACCACCGTCAGCAAGATCTCGCGCGCGCTCGTCAGCGTGCGCGAGGAGGGCGGCGCGGTTGCGCTCGGCCGCGTGCTGACGCTCATCATCCTCACGCGCGAAGGCGCCGTCGAAGAGGTCATCGAGGCCGCGAACGACGCCTCGCGCGAGCACCCGATGCGTGTCATCGTGCTGCTGCTGCCCGACGGCTACGACGAGCAGTCGCGCCTGGACGCCCAGATCCGGGTCGGCGGCGACGCCGGAGCGAGCGAGGTCGTGACGCTGCGCGCCTTCGGCGACGCCGGCCGCTCCAACCTCGAGAGCCTCGTCACCGGACTTCTGCTGCCCGACGCGCCGGTCGTGGTGTGGTGGCCGAACCGCACGCCCGAGAACATCTCGAAGACGTCGATCGGCCGCATCGCGCAGCGACGGATCACGGATGCCGCCGCCCAGACCGACCCGTCGGCCTGGGTCGCCGGCCTCGGCGCCCAGTACGCCCCGGGCGACACCGATCTCGCGTGGACGCGCCTGACCCGGTGGCGCGAGCAGCTGGCCGCGATCCTCGATCAGCCGCCGTACGAGCCCGTCGTCGGCGTCCGCGTGCGCGGAGCATCCGACTCGCCGTCCACCGCACTGCTGGCGGCATGGCTGCGCCTGGCCCTCGACGTGCCCGTCGACTGGGCGTATCTCGACCCCGAGGAGTGGCCTCACGGCATCAAGTCGGTGGCGCTGGTCCGCCCGAGCGGCGAGGTCCTGCTGGAGCGTCCGACGTCCGGCACGGCGATCCTCACCCAGCCCGGACAGCCCAGCCACGAGCTCGCCTTCCCGCGTCGCACGCTGCGCGAATGCCTGGCCGAGGAGCTCCGTCGGCTCGATCCGGACGTCCTGTATGGTCGAGTCATCACCGAGGGCTGGGAGCTGCTCGACCCGCCGGCGACGAAGGAGACGCGGAACCGATGATCGTGGCGCAGGGCCGAGGGGCGCGGGAGAAACGACATGGTTGAAGGCTGGGCCGAGAAACGTGTCGTCATCGCACCGGATCCCGCGACCCTGGCCGATTCGGTCGCCGCACGATTCCTGAGTCGCGTCGCCAAGCGCATCGACGAGGGCAAGCTGGCACACATCTCGCTCACCGGCGGTTCGATGGGTTCCCGCGTGCTGGCTTCGGCCGCGCGCAGTCCGCGCGCAGAGCGCATCGACTGGTCACGCGTCCACTTCTGGTGGAGCGACGAACGGTGGCTGCCCCGCGGTGATGCGGAGCGCAACGACCGCCAGGCGCGCGACGCGCTGCTGGACGGCATCGACATCCCTGCCGGCAACATCCACGCGACGCTCGCGAGCGACGACGGCGCCGATCTGGATGCCGCAGCCGCCGCGTATGCGCAGGAGCTCGCCGGCTTCCCCGGCGCCGAGGGTCCGTGGCCGTCGTTCGACGTGTGCTTCCTCGGTGTGGGCCCGGATGGGCACATCGCGTCGCTGTTCCCCGACCGCGACGAGATCCAGATCACGGACCGCTCGGTCGTCGCCGTGCGCGACTCGCCCAAGCCGCCGCCGGAGCGCGTCACGATGACCCGTCCGGTCATCAACAGCTCGAAGCGCGTATGGATGGTGCTGGCGGGCCCCGACAAGGCCTCGGCGCTCGGCCTCGCCCTGGCGGGTGCGAGCTACGCCAGCGTTCCCGCGGCGGGGGCGAAGGGCCGCAAGCGCACGATCTTCTTCGTCGACGAGGCCGCCGCCGCACAGGTGCCGCCGGACCTCATCGACCGGGAGTATTGACGCAGGGTCGCACGACCCCGGAATGACGAACAGCGGATGCCGGCGGCATCCGCTGTTCGTCTCTGTCTGTCGGCGGGCTCAGGCCTGGCCGCGCCGATCGCGCAGCTGCTGCAGCGCGTCGTCGAGAAGCTGTTCGGCCTCTTCTTCGGTGCGACGCTCCTTCACGTAGGCGAGGTGCGTCTTGTACGGCTCGGTCTTGGCGAGCGCCGGCGGGTTCTCTTTGTCGCGCCCGGCGGGAAGGCCGGAGTGCGGCGAGTCGATCGTGTCGGGGATCTCCTCCTCGGGGATGCCCGCTGCGAAGTAGCGCACGGTCTCGTTGCCGAGGGCGTCCCAGTACGAGACCGCGACGCGGTCGGCGTGGAAGCCGTGGTCCTGCTCGCCCATGGGTCCGGCACCGACTCGGGTGCCGCGGATCGCGTTGCCTCCGGTCGCCATCAGATCGCCTGGAACTTCGTGATGAGGCCGAGGGCCACGATCGCCCCGAACCACACCAGTGCGAGGATCACCGTGAAGCGGTTGAGGTTCCGCTCCGCGAGACCCGACGAACCGAGCGCGGACGTCATGCCGCCGCCGAACATGTCGGACAGGCCGCCGCCGCGCCCCTTGTGGAGCAGGATGAGGAGGGTCAGCAGGAGACT
>Ga0160441_100799_pt1 | contig 16124 bp, 18 predicted proteins | sample HID1971K_E1MG_FD_108260 | JGI IMG/M metagenome (GOLD analysis project Ga0160441, IMG submission 108260) | Enriched millipede-associated microbial communities from UW Madison campus, WI, USA - HID1971K_E1 MG | ecosystem: Host-associated > Arthropoda: Insects > Digestive system > Unclassified ... | reverse complement strand
CGCTCGCCTGTCGCGAGGTGTCGGGTCACCCGGCAGTTTGTGACAGGCGAGCAGCCGACGAAGGAGATGAGTGGATGCTGTCACCCGAGCAGATCGAGCAGGTCGCTGCGGAGCTGGCCGAGGCCGACCGCACGCACACCGTGATCCCGCGGATCACCGCCCGCTACCCGAACGCGACCGTGGAGGACTCCTACAAGATCCAGGGGGTGTGGCGGGATCGGATGATCGCCGCCGGCCGCACCCTGGTGGGCCGCAAGATCGGGCTGACCTCCAAAGCGATGCAGCAGGCCACCGGCATCACCGAACCCGACTACGGCGTCATGTTCGATGACACCGTGTACCACTCCGGCGCCGACATCCCTGTCCAACTGTTCTCCAACGTCCGCGTCGAGGTCGAACTCGCGTTCGTCCTTGCCCGACCGTTGCAGGGTCCGCACTGCACCCTGACCGACGCGCTGGCAGCGATCGACTACGCCGTCCCCGCGTTGGAGATCCTCAACTCCCACATCCAGCTGGAGGGGCGCACCATCGTGGACACCATCAGCGACAACGCCGCCTACGGCGCCATGGTGCTCGGTGACCTCCACAAACGCCCCGACGAGATCGACCTGGCCTGGGTGCCCGGCGTGCTCTCCCGCAACGGGCAGGTCGAAGAGACCGGGGTCGCCGCCGGCGTCCTCGGACACCCCGCCACCGGTGTGGCCTGGCTGGCGAACAAGTTCCACCAGCACGGCGCCCGTCTGGAAGCCGGCGAGATCATCCTCGCCGGCTCATTCACCCGCCCCCTGTGGGTGGCGGCAGGCGATACCGTCAGATGCGACTACGGACCGATGGGAGTCATCGAATGCCGCTTCGTCTGAACCCCACCTTCCGCGAACACCTGAACAACGCCGACCGGCCCCTCGCGGGCATATGGGTGTGCTCCGGGTCACCGCTGGTCGCCGAGATCCTCGCCGGCTCGGGCCTGGACTGGCTGCTCATCGACATGGAACACTCGCCCAACGGCCTGGAGTCGGTGCTCGCCCAGCTGCAGGCGGTCGCCGCCTACCCCATCACCCCGGTCGTGCGAGTCCCCTACGGCGACGACGTGATCCTCAAACAAGTCCTCGACATCGGCGCGCAGAACATCCTCGTGCCGATGATCAACACCGCCCAGCAAGCCCAGGCCGTCGTCGCCGCCGTCCGCTACCCGCCACGCGGGCGCCGCGGCGTCGGGTCCGCGCTCTCCCGCTCGGCCCGCTGGAACCGCGTCGACGGGTACCTCACCGGCGCCGACGACCACGTCTCACTGTTCGTGCAGATCGAATCGGCCGAGGCCGTCGACAACGCCGCCGCGATTGCCGCCGTCGACGGCGTCGACGGTGTCTTCGTCGGCCCCGCCGACCTCGCCGCCTCCCTCGGCGTGCTCGGACAGCAGACGCACCCCGACGTCATCGCCGCCGTCGAACGCACCTTCACCGCCGTACACGCCGCGGGCAAACCCGTCGGCGTCAACGCGTTCGACCCCCCCACCGCCGACGCCTACATCACCTCCGGCGCCGCCTTCGTCGCCGTCGCCGCCGATGTCTCCCTCCTCGCCCGCGGGTCCGAAGCCCTCGCCACCCGCTACATCCCCACCCACCCCGACACCCGACACGCCTCGTACTGAAGCGACCCGAGCCGCCGGCATCCACTCTGCGCCAGTGCATAGCGATCGGTGGTTTGCTGGACGAAGCCGCCGAGTGCGGCATAAGGAGATGAACATGACGGATGCCTCGACCCCGGCCACTCCCGCCGCCACACGCCCGCAGGGCCCCGACGCGGCGTCGCCGTTCTTCCGGCCCGGAGGCCGCAACCGCTTCACCGCGCGCCGCGGCCGCGTCGTCGCGGTGGAGCAGGTCGCCCCGGTGCTGCTGCGCGTGCGGCTGACCGGACCAGAGTTCGCGGACTTCACGAGCGGCGGACCGTCCGACCACGTGAAGGTGTTCTTCCCCGATCCTGTCACCGGCGAGCTCGTCGCCCCGACGCCTGCGGGCGCCGGGGAGGACGGCATCGTGCGCCCCGAAGGCCCGACGCACTCGCGCGACTTCACCCCGCTGCGGGTGACCGACACCGCGGACGGCGTCATTCTCGACCTCGACTTCTATCTGCATCCGTCGCCCGGTCCGGCCTCGAGCTGGGCGAGCCGCGCCCAGCTTGGCGACGAGCTCGTGGTCGTCGGTCCGCGCGGCTCTCGCGGTGCACCGCAAGGCGCCGCGCGCCTCGTGCTCGTGTGCGACGAGACGGCGTTGCCGTCTGCCAGCCGCTGGACCGCGGAGGTTCCCGCGACCACCGCGGTCGACCTCATCGCGGTGACCGCCGACGGCGGCTCCTGGGTCGCCGACTACGTCGCTGCGACCTCCGGCCGCGGTGACGTGCGTCTGCACCTGCCGGCGCCCGGAGACCCCGAAGCTCTCGTGCCCGCCCTCGACGCCGTCGGAGTGGATGCCGCGACCTACGTGTTCGCGGCGGGCGAGGCATCCACTCTCATCCCTCTGCGCCGGCACCTCAAGCGCACCCTCGCGCTGCCTGCCGAGCAGTACGCGGTGAACGGTTACTGGAAGCGCGGCACCGCCGGCTTCGACCACCACGCCCCGATCGACCCCTCCGACCCGGACTGACCGCGCGGTGAACTCTCGGCCGACAAGAACTGAAATGCACCGAGAACAGGCTCTCCGCTGAAGCGTTCCCAGCGCTACGATCACAGCACCGTCGTGAAGCGGAGTATGGGGCGATGAGCCGAGCGCTTCGGACGCGAATCGAAGGAGACACATCGATGGGCACGAAGAATCTCTCGCTGGTGGTCGGCTCGTACGACGACGTGACGGCGGCGTCCGAGGACTACCAGGATCTGCGCGGCGGCCAAGACGCCGGCGGGTACGAAGTCATCGGCGCGGTGGTGCTGGTGCGCGACAAGGACGGCAAGGTCCAGGTCCACGAGCACGGCGACAAGTCGGTCGGCCACGGCGCCGCCTGGGGCGCCGGTGCGGGCGTCGTCGTCGGGCTGTTCGCACCTCCGCTGCTGGCTGCGACGGCGATCGGCGCCGGCATCGGCGCGGTGCTCGGCGCCATCAAGAAGGGCCGTGACGAGAAGAAGTTCGGCGTCGACGTCGACGAGTACCTCGCCCCCGGAACCTCGGCGGTGGTGGCGGTCGTCGACGACAAGTGGGCCGACAAGGTCGAGAAGGCCCTCGCACGCTCCGACAAGCGCATCAGCAAGGCGATCGACTCCGACGACTACGACAAGCTGCGCAAGGCCATCGAAGCCTCGGCAGACGACGTGGTGGAGCAGATCAACTCCTGACGCGGGCACAGCGCGGCAAGAGCGATGCGCTCTTGCCGCGCTCACCTCGACACGTGAGCTCCAGGACTGTGCGACCCGCCCGTAGGCTCGATCCATGCCTGGCACCGCGTCTCCCACGAAGCTGCAGATCGCGATGAACTTCGTCCACGACGGCCGCGTCGGGATCGAGCTGATGGAGGGCTGGTACCTCAGTCACGACCTGCAGGTCGCTGCCGTCGACGACCTTCCCGAGACAGCGAGAGTCGTCCGAGGATGGGCCATAGCCGTGCCCGGCACACCCGTTCCCCGGTACGAGAGCTACCGGCAATTCCCGGAGAGCCGCGAGTCGTACGTCGTCATCCTCGGTGCGCAGCCGAACGACGGGCTGCGCCGCTTCACCGAGTCACCGGATCACCTGTGCAGCCGCTTCGAGCTCGCCTTCGGATCCGCGGACTCCGGCGAGCGCGAAGCAATCGCCGACCGCTTCGCCGACGAACTCGCGCTCGAGATGCGCAACTTCGTCGCACGCAGCCGGCGCAAAGCGGCGGCGCGGCTCGCCGGTGGCGCATACGCGCCCGTCCTCGAAGCACACCTGGCCGCATTGCGTGCCGTGAGGCGCGTTGAGGACCAGAACTACTACGAGACGCTCAAGTGGGGCATCGGCGGGATCATGCAGGACGAGCAGTATCTGCTGCTCTCGGACGATGCGCGGGCACGCGAGCTGTACCTGCAGATCCAGGACGAGCAGACCTCGCTCTACAACTGGTACATGGACCTCGCGAAGGGAGGCGTCGAGCGGGCGAGGTGATCTTCCCTATTCTTCGACTTCGTATCATTCGACGTCGAAGCATGCGTAGACTGTGCGCATGTCACACTCGGAACGACCCCCGATCGGCCTGCACCTGAACCAGGCGGCACGCGTCGTCGGCCAGCAGTTCGATCGGGCCCTGACCGAGGCAGGCGGATCGCTGCCGATCTGGCTGGTGCTCTTGAGTCTCGCCGGCGGCAAGCCGGCGCATCAGCGAGCGCTGGCGAACACCGTCGGACTCTCCGAGGCGACGCTGTCGCACCACTTGAACTCGATGGAACGTCAGGGCCTGATCACGCGGACGCGCAATGAAGCCAACCGCCGGATCCACGACGTCGCGGTCACCGACGACGGCAAGAAGCTGTTCCGTCAGCTGCGCACCGCGGCTCAGGCGTTCGACGCCCGCCTGAACCTCGGCCTCACCGCGTCGGATCAGGCGCAGCTCGCCACGCTCCTGGACCACGTGGTCTCCAACATCAGCGACACCCCGCGGCCGGTCCCGCCGTGGGCGGGAATCGGGACGACCGCGCTCGCCGCACGCCGCCCCACGGGCGCGCCCGACACCGGCGAGCCCGATAGCGAAAGGAACTGACATGGCAGACACCGCCACGCCTCGTGCGCGCACCCTTCCCATCCAGACGATTGCCAACCGGATCGTACGAGGGCTGCTGCGCACACCGCTGATCTGCCGCGCCGTCGGCAGCCGGCTGGTCACCGTGTACGTCACCGGGCGCAAGTCCGGACGCCGATACGCGATCCCGGTCGCCTACACGCGTGACGGCGATCACCTGCTGTCGGGATCTCCGTTCGCCTGGGGCCGCAACCTGCGCACCGGCGAACCCGTCGCGCTGCGCCTGAAGGGCAAACTGCGCCAGGCCGACGTGCAGGTCTTCTCCCGGGAAGACGACGTGGTCGAGCTTTACGCGCAGATGTGCCGCGACAACCGCGTCTTCGCCAACTTCAACAAGGTCGCCCTCGACGAGGCCGGCAACCCCGACCCCGACGACCTGCACGCCGCCTGGGCCACCGGAGCCCGCGCCTTCCGCTTCACCCCGCGCTGACCCGCCGGAGCGTCACGGGCTCATCGGGGATGGCTGTGGTCCTCGACGTCCGGCTTCGCGCGCAGCAGGTCGGCGATCTCCTCCTCCGGGCGGGGAGCGACGTTCTCGTCCTCCTCCAGCTCGGGGATGCTCGGCTCGCCCGCATCGGGGACGTGATCGTGGGAGGGGTGCGCGTCGTGATCAGACACCTCGGCTCCTTCGTTCGGTCGTGCTCACAGCGTAGGTGAGCCGAGGGCCCGTGACGAGTGGATGCCGCGGCCGCCGGCATCCACTTCTCACAGGCCGATCGGCGACGGGCTGCACGTTTCGGGTCTGCCCTGACCTCGCCTATACTCCGTCGGAGTATCCCCCCAACGTACGGTGCCGTATTTCCCCCAGATACGACGACGTATCCCCGAAGCGGGCTCCCCACCCGCCGTCCATCGGAGTGCAAGTGGTTCGAGTGCAGCCGGACACGCCCACCAGCGGCAATACCCCGACGCGTGCCGAGGCGCGCGCCGCACAGCAGCGCAAGCGCTCGCTGATCCTGCTGGGTCTCGTCCTCATCCTCGTCATCGCGATCATCGTCGTGCTCGGCGTCGTGTTCGTGCGCGGAGCCGCCGGCGAACCCGAGCCGCAGCAGAAGCCCGCGGCGGAGGCGAGTGTGTGCCTGCCGTCGGACCTGCGCATCACCGCAGACCCGGCCGTCGCCGGCGCGCTGGAGGCGATCGTCGCCGACCTGGGAACGGACTGCCCCGACGTGACGATCCGGGCCGAAGACAGCGCGGTCACGGCGACGGCGCTGGCGACCGGGGCGGAGCCGGACTTCGACGTCTGGGTGCCCGACTCGGCGATGTGGCCCGCTCGTGCGACGGGCCAGGCCGAGCGCACCGGCGTGGACGCCGCCGACCTGGTCGTGAGCGACCCGGTCGCCAGCACGCCGATTGTCTTCGCGGCGACGGAGCCCACCGCGGCCGCGCTCGGTGGCAGTGCCGGGTTCACGGGCCTGGCGCAGCCGTCGGCCGCCGTGGTGCTGCCGGATCCGTCGACCGTGGCCGCAAGCTCCGCCGCGCTGCTGGCACTGCAGACCGCCCTGAACGGAGACGCGCGGACGTTCACCGCGCTCGCGCTGGGCCTCGATCCCGGGTTGGTTCCGACGGCCACGGATGCGCTCGACGCGGTGTCGGCTGCGACGACGCCGACGATCGCCGTGACCACGGAGCAGGCGGTTCAGGCGTACGACGAGGACGCGAAGACTCCCCTGGTGCCGATCTTCCCCGCGGATGTGAAGCCGGCGGTGAGCGTGCCTCTCGTGACTCTCGCCGACGCCTCGCACGCCACCGCCGGTGCCGTCAAGACCCTCACTTCGGCCATCGCCGACGCCGACGACGTGCTCTCCGAGCACGGTCTGCGCAACGCGGAGGGCAGCCCGCCGGCCACCGCCTCCGGCGGCGCCGAGACGACCATCGCGGCACCGGAGGCCGCCGAAAGCGCCAACCAGGCCGAAGCGCTGCGCACCTGGCAGGTGCTCACGGCGCCGTCTCGGATGCTCTCGCTCAACGACGTCTCGGGCTCGATGCTGCAGCCCGTGACCGCCGACATGCGGCGGATCGACCTGTTCGAGCAGGCAGCCGTCCGCGCCGTCAACTCGCTCTCGGCCGACTCGTCGCTGGCCACGTGGGTGTTCTCGAGCCGACGGATCGGCGGACAGGACTGGCAGGAGATCGTCCCCTTCGGCTCGCTGGGCGACCCGGCGCACAAGCAGCTCACGATCGACACGGCGAACGGGCTCGACCGCCTCGTCGGCGGCGGAACAGGCCTCTACGACAGCGTGCTCGCGGCGGTGACCTACATGCGCCAGACGTACGTGCCCGGCCAGGTCAACCTGGTGCTGCTCAACACCGACGGCGTCAACGAGGACGACGACGGCCTCGACCTGCCGGGCCTCCTCGCCGAGCTCGAGAAGCTGCGCGACCCGGCCAAGCCCGTCGCGGTCATCGCGATCGGCTACGGCCCCGACACCGACCAGTCCGCGCTGGAGCAGATCGCCGCCGCCACCGACGGTGCCGCGTACCAGGCGCTGCAGCCGACCGACATCGGCACGGTGCTGATCGACGCCGTCACCCAGCGCGGCTGCCGCCCCGGCTGCGGCTGAAGCTCGGGATGAGTGGATGCCGCGGCCGCCGGCATCCACTCGCCCGATGTTCGTCCAGATCGACGCAAGCCCTCGCGGAACGCCGGAACCGGCACCACAATGGCGGTAGCGACGCGAGGAGTCTGCGATGACCGGTGAGGTGGGCACGGCGACGGCGCACGTGATCAGACCGCTGACCCCCGAGACCTTTCCGGCGTGGCTGGCGCTCGCGCAGAAGCACAACGGCGTGTGGGGTGGATGCTACTGCTCGTACTTCCACGGCGACACGGAGCACACCGTCAAGAGCGAATACGACGGGCCGACCTTCAAGCAGCGACTGGTGGACGAGGGCGTCGCGCACGCCGCGCTCGTCTTCGACGGCGACGACGCGATCGCGTGGTGCGAGTATGGCAGCCCGGCCGAGCTGCCCGGCATCTACCATCGCAAGCAGTACGACGCCGGTGAGGAGCACCCGGCGCCGTGGCGGATCACGTGCTTCTTCGTCGACCGCGACCACCGGCGTTCCGGGGTGGCGCGCGAGGCCCTCGACGGCGCGCTGGACCTGATCGCGCAGGCCGGCGGTGGTGAAGTGGTCTCGTTCCCCAACGAGCTCGAGCCGGGCAAGCGGACCTCGGCCTCGTTCCTCCACAACGGCACGCGGGCGATGTTCGAGAAGGCGGGCTTCACCTTCGAGCGGCACATCGGCAAGAGCAAGACCGTGATGCGCATCACGGTCGCGCCCGCTGGCCCGTGACCTCTGTTCGCGGCGTTCGGCCCGGCGCACTCATGGTGACCGATCGACGCGGAACCCGCGGCAGCCGAGGGGATCGCGCACGAAAGCCTCATGAAGAGCTGAGAAGCCCGGACGGTGTCAGTCGACGGCTCAGGGCACGCGGTACCCCGCGGCGCGGAACAGCTCGTACCACTCCGCGCGGGTGAGCGAGACGTCGGAGCCCCGCGCCGCGTGGGTCACCCGCTCCGGCGTGGTCGTGCCGAGCACGACCTGCATGTGTGCGGGGTGGCGCGTGATCCACGCCACCGCGATCGCGATCGGAGGCACGTCGTACGCGGCGGCGAGCCGGTCGATGACTTCGTTGAGCTCGGGGTAGTCCGGCGACCCGAGGAAGACTCCGTTGAAGAAGCCTGCCTGGAACGGTGACCAGGCCTGCACCGCGATGTCGTGCAGGCGGCAGTAATCGATGATCCCGCCCCCATCGAGCGTGACGGATTGCACCTCGCCCTGCATGTTCGCCGCCACGCCCTGGGCGATGGTCGGCGAATGGGTGATCGACAGCTGGATCTGGTTGGCCACGATGGGCTGACGCACGGACTTCTTGAGCAGGTCGATCTGGCGCGGCGTGTGGTTCGAAACACCGAAGGCGCGCACCTTGCCTGCGGCCTCGAGCTCGTCGAACGCACGCGCGACCTCGTCGGGCTCGACGAGGGCGTCGGGCCTGTGCAGCAGCAGGATGTCGATGTAGTCGGTGTCGAGCGCCCGCAGGGAGCCCTCCACGGAGTCGACGATGTGCTCGTACGAGAAGTCGAAGTACGGCCCCTCGCGCACGATCCCGGCTTTCGTCTGGATCGTGATCTGGGCGCGCTCCGACGGCGTGAGCTGCAGCGCCTCGGCGAAGCGCCGCTCGCACCCGTGGAGGTCACGACCGTAGACGTCGGCGTGGTCGAAGAAGTCGATGCCGGCCTCGCGAGCGGTGCGGACGAGCGTGCGCACCGCGTCATCGTCGAGCTCCTGGATGCGCATCAGCCCGAGCACCACGTTGGGCGCCGGTCGGTCGATGCCAGTCAGTTCGATGGTCTTCATGGGTCCACTCCCGGGGTCGATCTACGGAGTCCGCCTTACGCGACCGACTCCCCTCAGCCCGGTCCACGTTAGGCATGACAGACAAAGAAGTCCAACAACTGTATATTCTGCGATTGAGAAGAATGACGAATGGATGCCGCCTCGGTATCCCACGGGAGGCACGATGGAGCAGCGCCAGCTCGAGTACCTGGTCACGCTCGCGGAGGAGCGACACTTCACGCGCGCCGCCGAGCGGTGTCGCGTCTCACAGTCCGGGCTGTCAGCGGGGATCCGACGCCTTGAGCAGGAACTCAACGCGAAGCTGTTCGAGCGCACGACCCGCGCGGTCGAGCCCACGGCTGCCGCTCTCGCACTCCTGCCGCATGCGCGCGAGATCCTCGCACAGACGACGGCAGGACGCGACGCGGTGGTCCGCGCATCGCACCAGCTCGCCGGCTCGCTGCGGGTCGGGGCCGAGCAGTGTCTCGGCGCCGTGGACGTGAACCTGCTTCTCGAGCGCTTCCACCGACGGTATCCCGCCGTCGACATCCAGTTCGTGCAGGCGGGGTCGAATCAGCTCATCGATCAGGTGGCGGTCAGCGAACTCGACGTGGCGTTCGTGGCGAGCGCGGACGCTCCGCCAGCACTGGCCGTCGAGCAGCTCGCCCAGCTTCCGCTCGTGCTCCTGGTCCCGCCCGGTCACCACCTGGCTGAGCAGCCGGCGTCGCGCTGGAAGGACCTGCACGGGGCGGACTTCGTAGACTTCCGGCCCGCGTGGGCGCTTCGCACGATCAACGACGGCGCGTTCGAGCGGCACGGGGTCGAGCGTCAGGTGCGCTGCAGCGTCGACGACATCCATACCCTGCTGGATCTCGTGCTGCGCGGGCTGGGCATCGCCATCGTGCCGCAGCACGTCGCGAGCAAGCCGCAGGCGAGAGGTCTGATGAGCCTGCCGGTGCCGCCGGGAGCCCCCGACTGGATCGTGTCGACCCTCGTCGCGCGCACTGCTTCCCTGGCGCCGCGCCTTCTCGAGATCCTCGACGAGGAACGCGCCGAGACCGAGGCCGCGTAGCCGCCTCCGGTCGGAAACTCGACCACTGCGCGTATTTCGCGTTCCGGGTGACCGGTGCTTCCGCATGAAGAGTCAGGTCAGGCAGCACGCCGGATGCCGAACCCCGCGGTGTTGATCAACAACGTCACGCTGCTGGAAGCACAGGCGAGTTCGGAGATCGAGAACATCGTCACGACGACGGACGAACTCCACCGCATCGAAGTGGCTCAACGAACTCGTCGGCGCCCGCATCCTTCGAGACTTCAAGATCGGACGCGACCGACTCTTCGTCAACGCCGAATTCCTCGAAATCCTCGGCCGTGATGAGCCCCCAGCCGGTGCCCAGCAACCCGCCCTTTTCTAGTGCCCCGCGCCGTTAGTTCGTTGCAGTAGTCGTCCGAGGGATTCGAGGATCTGGTCTGCGGTCTTGGTCCACGATCTGGCGCACCATCGCCAGGAGTGTTGAGGAGGACTGGTTCATGAGGACGTTCACGAGCACGAGCACGTCGATCAAGGGTCGTCTCGAGCACCTGCTGCGCATTGTGGACGGCGATATTAGAATAAACGCGATCTACGTTTTCTTTAATACGGGGGTTGATATGGACGTCGGTCGGGTCATCAAGCAGCTTCGCACCGCTGGCGCCCGCGTGGAGATGTCCGATCTCGGCGTCCTCGTCGACGGCGAGCTCGTCGACTTCGAGTTCAAGACCACCGGGCGGCTGCCGGAGCGGGCCTGGCTTCAGAAGATCTACGCGGCGCACGAGTCACTCCCGGATCACACACACCTCGTCGTCGTCGCGCCGCGCGCGACGGTGGATGCAACTGAGTGGGCGCGAGCGGTCCGCGACATGACGCTCGTCCTCGACGATCGGGTTGTTCATGACGGCGAGATCCACATCCTCGCGGTGACGCCCTCGGCGCAGCCGGCCAAGAGGGGGCCGCGTGCCTATGCGCGCTACGCGGTGTGGCGGGCTCTTCTCGCCGGCGCGCCGCGCAACGATCAGGTCCGGCTTGCCGAGCTCGCCGGCGCGACGCAGGGCTCTGTGTCCAACGCCCTGCGCCAACTGCCCGACGACGCGGACGCCGCGAAGCTGTTCGACAAGCTCGTGGCCAACTACCCTGGCCCTGGCGGTCAGTCCTTCTACTGGTGGAGCGATCGCCCCGTGGACGAGCAGGCGAAGCAGCTCGCCGCACGCGGCGCGCTGCTCTCCGGAGACTTCGCCGCGGATGCGATCGCACCGTGGCGAGTGTCCGAGCGCGTCGTCGGCTACGCGAGGGAGCCGATCGACCTCGCTTCAGACGGCTACGTCCTGACAGACGAGTCCGACTACACGACGCTCGTCACGATCCCGAGCGACCCGACTCTGTGGTCGACGGCCGCGGCGTGGGGGAAGGACGGTGTCGTCGACCCGGCGATCGCGGCGTATGACGTGTTGCGTACGGCGACAACGGGCGACCAGTACGAAGCCGTCGACAAGCTCCGCGAGTACATCGTGCGCTGGTACGCGAAGCACTCCGATGCCTGACACGTACCTCGTCTCGCGCACCGTGGCCGACGACGCTGCGTTCTTGGCTCTCGCCGACCTGTCGCAGGTCCTCGACGGCGAAGAGGGGTCTGGCATCATCGGCGGCCAGATGGTGTCGATGCTGTGCGCCCGTTTCCCGAGCCCCGGCTCGGTCATGCGCCGCACGGGAGACGCAGACGGAGGCATCCCGCGTGCGCTGGCCAGCACGAGCATCGCGCACGATCGGCTGATCGCGCTCGGCTACGCACCCACCAACAGCAATCGATACGAACGACCGGGCGCGGGCGACACCACCCTCACGGTGGACCTGCTCGTGCCGAACCTCGAGACCCGGCTGCGTGAGGAGACGCTCGGCGGCAGGAGGTTCGACAGCATGCCTGGTCTCGGCGTTGCGCTGGCGCGTCCGCTCTCGCTCGAGGTGTCGGCCACGCTCAGCAACGATGAGGAGATGCTGTTCACGACCAAGGTCCCTTCGGTCGAGGGCGCGATCATGCTCAAGGCGTACGCCTGGAGGAACCGCCACGCGATGAAGGACGGGATCGACCTGCACAGCCTATTTCGGATCGTCGAGGCACACCCGCTCGAGGACATCGGCGGCTGGCAGCTCGATGAAGCGCCGGCACGGGGCGCGCGGCGTGATGTCGGACAGATCCTGCATCCATTCGCGGACGGATGGGAGGCGCAGCCGCCGCACAAGGTCTCGTTCGACTACCGCCAGGTGATCGCAAGCATCCGCACCCGCGTCGCACAGCCGGCCTGAGCCGGAGCCCAGACTCAGGCGAACGGATCCGCGTCGTCGTGCGCGGCCCGCGGACTGCATGACTTCTCCGGCGGGGTCGCCCCCACCGGCAATCCGTTCGAAGACGGCGGCGGGCGTTGCGGAGTCCGGAAGCGCGGAGCTCCGGGAATGTTGCCAATCTGTTGCCACTGATCCGCGGAATCACGCGGGTCCGGGCAGAATGCTCAGTCGCTCGCACATCAGCCGAGGAGGCACTGCACGCCACGTCGACGCCCGTACCGAACGTATCCCAGGTCAGTGGCAACATCCTGGCAACAATTCAATCCTGGCCAAATAGAGCGAAACCCTCTTCGCCAGGCTGGTTGTGAGCCAGTTCACGATCGGTGGAGGAGGTGCCCGGTGTCAATCACTCCGGGGTTCACGACGGCGGGAGCGCCGAACGCGTGCTGGCAGCTCGACGCGACCGAGTACGTCCTCGCCGGCGGCCGCAAGTGTGTGATCTTCCAGCTCATCGACGACCACTCCCGGTACGCCGTCGCCTCCCACGCCGCCACTGGGGAGACCTCGAGGGACGCGATTCGGGTGGTGCGCAAGGCGATCAGAGCGCACGGGGTCCCGCAACGACTGCTGACGGACAACGGCGTCGCGCTGAACCCGTCGCGGCGCGGCATCCTCGGCCAGCTCGTCGCCTATGTCAGCCGGCTCGGGGTGGAGCCGATCACCGGGAAGCCTTACAAGCCGACCACGCAAGGGAAGAACGAGCGGTTCCATCAGACCCTGTTCCGCTGGCTGGACAAGCAGCCCATCGCCGGCAACCTGCGTGAGCTGCAGGGCCAGATCGATCAGTTCGACCACATCTACAACACGAAACGCCCACACCAGGCTCTCCCCGGCCGGGTCACCCCGCTGGCCGCGTGGGAAGCAACGCCGAAGGCCGAGCCGCCCAGACCTCGGCCCGCACCGCCACGGAAACCGACTGAGCCGCCACCGCCTGCGCCGTCCCCGAACGGCCGTGTATACGACGGGATCCGGGTGGTGACCATCCACCCGAACGGGTCGATCAAGGCCCGCGGCACCTCGTTCAACGTCAGCTACCCGCTTCGCGGGCACGACGTCTACGTGATCTACGAACCCGCCGGACTCATGGTCTTCGACGACCGCGGCACGCTCATCATCGAGCACCAGTGGCCACCGCCCGGCGTCAAGTACGTCGGCAACGGCAAGCCCCGAGGACCCAAGCCCAGGTCAGTGTCACCGATGTCCTGAGACATCAACAGTCACCGATGTCCTGATACAGAACTGTCACCCATGTCCTGAGACATCACAGGGTTTCAAATGGCGGTGACGGTGGGATTTGAACCCAAAGAGGCTCGGTCCATTTCGATCCGCTTTCAGCCGGGATCCGCGGAATTACGCGGTTTCGACCGTATCCAAAGCTGCTCGCGATCCTCCCCATTCGCGCCCGACCCGTCTCGGATGTGGGCAGGATGTGGGCACGCCGCTCGAGAGACAGGCTCGCCACACCCACGGGATGGCACCGCTTGCTCCGAGCCAACTCAGTACAGCGAAGATCACCGACACCGTCAGCAACACGACGGCCGCCCCGACTGCCCGCAGAAGGGACTAGGGACGCCTTCTTTCCTGCGGCGCTGACGACACCCTTGCCGACGCGGTCATGGACGCTGGCTGGTCTCTTGCCTTCGAAGAGGGCGACTACCTGTGGACCGCAACTCATCCGTTCTCGGGGCCGTGATCCACTACGTCGAGGGCGACCTCTACTGCCTGATGGTCGAATCACACAATGAGGGCGTCACGACGGCGGCAGTGGTGTGCCGTCGCCCTCATCGTCCCAAGCGCACCGGGTAGAGACGGACTTGACGGGGGTTGATAGAATAAAAGTGGAGTAGGTGGGAGTTGAACCCACTTGGGAGCTTTGACAGAGGACCCTGGTTACCGAACGCCTACCCCGACTGTTTGAGAGACGCCCCGGTTCCAGCCGGGGCGTTTCTGTTTGTGCCTGCGGGAACAAGCGTACAGCATAAAACTCCCGCTGTGCCGACACGCGGATACTTAGCTAAATACGGACGTGCTACAAAAGTGACACCGTCCCCTACACTGGTCCTAAGGAGGTCATCATGACCGATGTCACAGGACCAGTCGAAGAGTCTGCTGTGCCCACGCCAGCCGCAAAAAAGCGGCCCAAGGGACGTAGCCCGGCGTACCCGTCAATCGACCTAGGTAAGGCGGTACAGCGCGTAGGGCAGGTGTACGCCAAGGAGAAGCAGTACGCCGTCTCGACAACGGTCCTGCCCGGGCTGTGGGGTTACGCGAGTCTGAATGGCCCTGCGGCACAGCAGTTGTCGGCGCTGATCAAGTTCGGCCTCATGACCGACGAGGGCAACGGAGAAGAGCGCACGGTCGAGGTTTCTGACTTGGCCGTGCAAATCCTCAATCACCCGAGTTCGGACGCGCGCCAGGAGGCGATCAAGACCGCCGCGCTGACCCCCGGCATCCACCGCGAGATGTGGGACCAGTACGGCGCAGACCTGCCCTCCGACTCGAACCTCTTGTGGCGACTGACGCGCGAACGCAGTTTCACGGACACGGGTGCGCGCGAGTTCGTGCGCGAGTGGCGCGACACAATCGCGTTCGCGAAGCTCGGTAGCGAGGATGCAACAGCGCCGTCCGAAGAATCGCCCGATCCCGAACTCGAAGACGCAGATGAATCGGAGGAGCAACGCCAGCGAAGCCGAGTCCTGGATCGCGCCCTCGAAGATCGAGCCCTCCATGGGACGCGACTCCGCGAGGAACAGATTCAGCGAGAGCGCGAACAGCAGGCACTCCCACCTGCCCCTGGAATGACTGCCGTCCCGATCCCGCTCCCAGGTGGCGGATCGATCACTGTACAAGCCGCGTTCCCGATCACGGAGGCGAACTGGGCGTACTGGCAGGCCGTTCTAGCGGCGATGAAGCCGGGTCTCGTGGCTCCCGAGCCCGTTGCGCCTCCCGTTGAGCCGCAGGAAGTCTAGCCGGCACTACCAGCGTCAACGAGACAACCGCCCACAGCATGGTCGAACAATCGACCGTCAGCGGCTGTCGGCCGTTGTCAGCGTTCGCTTGAGCACGTCTAGGCGTGGCCGTAGAGGGCGTACTCCAGACCCATCTCTGCCCTGAGCGCCCGGAAAGCGTCAAGCCGCTCGCGAGCGGTGTCGGACATCGGATTGACGCGAGGGAGTTCCACTGCCGATGAGACGGACGCGATGCGCTCCCCCATCTCAGGCTCCGCGATTCTCTCGCGGTTGAAAAGGGAGGTTGACCCCGAAGTCCGGACACTGACCAGGCGGGTTCTGCGTGTTGCCGGGCTTGTCGAGGAGGATGTCCGTGATGGGCACGAGCACATCCCGGGGAGCGCGAGCGGGTGTTGGTGAACATGAGATGGGGGTCGTGCGCCGGAATTAGCGCACTCCCGCCAACCGCGACGGTGTTGCTCGCATAGCACTCACTTGAGGGAGGGTGGTCGATAACGACCCCCTCCCTCAAGCCAAGGGGCCTCGGTCGCATACCGATCCTCAACGGACAACGATCGCGGCCGGCGGGTGAGACTTCGACGAGGCACTGGACGCCGGCGTGTTCGAGTTTCTGCCACGGGGCTCAGGACTCGTACCAGGTCGGTCGCGAACTTACGAAGTCCGGATGTTCGAACCTGTCACGCCGCGACCTGCGGTGG
>Ga0160441_100792_pt1 | contig 16343 bp, 10 predicted proteins | sample HID1971K_E1MG_FD_108260 | JGI IMG/M metagenome (GOLD analysis project Ga0160441, IMG submission 108260) | Enriched millipede-associated microbial communities from UW Madison campus, WI, USA - HID1971K_E1 MG | ecosystem: Host-associated > Arthropoda: Insects > Digestive system > Unclassified ... | reverse complement strand
GGCATCGATGTGCGCCATGATGCCGATGTTGCGGACCTTGTTGAGGTCGGTGAGCACTTCTTGTGCCACGGGGGTGTTTCCTCTCGGTGATCGAGTAGCCCGCGCAGCGGGCGTATCGAGATCAGGGGCGGATGCGGGGCCGGGTCGCGGCCCCGCATCCGATGATGGTGCTGATTACCAGCGGTAGTGCGCGAAGGCGCGGTTCGACTCGGCCATCTTGTGGGTGTCTTCGCGGCGCTTGACCGCGGCACCCAGGCCGTTCGACGCGTCGAGGATCTCGTTCTGCAGACGCTCGGTCATCGTCTTCTCACGACGACCCTTCGCGTAGGAGACGAGCCAGCGCAGCGCGAGCGTGTTCGCGCGGTGCGGCTTGACCTCGACGGGCACCTGGTAGGTCGAGCCACCGACGCGGCGGCTCTTGACCTCGAGGGTCGGACGGACGTTGTCGAGCGCCTTCTTGAGCGTCGCGACGGCATCCTGGCCGTTCTTCGCCTCGACACCCTTGAGGGCGTTGTAGACGATGGCCTCGGCGATCGACTTCTTGCCGTCGACGAGGATCTTGTTCACCAGCTGGGTGACGATCGGAGCACCGTAGACCGGGTCGTTGACGACGACGCGGCGGGGTGCGGGTCCCTTGCGAGGCATCGGACTCAGCCCTTCTTGGCGCCGTAGCGACTACGGGCCTGCTTGCGGTTCTTGACGGCCTGGGTGTCCAGGGCGCCGCGAACGATCTTGTAGCGGACACCGGGGAGGTCCTTGACACGGCCTCCACGGACGAGCACGAGCGAGTGCTCCTGCAGGTTGTGGCCCTCGCCGGGGATGTAGGCGGTGACCTCGGTGCCGTTGCGGAGCTTCACACGGGCGACCTTGCGCATCGCCGAGTTCGGCTTCTTGGGCGTGGTCGTGTAGACGCGGGTGCACACACCCGCCTGCTGGGGGTTCGCCTTCAGGGCGGGCGCCTTGGTCTTCGAGACCTTGGGCGAGCGACCCTTGCGAACCAACTGCTGAATAGTCGGCACGTTCTCTCCTTCTCTGCTGCGCGTCCCTCTCGGGGCCCGCAGGTGCTGCACGGTGACAGCGTTCGTGGTTTCACCACAAATCCACCGGCACGACGAAACCGTCGGGCTTTTGAGGGTGGATATGCCGTGGGGGCGACCTGTTCGCAGGCCGATCCCGATGATGGGCGCGTTCACCGGCATCCGCACCGAGGCACGGTCGACGGCACGCGAAAGCGCACACCCGATCAATACTACGCAATATGACGTAGTCGGGCAAACGGAGGCGCGACACACCGAACCCTCCCCAGACGGCCGGGGTGCGACCTCGAGCGGGGTGGATGTCGGGGTGCGCGGTGTCAGGGCAGGATGCGCCGCAGGTGGAACTCTTCGTCGCCCAGGAAGAACCGCTCGCCCGGCTCGAGGGGGCTGCCGGGCTCGACTTCGATCTCGTCACCCATGAGCGTGCGCACCAGCACGCCGTTGGTCGAGCCGAGGTCGGTGACGATCCACGCGTCGCCGCGCTGCTCGATGCGCGCGTGCGTCTTCGACACGGTGCGCGCGTCGTCCGGCACAGCGACCAGCTGCGCCGACGGGAAGGCCGCGTCACCCGCGGGTCGCCGCCCGAGGATCACGACCGTCGCCGTCAACGGGATGGGCGATCCCGCCGCGGGGACGAGCTCCCACGTCGGCTTGATCGCCCGCCGCGCGATGACCGTCTGGTCGAGGTCGTCTTCGAAGTCGGCATCCCCCGCATCGTCGGCGACGCCGATCGGCGCGGGTTCGCCGGTCTCGGCGCGGCGATGCTGCGCCGAGACGGCCGCAACCGCCGAGCGGGGCGCACCCGCGGTGGGCGACCCGATGACGGCCGAGACCTCGCCGGACATCTCGGGGAAGGCATCCGGGTCGTCGCCCGCCAGCGCGCGGCGCGAGCGCATCGGCTGCGCGAAGATCGCGGCAGGGCGAGAATCGGGCGCCGCATCGCGCTCGGGCGCTGCCGCCGCCGACTGGGGCGCTGCCGGTGCCGGCTCGGGCTCGGGCTCAGGCGCCGGTGCGGCGGGCACGCGGTTCACTGCGGCGACGTGCTCGTCGACGGGTGCGCCGACGCGGCGACCGGGGACGAACGCGATAGGCCCGGCATCCGCGCCGCCGATCTCGGCGGGCGCGACGAAGGGACGGCCCGCGGCGGAGCTCGGCGGGAACGGCGACGGATGGATCGCCGACACATCGTCGATGTCGGTCGGCCACGCGGCGTCGTCTGTCGGCGTCGAGAGGGCCGGCGTCGGGTCGGCGGGTGCCTGGCGTGCCGGGGCGGGCGCGGGAGTCGCGGCGGGCGAGGGCGTCGGGGCCGGCGCGGGAGTCGCGGGGGCGGGCGTGGCGAGACCTGCGCCGCCGGCCGGGCTCACGCCGGGTCCCCACGGACGCGGGGTGGTCTCGGGCGGCGTCCAGTCGGACGCCGCCGTGGGCGGCGGGGCGAAGGATGCCGCGGCGCTGTCGCCGAGCGGCGTCTGCCCGGCGGGCGCCTGCTCGGGCTGTGCGCCGGGGTGCGTCGGAGCCCCCATCGCGGCCGCGAGCCCGGCGGGCATCGTCGGAACGGCGGGCGACGCGGCGGCGGGCGTCGGTGTCGCGAACGATCCGCCGGCGGCCGTCCCGGCCGCGCTGGGCGCTCCGGCCGCGGGACGAGAGCCGGCACCGGCAGCGCCCCCGGCGGCGGATCGGTGGGGCCGCGCACCCAGCCAGCGGGCGGGCCCGAAGCCCAGGATGCTCGCCCACACGACGAACAGCAGGGCGGCGAGCACCGTCATGCCCCCGCCGTAGCCGAATCCGGGATTGATCCGATGCGCCGAGACGACCAGCAAGAACCACACGACCACGGCGCCGAACGGCACGAGCGTCAACAGAACGAGCCACGGGCTGAATCCGCCCCAGCGCAGCACCGTCGCGGTGTTCAGGAACGGCACCCAGCCCTTCCAGGCATCCTCACCCATCTTGCGGAACATCGCCGACAGCGCCAGCGCCGTCCAGACGTAGAGCGCGACGAGCAGCACGAGCGCGAGCAGCCCCGCGAGCGCGGCGGCGGATTCGTCGATGGGTGCGTTCATGCGGTGCGCCGCGCGTTCTTGGCCGCGCGACTCCCCCTCTCGGTGTGGGTCAGGGGCCGGCGGCGGCCCTCGGGGAGGAACGATCTCAACGATACGGCCGCGCGCAGGCGCTGCCACCAGGTCTGGGCGAACCCCGCCCGCTCGGCATCGACGATGCGCCAGAACTCGGCCGCGTCGTCGGCGGTCGTGACGCTCGACGAGAAGACCGCGGCGTCGGCCCCGTCGGCCAGCACGCCGGCGGCGGGCGCGTCGAGCGCCGCGGCGACCTCGGTGCGCGTCGCCGCCCGCGGGGCGCGGCGCCCCGCATCGGCCGCCGCATCGAGGTACTCTTCCCAGCCCCCGGCGATGCGGTCGGCAGGCTGAGGGGCGGCACGCCGCCCGCGGCGCCGCAGCGCCTTGACGAGCAGGATCAGCAGGAACGGACCGGTGATCAGCAGGATGCCGGCCAGTACGATCCCCGCCGTGCGCAGCGTCGTCCACAGCCAGGCCAGGTCGATCTCCTCGGGCCGCTCGGTGCTCGTGGCGGCGTCCTCCTGCGCCGGCTTCGGCGGCTGCACCTCATCGACCGTGTCGGGTCGCACCTCGGTGCCGATCGTCGGGTCGGGCTGCGCCGTCACCTCGCGGCTGGGTGCCTGGGTGTGCTGCGGGGTGACGTCGACGGGGATCCATTCGCCGGCCGCCGACCGCACCTCAACCCACGCCGCGACATCGCCCGACGAGCACACCCCGTCGTCGCACGCCGTCAGCCCCGGGTCGCTCGTGGCCGAGCGGGCGCCGACGACGACGCGCGACGGGAAGCCCAGCTCGCGCGCGATGAGCGACACCGCCACGGCGAACTGCTCGTCGTCGCCGATCGCGGCGACGTAGTTGTCGGATGCCGCGGCGCGAGGATCGCGTTCGCGCTCGAGCAGCGCTGTGAAGAGCTGGTCGATGCGCGCGAGCGAGTGGCCCGCGGCGCTGGGGACGAACGTGTCGACGCCGGCCTCGGCCATCCACGCCGTCTGCGCGTCGGAGAGCGCGTGGCTGAGGTATCCGCGTTCGCGCAGCAGGCCGACGAGGCCCTCGAGCGCGGCGCCGCCCTCCCCGGCGACGTGCGTCTGCATCCACGTGCGCAGGCTCGCGGGCGCTTCGACCGCGCCGTCGGCATCGACACCCGGCGCCTGCGCCGACCCGAGCGCGGCCGTCACCGGCTCGGCAGAGCGCAGCCGGTAGCCGTCGCCGCTGCGCCACCCGGCGGTCTGCACGGCCGCGCGGAGGGCGTCGTTGACGTAGAAGCCGTCGGCGAGCGCGGCGGCGTGCGTGCCGGTGAACTCGACCTCGGCGAGAGTGCCGGCCGACGGCATCCAGATTCCGTCGAGCTCGTCGATCGCGACGTCGACGTCGATGCGGGCACCCTCGCCGGGCGCGCGGGCGGACGCGAGGCGGACGAAGCTCGAGTCGGCCGCGTCGGCGTCGGTGCGGAACACCGCGCCGTCGTACGCGTCGAGCACGGCAAGCCGGACCCGCTCGGGCTGCGTCCCGCTGAGGCGGAACAGCACCCGGTCGACGTCATCGTCGGTGAACAGGGATCGGTAGGCGGCGAGCGGGCTCACGGCCTGCGAGATCTCGAGGCGCGGCCCGGTCGCGTCGCGCAGCACGTCGCGCTCGGCCGACGCCGCCGCCGCCGGCACCACCAGCGCGGCTCCCGCCGCCACCGCCACCATGCCGACGCCGAGGGCCCCCCGGCGCACGTCGGCCCCACCGATGCGGCGCAGCCGCACGCCGCTCGACGCCGCGGCGACGCGCAGCGCGCGCACGCGCTCGTCGCGACTGCGCCACGACAGCCAGAGCACGCCGGCCGCGAGGGTGCCGAGGCCGATCGCGGTCTCGACGGGCGCCGCGAGCGTCACGGGCCCGAGCACGAGCGGGGCGCTCACCTCGGTGCGGCCGAACAGCAGCCCGAACGACGTCATCGCGATCGCCACGGGCACGGCGAACACGGCCCGCCGCTCGGGGCGCCACGCCAGCAGCAGTGCGGTCGTCGTCCCCACCAGGAACACGACGAGCGCCGGCACGAGCAGGTTGCGGTACGAGCCGACCGGCAGGTCGACGGTCAGCAGATCCTTCCAGCCGACGACCATCCCCGAGGCGAGTTCGCCGAGCCCGACGAGGATGCTGGAGGGCGACGCCAGTCGCGACGGAACCGCGAGCGGCACGCCCACCACCAGGATCGTCACCGCCAGCAGTCCGGCCGCGACCCACCCGCTCCATCGCCGCCACGTGACGAGCGTCGCGATCGCCGCCGCCAGCAGGGAGGCCGCGGCCACGAGCACCAGGAACGACGCCGACCGGTAGATCGGCCACGCGGCGAGCGCCGCGAGGGCGACGCTGACGGCGACGTAGACGGAGCCGACGGCGATGCGCTTCATCCGCTCGCTCCCCGCAGCAGCAGCCCGGCGAGATCGTCGAGCGTTCCGACCGTCACGACCGTCATCGCACCGACGACCTGCGTCCGTGGGTGCGCGCGTTCGTCGCAGACGACGGCGATGATCGCCGCGTCGGCAGGGAAGGCGAGCGCGGCCTGCCGCAGCTTCGCCAGACCGATGCCCGAGCCCGTCACGAGCACGGCGATCGAGAGGCGCTCGTTGGCCTCGGCCGCGAGTCGGCACACGTCGGCGAACGCCATCGTGTCGACGAGGCGATCGACGCCGCTGAAGCCGTCGAGCAGCACCCGCGGCGCCGTCGCCGGAATGTGCCGGATCGCGCGCAGCCGTCCGCGGACGACGCGCGGCACTTCGGCGCCGACGACGACGTCGAGGTCTCGCGCGTCGTGCACGGCGCGCAGCGCGAGCGACGCGGCCGCCGAGACGGCGAGTTCGAACTCGGCATCCGTCGCATACTCCGTCTCGGCGAGCCCGAGCACGACGGCCATGCGCGAGCGGCGCGACTCTTCGTACTGCCGCACCATGAGGCGGCCGGTCTTGGCGGTCGATTTCCAGTGGACCTGCCGGCGCGAGTCGCCGGGCGCGTACTCGCGGATCGCGTGGAACGACATGTCGGCGTCGACGAGGCGCCGGGTCGGGCTGCCGTCGAGGTCGCGGATGAGTCCCGCACTCGAGGACGGCACCGTGATCGTGCGCGGGTGGACGTACAGGTCGTGCGCGTCGTCGAAGGCGTGCTCGCGCCGCAGCAGGCCGATGGGGTCGGAGCGGACGGTCGTCGCGGGGCCCACCGGCACGATGCCGCGCGGCTGGGCGGGCAGCTCGAGCACCTGCTCGCTCGCAGCACCGGCCCGCAGCAGCGGCACGCCGAACTCGACGAGCCCGGCCCCGACGGGCACGTCGATACGGCCGGGGAGTGCGATGCGGCGCCCGGCGTTGCGCACCGTCACGGTCGCGCGCACCCCCGCACCCGCGACGATGCGCTCGTGCCCGAGCGCGAGGTCGACCTCGTAGGTGCGCGCTTGGAACAGGAACGGCACGCTGAGGGCGAGCAGGACGAGGGATGCCACGCCCGCGACCATCGCCTCGACCCACCCGAACGCGAGGCCGAGTACGAGACCCGCCGTGCCCGCGGCGAGTGCGAGAGCCCCCGCCGGCCGGATCGTCCGGCGACACCAGCGGTAGGCCGTGAGGACGCCGGCGCGCGTGGCCGTCCACGCACGGGACGCGCGCACGGCCGCACCGACCAGCGCGCGTCCGCGCGCGGTCGTCACCTCGGTGCGCTCCCCCGTCAGGGAGCCGGCCGAGGTGCGCGTCAGGCGCGTGTCGTTGAGGGTCATGCCGAGTGGGCCCCGCCGCTCAGGCGCTCTCGCGTCGCGTGGGGGGTTCGACGTCGAGCAGCACCTGGCCGATGACGGCCTCTTGCGTGACGCCGTCGAACTCGGCTTCGGGGTGGAGGATCAGCCGGTGCGCGAGCACCGCGACAGCGAGGCGCTTGACGTCGTCGGGTGTCGCGTAGGTGCGCCCCTGCGCGGCCGCCGTCGCGCGGGTCGCGCGGGCGAGCGCGAGTGCGCCGCGGATGCTGACCCCCAGGCGCACCTCGTCGGCCGACCGCGTCGCGTCGACGAGCCGGGCGATGTAGTCGAGCACGAGCGCGTCGACGTAGACGTCGGCAGCGAGCTCGGCCATGCCGGCGAGCGCTCCAGGCGTGATGATCGCCGCGAGCTCACCGATCGGCACGGCGCCCTGATCGAGGATCCGCACGGTCGCGGCGTGGTCGGGGTAGCCGAGCGAGGTTCGCAGCAGGAAGCGGTCGAGCTGCGCCTCGGGCAGCCGGTAGGTGCCCGCCTGCTCGACGGGGTTCTGCGTCGCGAGCACGAGGAACGGCGTCCCGACCGGCCGCGTGACACCGTCGATCGTGACGTGCCCCTCTTCCATGACCTCGAGCAGCGCCGCCTGCGTCTTGGGACTGGCCCGGTTGATCTCGTCGGCCAGCACGATGTTGGCGAAGACGGGCCCGGCGTGGAACTCGAATTCGCCCGTCTTCTGGTCGTACACCGTGATGCCGGTGATGTCGCCGGGCAGCAGGTCGGGCGTGAACTGGATGCGGTTCGTCGTGCCCTGCACCGACTGCGCGACGGCGCGCGCGAGCGAGGTCTTGCCCGTGCCGGGGACGTCTTCGAGCAGCACATGGCCTTCGCTCAGCATCGCGGTCAGGACCAGCTCGACGACGTGGCGCTTGCCCAGCACGGCGCGCTCGACGTTGTCGACGAGCTGCGCGAAGGTCTGCGCGAACCAGGTCGCCTGCTCGGTGGTGATCGTCATGGAGTGGTGTCCTCTGCGGGGGGATCGGTCGGGGGGACGGGGGTGCAGCGGGCGGAGAGCGGGGCGGTCGCGGTGTCGAGGTTCCATCGCTGCGCCGACCAGTCGACGACGACCTCGATGCCCTCGACGCGCACGGCGGTGGCGGGCACGATCCACGGGTCGGCGCCGGGGTCGAGGCGGGCGCCGCCCTCGTCGTAGTACGCGATCGCACGGGTGTCGAAGCTGATGGCGGCCCGGCCGGCGGTCGACCCCGACGTCGTTCCGAGACGTGCGCCACCCGTGCAGGCGCCGAGCGACCAGCTCGCCTGCACCTGATATGGCGCGCTGCCGGCGGCGGGCACGACCGTCGCCCACGCCGACTGCCACCAGCCCGATTGGTGCTCGTAGCGCACCTGCACCTGCGGGTCGCTGTCGAAGATCGAGCTCGGCAGCCCCGAGAACACCGCGACGTTGCCGAACGGCGGCCGCTGCGACGACGTCGGCTGGCGGTCGATCGTCCACGTGGCGCGCCCGTCGCCGACGTGCGCGGTGGGGCCGACGACGAACGTGAAGCCGGTGGGCGCTTCGCCGCTCTGCACCGCGCGCACCTCGCCGGTCGTGCCCGAGCGGCCGAACATCTGCCCGTCGTACCACGACTCGACGCACAGCTCGAAGGTGTACACCCGGCCGTCGGGGAGGCCCCGGAAGACCTGCGTCGGCCCGTCCTCGGACGTGCGGCACAGCCGCCCCTGCTGCACGATGCCGTACCGCACGGTCGCGCCGTCGCCACCGGGGGCCGCGGCGCCCGTCGCCGTGATGTCGGCGAGGCCGCCGCCGGTGTTCACGGCACTCAGGGTGAGCGTCGGCGTCAGCGGCGCGCCGATGCCGTGCGCCGACACGACGCTCGTGCCCGGCGCGGGGCCGGTCAGCCCGGGCGGCGTCTCGTAGCGCGCGATCGGGGTGACCGTCACGGGCGTCGCCGTGTTCGAGCCGACCCGGAACGTGCGCACCGTCAGCTCGGTCTGACCGACCGCGACCGGCACCGTGACGGTCTCGCCGGCGGGGCTCGACAGCTGCAGAGCGCGGGTGTCGCCGGCATCCACCCCGGTGAAGGTGAGTGCCGCCACCCCGCCGTCGGGGCCGGCGACGACGGGCACGGCGGTCGCTGAGGTCGGGGCGGCCGGCGCGTCGTAGGCCCACGCGGTCGTCCGCACCGACTGGCGTGACGGGCCGACGGGGTTGACGGCGACGGCTTCGTAGACCCGCTGCTCGCCGTTGGGCGCCGGCACGGACGGGCAGACGCCCTGCGGGGTGCAGATCGTGACGCGCTGGCCGCCCACGCGCACCTCGAAGCCCGTGATCGCGGGGTACGAGGTCTGCGCGGCGCCGGGGTCGACCCGAAGGGTCACGGTGCCGTCGGCGTAGCCGGACTGGGCGATGGATGCCGGCGCCCGCGGGTACCCCTGCAGATCGAGCGCGATCGCGCCGTCGCGGCCCGCGGCGCTCTGCCGCCCCTGCGCGTCGCGCACGGTGAAGGTCGCCGAGCACGTCGCGCCGGGGGTGTCGTCGGTCCACGCGGCGATGACCCGCGTCGCCGAGGCGACCGAGAACGTCACCCCCGCGCACGCGCTGTTCGACGCGACCGAGACCAGCTGCAGGGGCGTGCCCGGCAGGGGGTTCACCTCGCCCGGCGCGCCGATGACGTCGATCGCGCACGAGCTGCCCGACGCCTGACTGCAGCGCTGGGTCACCGTGCCGCCCTGCGGCAGCGTCGACGGAGCGGCGCCGACCCGCAGCGTGATGCGCGCGGGGGCGACGCCGGCGTGGCTGGTCACCTCGACCATGACCCCCTCGACGGCGCCGGGGGCCGCGTCGTCGTTGCCCCGAACCGTCAGCTGGGCGCCCTGCTGGGTCACCGCGAACGAGGCCGCCGTGTCGGCGACGCGGTACGTGATCGGCTCCGCCGCGCCCTGCCATGACGTCATCGACGACAGGTCGAAGGTCTGCGTATCGCCCGGAGCGACCTCGAGCGACGCGGGGGCGAGGACGGGCTGCGGGTCGATCGGCGTGACGACGACGGGGATCGACAGCACCGTCCACGCGGTCGTGCCCACGAGGCGCACCGACACGAGGCAGGCGTCGGTCCATGGCGCACCCGCGCCGGCGGTGTACCGGATGCCGGTGCCCGTGGTCGCGGCACACGTCGCGTTCTGGCGCGCGCCGGCGGTGCGCACGTCGCCGCCGACCTCGAGTGCGCGCCCCCGCGGCAGCGCGACGAGGCTCGCAACGTCGGCGTCGGCCTGCTCGCCCTCGACGACCGTGATCGGCTCGGCTCCAGGGCGCAGCGACAGCGTCGCGTCGGCCGCGGCCGGCACGCGGACGAACGCATAGGTCGTGACGGTGCCCGACGAGGTCTCCCCCGTCACCGAGAACGGGATGATGCGCGCCTCGTCGTCGAGCTCGGCGCGGATCCTCCCGCCGCGCACCGACACCCCCTCGGGGTCACCCCAGAGACCCACGACGAGGTCGGCGGTGTCGCCGCCCGACCACAGCACCTTTCCGGCGAGCACGTCGACGCCGTCTTCGAGGTCGTCGCGGTCGGACGCGGTCAGCACGGTGTCCTGCACCACGGGGAAGTCGGGCACCCGCTGGCCGACGACCTTGACGACAAGCAGTCCTCGCGCCGTGTTGCCCGACGACGACGCGACGTCGTAGAGGAACGACATCGTGCCCGGGTCTTCGCCGGCGGCGATCGTGACGGTGTCGTCCGTCACGTTCTCGATGCGGTTCTGCAGCCGCGTGTACTCGTCGGTGCGGGTGCCGTCGAGCGCGAGCTCGGGCACGTCGGGCCGCACGCCCGCGAGGGTCAGCGTGCCCTGCAGGGGGTCGAGGTCGTTGGCGAGCGGGTGCACGCGGATGACACTGTCGGCACCCGCCTGCACGTGGACGTAGTCGGTGTACGTGATCGGGCTCGGGTTCGCCTCGCCACTGAGGATGCCGATGCGGACGGTCCCCTCACCGGCGGCGCCGAACCCGTCGACCACGCGGTAGGTGAACGAGACCTGACCGGCGTCGCCCGCGACGCTCGTGTAGACGATCGACGTGCCGTCGGCCGAGATGACGGCCGAGCCGCGCGGCGGCTGGGTGACGATGCGGTCGAGCCGCACGACGTCGCCGTCGGGGTCCATGCCGAACCCGTCGAAGCGGATCGTCGTCGACAGCCCGCTGGTCACGCGCCCCGACAGCCGCGACGGCAGGGGATCGCGGTTCTCGCCCGCCGCCACGACCCGCACCCGCACGGCCGCACCGTCGGCGAGCGCCGGCGCCCCGGTCGTGAACGCGCGGTACGCGACGGTGTAGTCGCCCGGCTCGGTGGGCGCAAGGTAGCGCAGCACGTCGCCCGAGGCGAAGGCCAGCGCGTCGGTGCTCGACGACTCGATCGACTCGGGGTCGAGCCGCGGTCGTCCGCCGGCGGCAGCGACGTCGTTCGCGAGCACGGGGATGTCGATCTGCGAGCCCGCGCGTACGACGACGGCGTCGTCGACGGTGATCGGGGCGGCTTCCGGCGCGGGCGGCAGCAGATACACGGTCGCCTCGCCGGTGACCGAGGCGCCCTCGTCGTTCGTGCCGTCGCTGACGCGGTAGTCCACCGTGCCGAGCAGGCCCGGCTCGGCCGTCGACGTCGACCCTGCGACGCGCAGCTGACTCTGGCCCACGGCATCCGCCGTCAGCGATGAACCCGACGCGGCGCGCACGACGACGTCGCTCAGCAGCAGCACGCGCCCGGTCGGGTTCGACACCGCGGCGAGCACGTCGACGGTCGCGTCGGCCTGCGGGCGGACGAACGCGACGACGGGCGCCGTCGCGAGCTGTGCGGGCGCGTCGGGCGGCAGCAGGGTGATGCGGGCCGTGCCCGTCGCCTCGGCACCGCCCGACGACACGGTGACGGCGACGCGGTAGGTGCCCGGATCGGCGGCGGCGAAGTCGAACTGGGTTGAACCGCCCACGACCGTCACCGTCGCGGCCGCGTCGTCGAGCACGCGGGCAGCGGTCAGCGTGACCTCGCCGGCGGTGCCGGTGACGTGCCGGGCGACATCGACCGTCAGCCGCGACCCGGCGGTGTCGACGACGGCGAACGACTGCACCTGCGGCAGCGCGCCCGCGACGACGCGCACCGCGAGCGCCTTCGTCGTCATGGCGCCCCGCGCGTCGCCGACCGTCAAGGTGATCGAGCCCAGCTGGTCGCCCGCGCCGGTGTCGGCGTGCTGGACGACGACCGTCCCCTCGGGGGTCGCCGCGACCTGCCCGAGGCCCGTGTCGTCGGTCGCCGCGAGCAGGATCACGGGGTCGCCCTCCGGGTCGACCCAGTCGCCGAGCACCGGCAGGCTGACCGTCCCGCCAGGGGCGACTTCGGGCTGCGGCCACTCCTGCTGGCATCCCTCGACCCCGCACCACTCGGGCGCGGAGTTCTCGTCGTCGGCGGCGACCCGCAGCGTCACGGTCGCCGGCTCGGAGCGCAGCCCGTCGGGAGCGGTGCCGTCCGAGACGGTGTACGTGAAGGCGGCCGTGCCCGTCGCGTTCGCGGCGACGCGGACGGCGAGTCGCTGTCGGTCGTCGGTGACCGTCACCGTGCCGAAGGCGGGGTCGAGGCCCTGGACGGATGCCGGGTCGATCGCCAGGACGTCCTCGTTGGGGTCGTGGTCGTTCAGCAGCACCGGCAGCGGTACGAGCGCCCCCGGCCGCACCCCGAATTCGTCGTCGATGGCGACGGGCGGGCGAGGGTCGATGACGGCGGGCGGTTCCTGCTCGGTCGTGTTCGCGGCGGTGACGACGGGCTCGTCGAGATCCCACTGCTGACTCGACGGGATGAGCGCGCCGTCCGGCACCGACCACACCCACCCCGAGCGGGCGTCGTTGACGACGAGCGAGTCGCCGGCATCGACGAGGACGGGCCGGCGCTGCGCGTCGAGCGAGAGGCCGCCATAGTCGAGTGGCACGTCACCCGTGTCGGAGTTCCACAGCGTGCCCGGCCCCGCCCCCTCGGCGAGCCACGCGGCGTAGACGACGCCGCCCCGCACGACCGGCCGGGCCGGCGTCCCGCGGCCCGTCGACCGGTCGCCGAACACGCGCTCTGCGGGCTCGTCCGACGTGGGCACCCGCACGAGCCCCGTCTCATCGGCGAAATAGACGGCGTCGCCGCTCGGATCGGCCCGCGAGACGGTGACGGCGCCGGTCGTGTCGGCGGATCCCGCCGCCTGCGCCGTCCAGTAGTCGCCCGAGCCCGTGTCGACGAGCACCCACTCGTCACCGGCGGCCGTGAGGACGGGCGTGTCGAGGGTGGCGTCGACGGCATCGGTGCGGCGCACCTCGGTCGTCGTGATGTCGACGCGCACGACCGTGCCCGCCGCCGCCGAATAGCTGAACAGGTCACCCGCCTCGTCGACCGCGATCGCATCGGAGGTGTACGACGTGCCGGCATCCGCTGTCTGCGATTCGCGCCCGGTGCCCGAGGGGTCGATCTCGGCGACCGTGCCGGTCGAGAGCCGCCCGGCGTAGACGGCACCGGAGTCGGTGCGGTACGCGACGAAGTCGCCCGCGGTGTCGACGTCCTGCGTGCCGGGTGGCGCAGCGGTCGCGGTGCGCAATCCCTCGGCATCGAGGTCGAGCGGCACCGCGTCGTCGATGCGGATCACCTTGGCGTCGCTGTCGGTGAACATGTACGACCCGGTGGATGCCGACGCGATGCGGCTCGGATTGCTGACGGTCCGCACGGTGTCGAGCTCGCCGATCGCGGTGTTGACCCGGGCGTAGCGCAATCCGTCGGCCTGCAGGACCCAGGCCGTGGTCTCCTTGACGGGCGTGCGCTGCGCGTCGAGGCCCGGCCACGCGATGCCGACACCGGCGATCAGCGCCGCCACGACCGCCGCCGTGACCACCCCCGCCGTCGTCGACCGGCGCATCAGAACAGCCTCGACGCGGCCACCGCGACGACCGCCGCAGTGGCCGCGGCCACGCCGACTCCCGCGACGATCCACGGCCAGACGAGCCCGCGCCGCGTCGGCTCGGTCGTCACGTCGGTGTCTTCGTCGCGGCGACGGATCGTGGTCTCTTCCAACGCCGGGCGGCGGGTCGCGGTCGCGACGCGGCTGCGGGCGGGCCCGCGTGCCGATGCATCGCTGAAGTCGACGCCCTCGCCGGTGGGCCGCCAGCCGGCGGCGGGCACCTCGAGCGGGGTCGGCGCCATCCCGGCTTCGCGCTGCACCTCGCGGATCGCCTCGCCGAACTCGCGCGCCGAGGTGTACCGCCGGTCGGGTTCGCGGGTCATCGCCGTCGCGAGCACCTGCTGCAATCCGTCGGGAACGTCCTCGCGCGGAATCGGGACGAACGTCGCCCGGGCGATGCGGCGCCGCATGAGCTCGCGCGTGTTCTGGCCCTTCTCGCGGCGCTCGAACGGGCTGTGCCCCGCCAACAGCGAGTACACCGTCGCGCCCAGGCTCCAGATCTCGCTCGCCACGGTGCCGCCGGTGTGCTCCGCGACGACCTCGGGCGCGCTCCACGGGATCGACATCGCGAGCACCTCGGCATCCGCTGCGCGCAGCAGCGACGACGAGATCCCGAAGTCGGCGAGGACGGCAGCGCCGAAGCTCGTGATCAGGATGTTGCTGGGCTTGATGTCGCGGTGGATCAGGCCCGCCTGATGGGCCGATTCGAGCGCTCCGGCGAGGCGGACGGCGATCGGCAGCACCTCTTCGACGGGCATGCGCTCGATGCGGTAGCGCTGCGCGAGGGAGTCGGGGCAGTACTCCATGACGATGTAGGGGCGTCCGTCGGCCGAGATCCCGGCCTGGTACACCGTCACGATCGCGGGGTGCGCCGAGAGCTGGGCGAGCACGTCGGCCTCGGCGTTGAACATCCGCAGCAGCTCGGGGTCGCGTTCCCCGGCGGGCAGCACCTTGACCGCGACCGCTCGGCGCGGCATGTCCTGCTGGTACAGGAACACGTCGGCGAATCCACCCGACCCGAGGGGTCGCACGTAGACGAGACCGGGCAGCAGGGGCGGCGCGGACGGCAGTCTGCGCGTCATGACACCCCAATCCCCATCGTGGCATTCGCGTCTCGGGCGCATGCGGGAGACCCGGCAATGCTAACAAGATCGGCCGCGCGGGGGCGCTCACCCCTCGAGCGGCCCCGCTTCGGCGCCCGGGTCGAACGGCGCGTCGAGCGAACGCGTCAGCTCTTCGAGCATCGCGGCGATCTGCGGCTCGACGTACTCGGCGATCGCGGCCTGGATCCGCAGCCGGTGGTGCAGCAGCACGGCGCACACCTCACGGCCGACCATGTTCGCGTAGTCGTCGGCCAGCCCGACCTCTTGGCGCAACGCGACCTTGGCCTCGTCGCTCAGGGGCGGCAGGTCGGGGATGTCGGCATCGACCTCGTCGGCGAGCCCCCCGATCGTGAACAGGAACGGCGAGCCGGGGACGGGGTCGGGATCGAGCGGCAGCCCCTCGAACTCGGGCTCGAGCCCCTCGCCGGGGCGGTAGCTGCGCGCCCGGTTGCGGGCCGCCTGCTGGTCGAGTTCGGCCTGCAGCATCGGCAGGTTGCGCGACGTGTACTCGGCGACGGAGTGATCGACGATCGTCTTGATGCGGGTCGACAGTCCGTGCTGCACGCCGTGCGGCACGTCGGCGCCGAGGCCTGCGGCAGACAGCACGGGCGAGCCGATGCAGCGCCGGCACGGGGCGACGCGGCCCCGATGGGTGGCCGGCTGCCAGCGCGGCAACCACCGCAGCCAGGCGTCCACCGCCTGGCTGACCTGGGTCTCGATCGACCGCTCCACGGGTCCATTGTCGCGGGTGTGGGCGCCGAGTCGGGGATTTCCCGCTCCCCCAGGCCGCCGAGACTGCATCTGTCGGTCGAAACCGTGGCTTTCAGCCGCCATCTCGACCCGGAGATGCAGTCTCGCGGGGTCAGCGCTCCCAGGGCCAGCGGGGGCGACCGGCGCGCGTGCGCACGAGTGCGATCGCGGCCCAACCGGCGACGAGCGCGGCGGATGCCAGCACGACCGCGAACCACGAGGTCGAGAACGCGCCGATGGCGGCGACCACGCGGGTCGCATCCACACCCGCGAGCACTGCGCCGGCGAGCACGCCCGCCAGGTAGGCGAGGAAGGCCATCAGAACGATCACCACGACACCGCCGAACGACGGGTGCGCGCGGCGCACCAGGGCGGCGGTCGCGATCGTGAAGGCGACGACGGATGCCGCGACGCCGACGGCACCGGGCAGCTGCCCGAGCCCCGAGACGGCGAGAACCTCGGCATCCGACAGCAGGCTCAGCAGACCGAACCCCGCGATCAGCAGCGCGAGGTAGCCGACCGCGGCGAACATCGTCGCGACGGCGGGTGCGACGCCACCGCCGCGCTGCTCGTCCACGTCGTCGCGCCCGTCAGCGCACCGGCCGCCAGGTCACCCCTGGTGCAGGCGCGGCCCCGCCTCGAGAGTGCGCTCGTACTCGCGCTGCGC
>Ga0160441_100784_pt1 | contig 16601 bp, 17 predicted proteins | sample HID1971K_E1MG_FD_108260 | JGI IMG/M metagenome (GOLD analysis project Ga0160441, IMG submission 108260) | Enriched millipede-associated microbial communities from UW Madison campus, WI, USA - HID1971K_E1 MG | ecosystem: Host-associated > Arthropoda: Insects > Digestive system > Unclassified ... | reverse complement strand
TGTTCCCTGATAGCTCAGTTGGTAGAGCACTCGACTGTTAATCGAGTTGTCACAGGTTCGAGTCCTGTTCGGGGAGCCATTATGGAGAAGTACCCAAGTGGCTCAAGGGGACCCTCTGCTAAGGGGTTAGACTGCGTAAGTGGTGCGTGGGTTCGAATCCCACCTTCTCCGCCATATTTTTTCTTGTAGGCTTTCTTTTAAGGGGGCCGTCAAGCGGTCTTTTTTAATGAAAAAAACACTTGAAAAAATCGCGAAAAAAAGTATTGCATTGTGAAACGAAACGTGATAAGATACATCTTGTCGCTTTTCAAGACAGTCTAAGATGGCCCGTTGGTCAAGTGGTTAAGACACCTCCCTTTCACGGAGGTAACAGGGGTTCGAGTCCCCTACGGGTCACCACAACCATTCTTATGAGAGCAACTCACATGAGTAATGATTATCATGCGAGCCATTAGCTCAGTTGGTAGAGCACCTGACTTTTAATCAGGGTGTCGAAGGTTCGAGTCCTTCATGGCTCACCAGTTTTCTTCTTATGTCAAGTCAGCTGGATGAATGGTATTATATTGTACATAATGGCGAAGGCCATCACATAGTAAATCCTAGTATACTCGTATACTAGGGTTTTTTGTTGCTTGGGGATATAGATAGTGGAAAGAGAGTAACTCCGATATTTGTGATCAGAGTGAAGTTAATACTTTAACCGAAATTATTGACTTATTTAGCAAATCTCTTTACAACACACAAAAAATCTTGTATTATATTTTAGTACGAAAGCTTTCTTCAATGTGCGGTAGTGGCGGAACGGCAGACGCGCTATCTTGAGGGGGTAGTGGGTGTATACCCGTGGAGGTTCGAGTCCTCTTTACCGCACCAAAACAATTTCATAAGTAAAGTTCAATCCCATCAACGTGTTGATGGGATTTTTTGATGTTTATGGAGATTTAATATCTGAATTAATTAAAGAAGAAATTAGAATATCTATCGACATTGGTCACATATTGGTCACGATAAGGTTTTGAATGTATGTTTAACTGTAGAAAACCGCTCTACGTGGAGGAGATTTCTTAAGCTAACATTTTCATCTCCTCTTTCTTCGCAGTTTGCGTTCTCCCTTCACTACGTCCATCTGATTGACTCCACGTCCGATCAGTTCCACATCTCAAGGTTTTATGCTAATATACTTTCAATTGCTGGCCATATAGTTTCAAATTCATCGTTACTAAATAAAATTGATTCACTACCATCAGGCATATTTAAAATTGCATAGTCACTGCCTATAACTAACGCAAGTGATCCTCGAATCATACGATAGCCTACAAAAGTGATATCGCCTTTCTTAACCCGAACAACATCTACTCCAGATTCAGAGTAGCCGAAGCCTTTTGTTTCTAATAAATCCATTAGGGTTTCCATTATCATATATGTCTCCTCCATAGAACTTATTAACTTATTATTAATCCGCTCATCTCAAACCGGCTTCCGTTTTCTATTATGCTATTCCTATTTAGGGAATAGCATTTTTGCAAGATTATCAGCGACTTGTTGTTGCATGTTAGGCATAAGGTGGGAATATGTGTCTAAGGTCATTTGAATAGATGAATGTCCTAGCCGTTCTGATACTATCTTAGGATGCACGTTTTGTTGGAGTAGTAATGAAGCGTGTGTATGTCTTAGATCATGAAAGGTAATCTTTCTAAGGTCTGCTTTAACGATTAAACGATCAAATGTTTTCTTCAGATCTCTAGGGAATAATTGATTGCCAGTAGATGTTGCAATAACTAAGCCATTATCAAAGTAAGGAGGGAGAGCGTTGTTTTTTTCGTTCTCTAGTATTCTTTTTTGACGCTCTAAGTGGCTAATTGTTATGGAATCTAAAGCTATAGAACGTATACCTGAACTTGTTTTTGCTCCTACGTTAAACTCCTTGCCATCGTGGCTTAGCGTCTGTCTAATGACGAGTTGACACCTCTCAAAGTCTATATCAATCCATCTAAGACCTAATATCTCACCTTGTCTCATACCAGTCATAATTGCTAAGTGAAAAGCTACATAGTATCGATATGATTTAGCAGTATAAAGAAAATGATTTATTTCGTCTGTAGTCCACACATCTAGTTCTTTTCGTTTGACTTTAGGCTTATCTATTAGGCTTGCTACGTTCTTTTGTATGACTTGCATTTTTTCTGCTTTATTCAGAGCGGTATTAAGTATATTATAAATTCTTTTGACTGTTGAGGACGCTAAACCGTTGTTCATTAATAGATTTGTGAACCGTTGAACATCCATTGCATTAAGTTTGGATATTGGAATGTCCCCTAGTATAGGAATAATATGAGTACGAATATATGATTCATTAACCTTTACTGTTCCTCTGCTTATGGAATGTTGTTTGTCTAGCATCCATTCTTTCATGTAATCCTTTAGAAGGAGGGTAGAGGGTTTTATATACGTTCCATTCTCATAGGAACTCTGAGCCTCGACTAAAGCTTTTTGAGCTTCTTTCTTAGTAAGAAAACCTCGTTTCTTTGTTTGTTTTCTCTTGCCATTCTCATTGCGTTCAAGTATGTAATACCATGTTGTACCTTCTTTTCTAACTGATCCTGCCATACATATTCTCCTGGGTTGAATAGTTCAATGGATGGATAGCTATAATTAGAAAACCAAGCTTGACCATCTCCGATTGACTAGCGAAGCAACAACCAATTAATACTTTTTGATCTACATTGAGTAGCTTCTTAATAAAGCTATCTGTGACACAAATAGTAATGTCTTTTTGAATCCACCGTACATGGTAACAACCACTCCAATGACGCTCATACACAATTCTGTACATGTTTATTGTCCTCCTATTGACGGTTATCAATTTCTTTATCAAAAATAGTCATTGGTCTGATTTGAAGGATATCATCATTTGAAATGAACGATAAATGAGTTTTTCTTTGTAGCCAGATACCGCCTGAAAACAATAAATCAGCAAATTGAGGGGGTGCTCCTGTAATAAAGCCGATTAACACTTCATTATGAGTAGTTACGGTTACCATTTTGGGATTGTTCATTTTAATTAACTCCTTTTTCATCTTGAATTGTACCTGTAAGCCAATTTAGAAATACTTCTTTGGCTATCTTGATTCGTTTACCGAATCTTACGACATGGAACTGCCCTGAGTTAACTAACTGATAGGCTTGTCCACGTCCAATGCCTAAGATGTGTTGAATATCCTCTACGTTTAATACGGAGGGATAGTTATCATAAGTTTTCATTGTTGCACCTCTTCAACTGATAAGAATTTGTTTTGACGTTTGTTTTTCTCTGAATCAAAAGAGATATTTTTACTTTTTAATTTAATATCACAATAATTGTTCAGTAATCTAGAAGTTATCTCCATAGATTCAAAATCACCGACTGCTGCAAGTGAAAGTAATAAACCAGAAGCTTGATCTAGTAACCTAGCAAGATTACCCTGTTTTATTGTTTCTCTAATTAATGGTGTAGCAGTATAGTCACCACCAGTTCGTTGAATCAATTTCCATTTACGTTTTAATTTCCATCTACTCACGTTGTCATTACTTGGATTTCTGATGGTTAACCATTGTTGTGTTAAATACACCCATAATTCATCCTGTTTGCTAAGGAAAGTTTCAAAATCAATAATTTTTAACTCTTTAAGTACTTGTCTACGTAGTTGAAACTCAACACGCCATACATCGGATTGTTGATCCCACCCGTTATCTAACCATATTTGATGGAACCAAGTTTTACCTGATTTCTTGATTTCTAAAGATTTGTTATATATTCGTGCTAACATTGGATTGCCACGACCAACAGTAAACCCACTGTTCATAACTGTAATATTCACTTTTACCTTTAGCACGTGTAACGACACCCTTAACATCATTTTCAACAAATCTTACTTCATCACTATCAAGACAAGTATCAATACGAGTTAATGTAGTTTGAACATTAGGAATTCCAAAATTACTAAACCACTGCAAGAAATGCAGATAGGCTTCTTTGAATCCATAAGACCATAAGTAGCTTGATAAAAATTTAATTGTGACTGGTGGATTCGATTGCATTTCCTTATCCATAAAGCTAATGATGAAATCATTGCATGAGAGACGGTATGCATAGAACCTTTGACCAGTTGGATGAACTATTAGTTCTAAATTTCCAATCTGTACTGTTAGGTCTTTTCTCTCTTCTTGAGACTTAGTTTTCAATTCGCTGAATTTTTCTAAAAAAGGATGCATTAGAACAGAATAATTATCAAAAAGCAAACCAACTTCTAAAGTGTCTATTCCCTTGAGGAACATGGGCGTTCTTCTCCTCCTGTTGTAATTTGAGCCCAGCATGTTATATGTCCGCTGGGCAAGTTCAAACTGCGAACTTAGTTACACGCCGTAACCTTGACATGGAGCCTCTGTGAGGGAAGCGAGACAGGCGTAACGGTCAGCCCCTAAAGGGAAGGGCCTGTCCGAGGCATAAAGCCTAGCTCCCCTCACCCCTCCAAATCAAGGTCAAGTCGGACGTCACTAACGTTCCTTACCGATACGGCTTCGAGAATCTTGAGACTGTCGGTATTTTTTAATACTTTCGAAAACTTTCTTTTCTGACTTTAATTGAATCATTCGTGATTTGTTTACGAGTTGTAAATGTTTCTCAATATCACTTATCAATGATTCTAGTGTAGTTGTAAATTCCAATTGATCACCTCGACGTGAATAAATTGTAAAAATAATGTTGAATGAAAAATCATCACAAGATCATAATATAATATGTTTACTTTTTAGTCAACAACAAAGTGAATGAAAAGTAAGTTTGATTGTTGTTGACTAAAGTTTCAAAAATTATTAATATTTATTTCAAAGAGGTGAAATGATGACTTATCGTAAAATTCTATCTAAGATAGTTCAAAATAGTGGAATGACTTTGAAAGAGATATCAGAAAAGTGTATGGAGTTTGGTGTGAAGATTAATCCATCCTACATAAGTAAGCTACAATCTGAATCACAGGCACCTGCTTCTGATGAAATTAATATTGCGCTAAGTAAAGTATGCGGATTAGATCCTGATATTTTAATTTTTGAAGCATATAAGGAAAAGGCGCCACAGGTAGTGAAAAATTTTCTAGAGCTCGTTTTATACGAAATGAGAAAAGCAGAGGATATAATAAGTAGGGATATTATTTCGAATATGGAATTAAATGATGAAGATAAGAGGAGTTATAGTGAAGAAAGAACTTTTAGTAGTGATCTCTTTTTAATAAAAAAGTATTTAGAAAATCCAAATTTTTTTCAGATGATGTACAGTGTAATTGGATTGATTCATAATAAGCATATTGTTGACCCAGAAGAATCTTCTAAAATTAATTTGCTATTAGAAATTTTCGATAAAAAGGGTTATGATGATAAAAAAATAGATGAGCAACTAATGCCAATAAGAAATAGGCATATTATAACTGATGATTCAATGGAACCAAGAATACCAAAAGGCTCCTTAGTTCATTACGTTAGTCCTGAATATATTTCACATGGCGATATTGTAATATGTGCTTCTGATAATGGAACAGTAATTAGACGCTATCTAGAACTCGGGGAGATAGTGTTATTAGTCAGTGACAACTTATCGTATAGACCCATTAAATTTGATCCGCATGATTATTCATTATTGGGCAAAGTAGATAAGATAACCGTTAATATTTAATACTATCAATAAATAGGGTGAGGGGGCAGGGGAGCGAGTTGTTGAACTCTACCCCCTGCCCCCTCACCCTATTTTTCTTTATATGATATATAACGATAGATATAATTTACATTAGGAAGGGCAATACGAAAGGTTATAAACGTGAAATGGTTGGAATTAGTATGGTTGTTTTAATGACGAAGTTACTTTACGATATGCTGACACTTCAAGAGTGCCAAGCCCACACTCGATCACTACCGTTTACTCGCTTAGACTTGACACTCTCTCCGTATCTTCTTTTACGCTTTATCTAACAATATTTTATTAAGTCATGTTTTGAAACTTTGAATTCAATAGGACTTGGTGAAGCTGACTAATTCATAATGAATTTCTAAATAACAAAGGGATATAGACGACAGCATGGCTTTATAGCCACTATATGTCCTATATCCCTTTAAGCATCAATTATATATTGCCTCGGTATGTCTACATTTTGGGAAGCTTGAGCAACCTAAAAATTCTCCTCTAGACCCATTCCTTTTAACTAACATATTACCGCAACGTGGACAATCATTTGGATCATACATTTCTAGTGTATTAACAAACTCTTCTTCTAACTCATCCTCTTCTACATATTCGGTATTTATATCAACATTAGAATTTATTTCGAGCATCAATTCAATTAATTGTTCTCTATCAACTAATCGTACTCCATTAGATTTTGCTAAAGAAAATGCAGCATTTGTAAAATAACTATTTGTGACTACCCATGCCTCATCACCATTGTAATAAGCAATAGCGGCATGCACTTCCTGAACTGCTTTTATACCAATATTACTGTTATATCTCTTAGCTTGAATAATGATCTTTTCATTTTCATTTATTAGAATTAAATCTGCACCATAATCACCAGTGGCTTCAGTTAACTGAACATCGTATCCATATGAACTGAAAAGATGACTAAGGTATATTTCAAATTCTCTACCGTTCATGTTATCGACTTCATATATACCTGAGCTTTTTATTTTTTTGATTCTTATTCTGTTAATAATAATTCCTATAGTTATGCAAAGTCCTAAGATACCTCCAGATACAATAGCAGCAGTGCTGAGTGAATTAGTTTTGTAATAAGTAAATAGTCCGACTCCAAGAGTTATCATTCCTATAAAAGCAAGTATAGGATCATCTTTTTGTTTTCCTCTAGCCACCATACATTTCCCCTTTATGTTAAAATTAACTAATATATCATATTGAAGGTAATTATACATGAAAAAAGTAGTTAATTAGAACTATAAATTATGATAAAGAGAGAAGGGGATTAGAGTGGCAGAATTTTTTAACGTAATATCAAAATTTGGTATGGTTGGAGTTCCTGGAATAGCTTTGGTGTTTATTGTTTATTTGTTGAAATTAAGTCCAATTACTCTATTTACTTCAACAGCTGTAGAACGAAAAATCCTATCTAAAGAGAAAAAAACGATAATTGTAGTAGGGGAATATTTAACTAAAGTGATCGCTATTACTGTTATTTATTGTGGTATAACATTTTCTTTCTTCGAATATAAGGTAATATACAATGAAGCCATCACAATAGTCTTTTCGATTATGTCGTCCTTATCGTTGTTATTTATTATGGTCTACACTCATGGTTTTAATAAGAATATTAAAGACTTACTTAAAAATAAATCGGTTATATTAAAAATAATTATTATTCTCTTCTTAGCATTTACAATTTTGATTTTCTTTTTAATATTACCCTATCTATTTGGAAGTCACAGTATTCCTATACTCGAAGAAGCACAGCTAGAAAAATTTAATACTAATGAAATAATTACGCTAGTTATTAGTGTAATGATGATATATTTTTTTGCTTCAATAATTGTCATTATGCCAATGATGAAAATATTTAATATGTTCTTTGGATTAAGTGATAGAGAGAATGATAGAATATATTTCGAAGAAAAAATAGAAGGACAAATCGAAGTGAAAAAATGGTTCGTATACTATTCTTCTAACAATAAAATGGTTTTTGTCGGTAATCATTACAATTCTAGAAGAAGTAATGAATTTAAGTTTGTACCAATTGAAGATATATATAAGAAAGTTTTAAAACTAGAAGATTCTTCTGATTAGTAATTTAATTCAGTATTAATGGTCACTTCTTTGGTCACATACGATTAGATACTATAAATAATTAACCAACATTGAAAGTTATAAAAATAATATTATTAGTGCATGTAGATCATTTGGAATAACTCAAAGAGACTACAATTTTATCTTGAGGGGGTAGTGGGTGTATACCCGTGGAGGTTCGAGTCCTCTTTACCGCACCATATAAAAAATATCTCAGAACCCTTGATACTCAAGGGTTCTTTCTTTATTAAAAATAACCTTCATGGAAGTCATGTCTTTTAATTTATTCTTTTCGAGTCCTGGAATGATTCTTCCGTTGACCACATAAATTCTATTCTCTTATGTGGTCAATGCTAGATTTTGTTTAGTATAGGTATCTAACAACATCTTAAAGAAAGTCTCTATCGTGATCTTATTCGGTTCAAACTCAGCATTACCAGATTTATATTGAGCTTCTTCTAAGTCACACGCTTCCTTTGCTTCTTCTCTTGATTTGAATCCACTTCTAGTAATTTGTTTTCTCTCATTGGTTACTGGATCTTTCCCAACATCCTCGGTAAAGGACCATTTATCTCCTCTTTGACGAAAATAAGCCATGTTACACCTCCTTTGTATGAGTTATACCTATTATAGTAGGATAGTTTAAATATAAAAATCCCCTCTAAGTAGTAGGGGATTCGTTTTCATATGTTCGAGCTAACAAAGTGTAGATTTTCGGACTATCATGTCCTAATTTTCTAGTTAAGATTATTGTTATCATTTTTAATTTCTTTAATAATAAAATTTTATTTGTACTTTCCTTTTCGGATATTGTAGGTACCCATAACAAATAAATAACGAGTAGTTGATCAGAGATTTGTGCAATCAACAGGTTATAATACATTTTTTTCGAATCTTCATCATCATGGGTTTCTATGAATTCAAACATAAAATCAATATTTACTAAAATTGAATTGAGATAAATTCCTTTATGTTTAAAAAAATCAAAAACGATCAAATTTTCTCTGTAACCTTCTTCGTACTTAAATTGATCTTTTATATATTTATAAAAAAAGTTAATTGCTTTATTTGCACTATACTCATTTAATTGGTATTTATCTTCTTCATAAATTCCAGTGCGAACTTGTACAGATTCTGAAAAGTATAATCTTTCTATATTTTGTTGATGTAAATTTAATAAGTTGAAAAAGGTATTGTCATACTTTTGATGTTTAAATGTATCATGTTGTGCCGAAAACTCTTTCCTGGTTAAACTCAACTCTTGCTTTTGGGCCAAATAAGCTGCCAAGAGAATCAAAAAACTTGCTGCAGTTAAGAATGGAGTGGCAGATCCACCTAACCAATCCCCAACGGCTCCTATTTCTTTTGTTACCTCGAGATTAAAATCTAATATTGGTTTACCTGGATTGAATAACAGATGAACTGCTATTGGACTTACTACTCCAAAAATAAATAATATTATTGAAATACCGAACAACACCCAAATGAAAATGTTAAACACTAATGTTAATACCTTTTTCATTCCTATCTCCTTCTAATATATAGTTAATGTAACTAATAAAGTATATGTTAATATTTCTCATCTCACAATAAAAATCCCCTCGTGATGAGGGGGAAGTGTGAGTTTTATTTTATCTGCAAAGATTCATCAATAACCTCGGATAAAAAGATAATTTTCTAAATCATTAGGATGAACATTTTGAAATGAGCTAGTATTAGTAGAAACATATCCTATGATCTTACCATTGAGTAAAATGGCTGGTGGACTTGTAGCAAAGTCATTAAATGCACTAGTTGTTGAAAATTTACCACCATATGTACCAAATTCATTCGAAATGCTATTAGTTGAATATTTGTTTCCATATGTTCCAAATGTATTGAACACTGATTCGGAATCGTATTTATTCGTGGTTAGTTTACCTAAATACACTTTTAGATCATTAGAATAAAGAAGAGGATTAGTAATTGTACTGTTAGAATTAGTATTAGTATTGGAGTTATTATTTGAATTGTTGTTTGGAGCGTTACCAGTTTCGAATAAAGTTCCTTCAAGATACCAAGAGTTAGTTAGATCAGTTGTTTTTCCATTCAAATAACTAATGAATATGGAATTTCTGATTTAAATAGTCTCTAATTCAACATTGTTTTTAGAGTATATGATTCTTGAATATATAGAATCAAAAGACATCAATTTTTAAAAAACATTAAATATATTATCCGAATCTTTTTCATAACCTTTGTTTTCTTCGAAATACACTACTGAAGTTATTGAATTAGATATATTTACGAAGGTTACTCCAACACCGCCAAGTTTAATAATATCTTTTGTAATACTAGATGTACTCAAACTATTATTTGTAGTAGCGGAGTTTACCGCACCAAAACAATTTCATAAATAAAGTTCAATCCCATCAAGGTGTTGATGGGATTTTTTGATGTCTATAGAGATTTAATATCTGGATTAATTCAAGAAGATATTAGAATGTCTATCGACTTTGGTCACATATTACACAAAAAGATAAACCAACTATCTTGATGTAGGCATGAACAGCTTGGTTGATTGGGCGTTTTCACTTATTTATGCGTGAAAATTAGAATAATTGCCTGTTGTCTTTGAGCTCGAGCATATGAATGATGATTGTTGTCCCTTTGCCCACTTCACTGTTCATTTGAAAACGAGCTCCCTTAATAAGTGAAAGCTTTCTAAATGGATTAGTGAAGCCCAATCGCTCATTTCGACCACGCAGTAGCTCTTGCTGCTTGTCTAGAGGAATCCCGATACCGTTATCCTCAATCGTGATTTTGATATACTGTTGTTCCCGCTCGATAGTAAGGCGTAGCGTTCCACCTTTTTTACTTTTGATTATCCCGTGAGTAACAGCATTTTCTACTAGCGGCTGCAGTGTCATTGACGGGATATAGGTTTGAATCGTTTTGTCGATATTATATTCGATATGAAGCCTTTCTTCGAAGCGCAATTGTTCTATCGCTAAGTAAGCCATCACTAATTGTATTTCTTCCTCCAAAGGGATTAGTGAGCGCTGCTTCTGGTAATCCAGTTTTCCTCGGAAATAGGTAGAAAGATGTTCTAATGCAGTTTGGGTTTTATTCTGGTCAGACCAACTTAGCGAAATAATCGCATTAAGTGTGTTGTATAAAAAATGCGGTGTAATCTGATTGTAAAAGTAGCTGAGTTCATGCTCCACAGCATCCTGCGCTGACTTTTTCATTAATAATAAGGACTCGATTCGCATCTCTAATTCCTTTAGATTAACAGGCTTTTGCAAGTAATCATTGGCTCCTAATTGGAAGGATACAACTAAGTCAGACAATTGTCCTGCTGCTGTTAATATGATTACAGGTAAATCTACTAAGTCTTGCTTCTGTCTGATCGTTTTGCAAACCTCATATCCCGTCATATGGGGCATCATTAAATCTAAAATTAATAGATCCACCTTTTCCGTTTCAATTATGTCGAGTGCTTCCTGCCCGCTACCTACTGCAATTACGCTATAATGAAGCGAATGGAGCATATTAATAAGCACCTTCAAGTTGGCAGGCTCGTCATCTACAACTAATATCGTATACGGTTTTAGCCCTTCCACTTTTGCTGGCAGGATAACCTGTGACTGCTTCATCTCCCGATTAATCATTTGAATAGACGTAACTTGTTCATTCATTTTGAGATTGTTTATTTCATTATGTTCTAAAAGCTGCTGATTAGTTGCCAGTGGGATCGTAAAGGCGAAGCATGAGCCTTTACCTAATTCAGAAGTTACCCAAATACGTCCACCTGCACTCTCCACTATTTTCTTAGTAATGCTTAATCCCAAACCAAGGCCTTCTGATTTCCTAGTTCGACTGCTTTCAACTTGATAAAAGGTAGTAAATATGAGGTCTTGGTAATCTGAAGCAATACCTATTCCCGTATCCTCAACCGATATGTGCATTTGTTCCTCTATGATTTGAGCAGAGATCGTGATCGTTCCCTGCTGGGTGAATTTAATCGCATTGTAGATCAGATTGAAGAAAACTTGCTTTAGCTTTTGCTCATCGGTGTAGACAAGCGGCAAATTTTCTGGAATCGTATTGATCAATTGAACAGGCAGAGTAGGCGGCATAACATAGGCAATCTCAGCGAGAACTTCCTCAATAATTCGAATTTCGATCGGTCTGGATGTAAAAGACACCTGACCTTGCTTTATTTTAGAAATAAATAAAAGATCCTTAACCAGGCCAGCCAATCTTTTACTAACCGAGTGTATCAAAATAACGCTTTCTTGCTGTTTTCTTTTTAAAGGCCCCTCTACACCCTCCAACAGTGATTGAGAAAGATTCATAATGCCGTGAAGTGGAGTGCCAAGCTCGTGGGATGTTTTGACTAGAAAATCATCCTTCATTCGGTCGAATTCAAGCAATTCATTAGACAGTTCCTCCACTTTAGTATAGGCCTGCTGTGAACGGTGACTCATTAGTAGCGCCAAGCTCATCACCATAATTAAAAATAAGATAAGTGAAGGCACTTCGATATTCACATCAAATAGCAGGACAATTGCAAGTAGAATACCATAAACAGCAAAAGCATAAACAACGATCAGAACATAGTCGGACTCATCCGTTTTTTGCTTATAGACTTTTAGCAGCATAATAAAAATATACACATAACTAATAGCAGTAGTCCCTGAAACAATGAGTTGTATGAACGGAAATGGAACCATTATCATTAGATCAATGGTCATGTTTAACACACACACTGCCAAGGCTTGAAATCCTAAGATTGCACTTAATGCAGTGACGATTCTTTTGCTGGCAGATATGTTGAAGAAATGATAAACAAATAATAGGAAAAACAATACGAAAAGTGAAAGAGAAATGGCTTGAATTACTAGTTGTGAGGCTGGGTTGAGTTCCGGAAATAGTAAGTATATCCATCTTTCATTTATCGTAGATATATGTAAAGCTTGAGCTAAACAGAATAGACTGAAATAGAGCTCATATCGGAATTTTCGTTTGTGTTGTAAATATGTCGTAAAGTATATAAATGAAAACAGAAAATATCCGGAAATGAGAAAGGCTTCAATGAATTTTTCACGGCCTTGTTTTGCTAATATTTGATCGGCTAGACCGAATTGTAGCGAACTGACAATCCCACCAACAGCATAGTCATAATTGGCAACTAGTATAACAAGTTCTAATTGTTTATTTACACTATTTCCCATAACAACGTACTTTTTGTAATCAAAGCGATATTCTTCGGTGCTTTTTGAAGGAACACCTGCTGAGCCAAGCTCCTCCCCGTTTAAATACACTTTATTAGCATTTCGAATCGTATTCATCTTTACACCGTAAAGTTCATCCTCCGGAACATGAATAAGCAAGCGATATGTGCCTATCCCATAAGGAGTAGTGCTTTCAGCTATATAGCGATCCCACGCTGTAGGTACTGGAATAGATTGGTGTTTGTTCTTATAACGTTCAAAGACATCCTCATCCGGACTTGGCACAATTAATTCATCTGGATAGAAATCCCATTCTCCATCAAGCGCAATAGTTTTTTCATCTTGCCAATCCCAATGTTGCAATGAAAGAACACCATTTTTCGCCACGAATGTATTGGAGTCGAATACACGAAACGAGTGGAGGACAAAGTACGTTGTTAAGAGAGTAACAGCGATCATAATTAGTGTGAGCGTCTTTCTATTTTTCACAGAGCCAATTCCTTTCACATTGGAGCTTCACCCAATATGGTACTTACATGTGACCATTCAACCAGGCGGTAGCGCATCATATTCTAGTATATTTTACTAGCATCATCGCATTCAATCCTTGATATAGAGGTGATGATGGGGGAAGTGTGGATTGTCAAATATCGAATATTTAAATAGTTTACCATAAATGTATTAGAAGTGTTAAAGAGGAATTAGTCACGCTACTTAATGTGAATCAACCATTGTTAGTTGTGTTCGAATATTAACTATGTAACAAGTTATAGATAAAACCTATTATAACTATAGACATTATATATTTCTGTAATAAATCTTCATCTTATATGATAGTGAAAACTTAATCATAATGGAGGTTGGTTCAATGGATAATCATCAAGAGATCATGAGTAGATTTAATGAGGTTGCACAGAAATATGATGAACAACGCAAAAAGTTAATTCCTTGTTTTGATGATTTTTATGGTATAGCAACTGCACTTGCGAATAGTAATAAAAAATCGCCTGCTATTTTGGATTTAGGTGCGGGAACAGGTTTATTATCATCAATGCTATTGAATAAATTTCCTGATGCTTCGCTTACCTTAATTGATATTTCCGAGAAAATGCTTGATATAGCTAAGTTAAGACTTCAATCGTATTCCAATGTTAACTACATCGTAGACGATTATACGAACTATATAGCACAAGAGCAGTATGACATTATTGTCTCAGCGCTTTCGATTCATCATCTATCGGATGCACAAAAATATGAGTTATATAAAAATAGCTATAGCAATTTGACTGATGCCGGTATATTTATTAATGCTGATCAAGTTCATGGTACAACCACTTATCTTGACTCCCTCTATAAATCAGATTGGAAAAATAAAGTAGAGGCGAGCGATTTATCCGAAGAGGAAATAGCTTCAGCATATGAAAGAACAAAACTTGATAAGATGTCTAGTTTAGAAGATCAATTAATGAGTTTGAAAAGTATTGGGTTTTCAGATGTAGATTGCATATATAAGTATTATAATTTTGTGGTTTTATATGGAAGGAAATATTAGAAATAATAAAGTAATGACCACAAAATATACAATATTTATCATCCGTGGTATATTTATGGGGTTAAACGGATCATTATTTATTACTTGTAACATATAGTACAGTTAACAATTTGAGGTGAATGATGGAGTCCATAATTGAACTTAGAGAAGTAAGTAAATCTTTTTCAAAAAAACATATCGTCTTAGATCAAATTTCTATCAGATTATACAAGAATCAATGCGTTGCAATTCTAGGTCGCAATGGCTCTGGTAAATCTACGATTTTGAAAATGATAGCAGGCCTGATTCCTGGCTCTTCAGGTGAGATAATATATGGAAGCGAGTTTAAAATTGGTTATGCGCCTGAACAGTTCCCGAAGCTGAAATTTACTCCTGAAGAATACCTATACGCAATGGGGAATATTCAAAAGTTACCTAAAGACAAATTAAAGCAGAATATCATTGATTTACTTAACAAGTTTAATTTGAATGTAAGCTACAATATCATGCATTTTTCAAAAGGTATGACTCAAAAATTGAATTTATTACAAGCCATGCTCGGAAATCCTAGCGTACTTATTCTTGATGAGCCTCTTTCTGGATTAGATGCAAACTCTCGAAAAGAATTGATAGGGATGTTTCAAATATTTAAGGATCAAGGAATTACTATAATTATGTCTTGTCATGAAAATGCATTATTAGATGAAATTGCTGATCGCGTCATTGTAATAAAGGACGGCAAAGTCCATTCAGACAATTCAAGTACATATAAAAATGAATCATTTTTCAAAATTGTTTACTCTAATGATGATAAAGAGCTAATAGTTAAAGAAGAACAACGGGACTCTGTATTGCTACAATTATTGCAACAGAACTATTCTATTACTTCTGTATCCAAGGAAATACAACGGAGAAATGTATTAGAACGTACAGATTTCAATCAAGAGGGGGAATCTAATTGACCTTACACTTGATAAACTTTTTATTTAAGAGCTATATTCGTTCTCATCGCTATTTTCCTGCTATCATTTTCTTTTTATTATGTATTATGATTCTTTATTCCTATAAACCAAATCCTATTATGGAAACTTACTCCTTATCAGCACTATTCTTATACATTGTATCTGTGTGGATTTGTCATAGTTTCATGAGTTCTACTAACAGAATCCATGGTCAAATAATTTCTCTACATGCTGGAAGTATCCGTACTTATTTAGTAGGGAAAATTGTAATGGTATGTGTATTTTGTTTGTGTTTATGTGTATTTGCAGTTCTTTATCCGCTAGCAACGAATATGTTCAATGAGCCAATAACCATGCAATTTTTATTATTAGTATTAGCCGTACATCTCGAAATAGCACTTCTTGGCATTATTATTCCATTGTTTTTTAATCGTTCATTTATTAATAGTGGTAGTTTTGCAATATCGTGCATATTAGTTATACTTGTTGTTACCATAGCGAAGGACGGAATAGTTGAAACTTTTGGGTCATGGCTAGTGTATCCATTTTGGATATTACCTCCAGCATTTCAGATGATTAATATGTTATCTAACTTTGAAGAATATTCTTCTTTATCAATTTTTTCGACACTATTTTATCCAATGTTGTACTTCTCAGTATGTGTTTGCATTTATTTGAGACTACAACCAAAAAGAATGTAGATAACAGCCTAGGCATAAAAACGATATGATATAATACTTCAAGAATGGAACATTTTACAATAATTTCCGAGTGTTCGATGATAAGAATACATTTGAGGAGGAGTTCATAATCGATTCGCAAAATAAAAAGAACGAAATTGAAAAGCAGATTGCTAAGCTAGCTGAAGAGCTGAAAGCTATGCAAAACGAAGCAGAACAGCAAGCTGCACCGCAAGTAGATAGCTCATCGCAGTGGAACCAAGCCGCGCCACAAGGAGCGAATCCGCAGCAGTGGAATCAAGGCGTACCACAAGGAGGAAATCCGCAGCAGTGGAACCAAGCTGCGCCGCAAGGAGCGAATCTGCAGCAGTGGAACCAAGCCGCGCCGCAAGG
>Ga0160441_100779_pt1 | contig 16647 bp, 17 predicted proteins | sample HID1971K_E1MG_FD_108260 | JGI IMG/M metagenome (GOLD analysis project Ga0160441, IMG submission 108260) | Enriched millipede-associated microbial communities from UW Madison campus, WI, USA - HID1971K_E1 MG | ecosystem: Host-associated > Arthropoda: Insects > Digestive system > Unclassified ... | reverse complement strand
TCCATTGAATTTCATACAAAAATTTGAGGAGCACGAGATGCGCGTAATTCTGCTGGGAGCTCCCGGGGCCGGTAAAGGTACTCAGGCAAAGTTCATCACCGAGAAGTTCGGTATTCCACAGATCTCCACCGGTGACATGCTGCGTGCCGCCGTCAAGGCAGGCACCCCGCTGGGCCTTGAACTGAAGAAAGTCATGGATGCTGGCCAGCTGGTCTCCGACGAGCTGATCATCAGCCTGGTCAAGGAGCGCATCGCCCAGCCTGATTGCGCCAATGGCTGCCTGTTCGACGGCTTCCCGCGGACCATCCCGCAAGCCGAAGCCATGGTCGCGGCCGGTGTCGATATCGACGCTGTGGTCGAAATCGCCGTCGACGACGAAGAAATCGTCGGCCGCATGGCTGGCCGTCGCGTGCACCTGGCCTCGGGTCGCACCTACCACATTCAGTACAACCCGCCGAAAGTGGAAGGCAAGGACGACGTCACTGGCGAAGAACTGATCCAGCGTGACGACGACAAGGAAGAAACCGTGCGTCATCGCCTGTCGGTCTACCACAGCCAGACCAAGCCGCTGGTGGACTTCTACCAGAAGCTCTCGGCCGCCAACGCTGGCAATCCGAAGTACAGCCACATCGAAGGCGTCGGTTCGGTCGAATCGATCACCGGCAAGGTCCTGGCAGCCCTGAGCTGATCCAGCACCTAGCTATACAACGGCCCGCTTGCGGGCCGTTGTCGTTTTGGGGCCGCACAGCGGCCCCTTGACGACACAACGCCGCGCCTCCTCTATACTGCCGCTCTTTTCCCTCTGCACCTGGATACCTGTTCGATGACCACCCTGCTGGCCCTGGATACCGCCACCGAAGCCTGTTCCGTCGCGCTGCTGCATGATGGCAAGGTAACCAGCCACTACGAGGTGATCCCGCGCATGCACGCGCAGAAGCTGCTGCCGATGATCAAGCAGCTGCTGGGCGATTCCGGTGTGGCACTGAACGCCCTCGATGCCATCGCGTTCGGCCGTGGCCCGGGCGCCTTCACCGGCGTGCGCATTGCCATCGGTGTGGTGCAGGGCCTGGCTTTCGCCCTGGAGCGCCCGGTGCTGCCGGTGTCCAACCTGGCCGCGCTGGCCCAGGGTGCGCTGCGCGAGCATGGCGTGCAGCAGGTGGCAGCGGCCATCGATGCGCGCATGGACGAGGTGTACTGGGGTTGCTACAAGGCAGAGGCCGGCGAAATGCGCCTGCAAGGCCTGGAGGCGGTGCTGCCGCCGGAGCGCGTGGCGTTGCCGGAAGGCAGCAGTGGCGACTGGTATGGCGCGGGCACCGGTTGGGGCTACGCCGAGCGCCTGGCCGTGCAGGTCAGTGCCAGCAACCCGGCGGCGCTGCCCAATGCCTTGGACATCCTGAGCCTGGCCCGCTTCGCCTGGGCACGCGGCGAGGCCATCACTGCCGAACAGGCGCAACCGGTTTACCTGCGCGATAATGTAGCCACGCCCAAGGCACGCTGAGTGCTGTTCGTCGGTTATCGCGGTTGTCGATAAACCTTTGGCGTGAACTGTGGTCCAGTTATCACTCGAGCATTAGCGATGGAACTCTGATGCTGCTAAATTGCCATCATCGGTTCTGAGTGCTCACACCATGCGTATCGACGGTTTCTCATCGCAGTCTTACCCGGTCAAGCGCGCACCGCGCAAAGCAGGGGTGCGCGATCAGGCCATCGAAGATGCCGAACTGATCGAGGAGAGCGAAGTCGCTCAGGAATCCACGCCGCGCCTGCGCGGTGCTGGCCTGCCGGCCCGCCAGCAGGACATGGTTTTCCCCCGCGCCCGCGACCGCCGCACTGCTACGGCCCTGGCCAGCTACCTCAGCACCGCCGGTTTTACCGATTGGGACATGGAAGTACTGGGGCTCGACCTGTACATTTGAGGGATGAGTCCATCCCCCCTGCCATATTTTCTGGGTTGTCCGTCGTGGAGCGAAAACGCCTGGCGCGACTACCTGTATCCCGCCGACGCCAGCAGCGGTGAAATGCTTGGCTTCTACAGCCAGGTGTTCAACGCCGTCGAGGGCAACACCACCTTCTACGCCCGTCCCGCCCCCGGCACCCTTGCGCGCTGGGCGCAGGTCATGCCCGCGCACTTTCGCTTCACTGCCAAGTTTCCCAGGGATATCAGCCATGAGGGAGACCTGCGTGATCAACTCGAGCCTGCTTTCGAATTCACCCGCCTGATGGCCCCGTTGGGGCAGCGAGTATCGCCGTACTGGCTGCAGCTGTCGGCCCAGTTCGGGCCGGCGCGGTTGGGCGAGCTCGGCTACTTTCTCGACGAGATCGGCGTGCCGGTGGCCGTGGAGGTGCGCAACCAGGCCTTCTTCGCCAAGGGCGAGGAGGAGCGGCTGCTCAACCGTCTGCTGCATGAGCGTGGCGTCGAGCGCATCTGCCTCGACCCACGTGCGCTGTTCAGTTGCACCTCACGCGATCCCGCCGTGCTTCACGCGCAGTCGAAGAAACCCAAGGTTCCGCCACGGCCTGCCGCTTTCACTCAGCACCCGCAGGTGCGCTTCATCGGCCATCCCGAGCTTGAGGCCAACGAAACCTTTCTCACCCCCTGGGTGGACAAGGTCGCGGCCTGGATCGAGGAAGGGCGCAGCCCTTATGTGTTCCTGCACACCTCCGACAACCGGCTGGCCGCCGCACTGGCCCAGCGTTTCCACCAGCGGCTGATGGCGCGCCTGCCGGGCCTTGCCGCTTTGCCGGAATTGCCGCGCGCCCCCGAGGTCGAACAACTGGGACTACTCTGACCATTCCCCGACCAGCCGGAGGTTGTGACCATGGATGTACAAACACTGCGTGCCGAAGCCTTCAAGGCGCTGCACGAGCGTGATGGCGCCTTCGTCATCCCCAACCCTTGGGACGCCGGCTCTGCCAAGCTCCTGGCCAGCCTGGGCTTCGAGGCGCTGGCCACGACCAGTGCCGGGCTTGCCTTCAGCCTCGGGCGGCCGGATGCCGAGGGCGCCTTGAGCCTGGACGAGACGCTCGACAACGCCGGGCTCATCGTCGACGCCACCGCCTTGCCGGTCACTGCGGACCTGGAAAATGGCTTTGGCGACCTGCCCGAAGACTGTGCCCAGACCATTCTGCGGGCCGCGGAAACGGGCCTGGTGGGCGGCTCGATCGAAGATGCCAGTGGCCGTAGTGACGCGCCGATCTATGACTTCGGCCTGGCCGTGGAGCGGGTGCGTGCCGCCGTGCAGGCCGCGCGCAGCCTGCCATTCCCGTTCACCCTCTGCGCCCGTGCGGAAAACCTGCTGCACGGGCGCATGGACCTGGACGACACCATTTTGCGCCTGCAGGCCTATGCCGAGGCGGGGGCCGATGTGCTGTATGCGCCGGGGCTGCGCAGCGTCGATGAGATTCGCGCGGTGGTGCAGGCGGTGGCGCCGAAGCCGGTGAACGTGCTGATGGGGCTGGCGGGTGTGCCACTGAGCGTCAACCAGCTGCAGGACCTGGGTGTGCGCCGTATCAGCGTGGGCTCGTCGTTGGCCCGTGCGGCGCTGGGGGCGTTCCAGCGTGCGGCCCTGGAGATCCGTGATCAGGGTACGTTCAGTTACGGGGAGCAGGCATTGCCCTTCGCCCAGCTCAACGATCTGTTCCGTCGCTGAGGCGGCGTGCGCGCGCTGGCCTGGCTGTGCGGCCTGCTGCTCGCGGCGGGCCTGGCCTGGCTATACGGCTGGCGCCTGCCGGACGCCTGGAACCCCTGGGCGGCGCTGGACGTCCGCCAACCGCCCAACCTGTTGACCCCCTACAAGCTGGCCCGTTTGCGCCAGGACCCAGGCATGTGCCGACAGGCACTTGAGACCACTCGCCTGCGCTACAGGGCGCAGGCCGACAGCCCTGCAGCGGCCAACTGCCCGCTGCAGAATGTATGGCGTATCGAACAAGGGCAGGCGCGACTGAGCAGCAGTTTCCTCGCCAGCTGCCCGCTGGCGGTGGCTTATGCGTTGTTCGAAGCGCACGGCCTGCAACCTGCAGCGCAACAGGTCTTTGGCCAGGCCGTGACGCAGGTCGATCATCTGGGCAGCTTCGCTTGCCGCAACGTCTATCACCGCAAGCAGGGCCGGCTGAGCCAGCACGCCACGGCCAATGCCCTGGACATCAGCGGCTTTCGCTTGCAGGACGGCCAGCGCATCGTGCTGGCACGGGACTGGCAGGCGGGCGGGCAGAAGGCGCAGTTCCTGCGCCAGGTTCAGCAGGCGGCGTGCGAAAGTTTCAGTACGGTGCTGGGCCCGGACTACAATGCCGCCCACCACAATCACTTCCACTTGGACATGGGGCGCTGGCAGGTCTGCCGCTGATCTCAGGCGTGGACGCGAATGTTGTTCAGCACCACCGGGCGTGCCCAATGGATGTCGAATTCCAGGTCGTTCTGCTGCCGGGCCAGGGCCGTTTCGGCGTAGGGTTCCGGCGCCGGGTCGAGCAGGTCCATCTCGAATTCGGCAATCGGCAGGTGCAGTGGGCGCGGCGAGGGTGCGGGGCCAGGTTGCGGGAGAGGGTGGCCTTGGCTCATGACCACCGGGCGCAGCCAGGTGTTGCTGATGTCGAGCTGTCGCTGCTGCTGGATCATCTCGGCGGTGCTGAACGGCTCGGGCGCCGGCTCCAGCAAGTTGGCCTCAAGTTCTGCCTTGGGCAGGAACAGCGGTTCGGGCGGTGCGACGACGGTGTCGTGCACGGGGCAGGCGCGCTGAGCGTCGATCAGGGCCAGGGCCTTGGCCCCGCCGATCGGCTCGCCGCTGTCCTTGTCGTACTGCACCAGCGCCTGGCTGAAGCTGTCGGGCGCTTGCGCTTGCTGCTCGGCCATGGCGCGGGCGAAGAAATCCTGCCACAGGTGGCTGACGCCCCCGAGTGCCTGGGTATTCTGCCGACCGTAGTGGCCGACGGGCGACAGGTAGGTCAAGCCGATGGGAAGAGTATCTGTCATGGCAGTCGCGCGCGTTGTGCTCTGGCAGAATAGCGGGATATTGCCTGTATCGGCCGATGCTGCCGATTCATTAAAGGCTTGGTTTGATTTTTTAGGTGTGGACGATGGAAGAGCAAGGCACGGGTATCAGGGTCGAAGCGATGTCGGCTGAGTATGCGCAACAGGCCACGGTATGGGCCGAGCGCCTGGGCCTGCCGCTGCAGGACGATGCCGCCGGCTTCGCCGTGCAGGTGGGCGCTGAAGGCTTGCAGATCCAGCAGCTGGGCCCGCAGGCGCCCGGGCCGGTGCGTGTGGACTTCGTTGAAGGCCAGGCAGCGCACCGGCGCCAGTTTGGCGGTGGCAACGGGCAGATGATCGCCAAGGCCGTGGGCATTTCCCAAGGTGTACGGCCGCAGGTGCTCGATGCCACGGCAGGGTTGGGCAAGGATGCGTTCGTGCTGGCCAGCCTGGGTTGCCAGATGACCCTGATCGAACGCCAGCCGCTGATCGCGGCATTGCTGGAGGACGGACTGGTGCGAGCCCGGTCGGATGCAGAGGTGGGCCCTATCGTCGGACGCATGCGCCTGCTGACCGGCAACGCCATCGAACGCATGCGCGCCTGGGAAGGCGAGGCGCCGCAGGTGATCTACCTCGACCCGATGTTCCCGCACCGCGACAAGAGTGCGCTGGTGAAGAAGGAAATGCGCGTGTTCCGGCCGCTGGTCGGTGATGACCTGGATGCGCCCGCGTTGCTCGAAGCGGCCCTTGCGCTGGCCAGCCACCGGGTGGTGGTGAAGCGGCCGCGCAAGGCGCCGATCATTGACGGGCCGAAGCCCAGCCATAGTCTGGAGGGCAAGTCGAGCCGGTATGACATCTATCCGAAAAAGGCGTTGAAGGCCTAGCCTTCACGCAGGCGCCGCATGCGTTCCAGCATGTCCTGGTCTACCAGATCTTCCGGGATTGAAGGGTCAATGGTTGAAGGGCTGTTAAGTATTTCTTCAGCACGTTTACTGGTAGGGCCGGGGTGGGCAGGAATGTCACCCAGCAGCGCTTGCGTAATGTGGGTGATGTCAAAATTGAAGCGCTTGTTCGTGTCAACTGACAAGCTGCCCAATATTTCGCTTTGCTGAGCAAGCGCGCCCAGTTCTTGGACTGCATTGTTTGCTTTTGGGATATTGCCAGATTTCCGTGCGCGGTTTAGTTTTTCTCTCAATCGGAGCTGGCGTTTATCGATTGATTTTGAGAGCGCGTTGTATTCATTTCTGGATAGGTTAGGGCTCGGCTCATCCAAGCGTGGAGTCAGCTTGTAGTATGAATAGCCCTGATTAATCCGTTTAAACAGCCTTCCGAAAAATCTGCCACTAGGGTCCACTCTGTTGATGGGGTCATTACCGCAATAGGCATACGCATTGAGGCCACCTCTTGCAAACGGCGACAAGCTGTCCGGACTATGAAAACGCATCATCCCCGGGTTGAACAGGCGGTGACCATTACCCAGCAAGTAACCAATGCCTGAGGGCAACCAGCTCTGCCCCGTGAACCGGGACACTGTCGGGCTGGCGGGTGGGCAATTGTCTTCACCGTATGGGCTATAGGCAATGGTGGCCTGGTTTTCCGATTGCGTGATGACTGTTGAATCTTGCGCATCGGTGGCCAGCAGTCGCAGTTGCGAAGTTTGGTCGGTGGTTTCGTACAGGTTTTGGTTATTGGCGCTGACGACTGTGTGCTGAGCCGTGCCTGTATGCAACGTAGTGAGCTTGTTGCCCTTATAAAAAAACCGCAGTGCTTGTACTGACATGGTATCAGCCCTCATAGCCATGGATTAGCTATGAGCATGCGAGATGAGTGGAAGGCTGACTACTGGCAAAAATACTAGGGCTGCTATGCAGCCCTATCGCGACACAAGGCCGCTCCTACAAGAGACCGCGTAAGTCAATTGGCAGGCAGCCAGTCACTTCAGGGCTGGAACGCCCGGATGAATACGCCTACCACCTCGCGCACATGCGCCTCTGCCTCATCCCCTTGCAACGGTCCGGCGCACCCCAACAGCAAGCGATAATCCGGCGCGCCCTTGACCAGGCAGAAGAAGTGCTCCGCCGCGCGTAACGGATTGTCGATGCGCAGCAGCCCGCGCTCATCCACTCCGCGCAACAGCGCCTCCATCCCCGTCAGCACACGCTTGGGACCGGCCTCGTAGAAGAATTCGCCAAAGCTCGGATCCTGACTGCCCTGGGCCATGATCAAGCGGCTCAGCTTGACCGCCTCGTCACTGCTGATCAGTGCCTGGAAGCCCCGGGCGATAGTCAGTAGCACATCCTCCACCGCCGCGCCTTCGGGGTACTCGAAGATCAGGTCAGGCAGCTGGTTCTGGCAGGTCGCCATGACCGCCGAGCCGAACAGGGTCTGCTTGTCGTTGAAGTGGCTGTAGACGGTGAGTTTGGAAACACCTGCCGCCGCAGCGACCGCATCCATGCTGGTGTTGGCATAGCCAAGGCTGAGGAACAGTGTCTTGGCGGCCTCGAGGATTGCCTCGCGCTTGGCCAGGTCCTTGGGCCGGCCTGGGCCGATGGGTGCGTCGTTGAGCATTGGAGTCCGCGTCTGGTGGAAGGGGCGCACATCTTACCGGCTAAGACGGCTTCCGGCTGCAGGGGCGCGACCAATCGTTGATGTTGTTTTTCTTTCCGACGCTGGCTTCCCGGCCTCGGTTCCCTGATTTAATATACTCGTCAGTATAAATATTCAATGCGCCCGTCGCGAAAGGATTCATCATGTTGCGTCATGCCTTGTCCCTCGCTTTGCCCGCTGCCGCGGTGCTGCTCCTTGCGGCCTGCGGGCAGGAAGCCGCTGCGCCCACCGCGCCGCGCCCGGCCCTGGTGGTCCAGCCGCAGCCGGCCGAAGCGGCTGCCGACAGTTATCCCGGTGAAGTGCGTGCGCGCTTCGAGCCGGAGCTGGCCTTCCGCATCGGCGGCAAGGTGAGCAAACGGCTGGTCGAGGAGGGGCAACGGGTCAAGGCCGAGCAGCCGCTGGCCGAACTCGACCCTCAGGACGTGCGCCTGCAACTGGAAGCCAACCGCGCCCAGATGGCTGCCGCCGAAGCCAACCTGTCGCTGGTGCGCGCCGAGCGTGACCGCTACCAGAAACTGCTGGCGCGGCAGATGGTCAGCCACTCGCAATACGACAATGCCGAAAACCTCTATCGCGCTGGCCTGGCTCGCCTGAAGCAGGCCAAGGCGGAGTTCGACGTGGCCGGCAACCAGGCAGAATATGCCGTGTTGCGCGCGCCGCAGGCCGGGGTCATCGCCAAGCGTCAAGTCGAGGTCGGTCAGGTGGTCGCCGCCGGGCAAACGGTGTTCACCCTGGCCGCCGATGGCGAGCGCGAGGTGGCGATTGGTCTGCCGGAACAGCAGTTCGCCCGCTTCGCCGTGGGCCAGCAGGTGAGTGTCGAACTGTGGTCGCACCCCAATCAGCGGTTCGAGGGGCGTATCCGTGAGTTGTCGCCTGCTGCCGACCCGCGTTCGCGTACCTTCGCCGCCCGCATTGCCTTCACTTCGACCAAGACGCCAGCCGAGCTTGGCCAGAGTGCGCGGGTGTTCATCGCCCATGACGGGGTGATCCCGCTGGCGGTGCCGTTGTCGGCGGTGACGGCCGAGAACGGCCAGGCCTATGTCTGGCGGGTCAATCAGGACAGTCGTCTGGAACGTGCCGCGGTGCGCCTCGGCGCCTATGGCGCAGAGAGCGTGCCGGTGCTCGACGGCCTCAAGCCTGGCGACTGGATTGTCGCCGCAGGTGGCCATGTGTTGCGTGAGGGGCAACAGGTGCGCCCCGTGGATCGTACCAACCGTGTAGTGAACCTGACGGCCAAGGAGTAAGTCCCGATGGGTTTCAACCTTTCCGCCTGGGCGCTGCGCAATCGCCAGATCGTACTGTTCCTGATGATCCTGCTGGCAGCCATTGGCGCCATGTCCTACACCAAGCTGGGTCAGAGCGAGGACCCACCATTCACCTTCAAGGCCATGGTCATCCGCACCATCTGGCCTGGGGCCACGGCCGAGGAAGTGTCGCGCCAGGTCACCGAGCGCATCGAGAAAAAGCTGATGGAAACCGGCGAGTACGAAAAGATCGTCTCGTTCTCCCGGCCGGGTGAATCGCAGGTCACCTTCATGGCCCGTGACTCGATGCATTCCAAGGACATTCCCGAGCTGTGGTACCAGATCCGCAAGAAGGTCGCGGATATCCGCCACACCTTGCCGCCGGAAATCCAGGGGCCGTTCTTCAACGATGAGTTCGGCACCACCTTCGGCAATATCTATGCACTGACCGGCACCGGCTTCGACTATGCGGTGCTGAAAGATTATGCCGACCGCATCCAGATCCAGCTGCAACGGGTCAAGGACGTGGGCAAGGTCGAGCTGGTGGGCTTGCAGGACGAGAAGATCTGGATCGAGCTGTCCAACCTCAAGCTGGCCACGCTCGGCGTGCCGCTGGAGTCTGTGCAGCAGGCGCTGAGTGACCAGAATGCGGTGAGCGCCGCCAGCTTCTTCGAGACGCCCAGCGAGCGCCTGCAGTTACGGGTCAGCGGGCGTTTCGACAGTGTCGAGCAGATTCGCCAGTTCCCTATTCGAGTCGGTGACCGCACCTTCCGCATCAAGGATGTCGCCGAGGTGCACCGCGGCTTCAACGACCCGCCCGCGCCGCGCATGCGCTTCATGGGCGAAGACGCCATTGGTCTGGCCGTGTCGATGAAGGACGGCGGCGACATCCTGGTGCTTGGCAAGGCCCTGGAGGGCGAGTTCGAGCGCCTGGCGCACAACTTGCCGGCCGGCATGGAACTGCGCAAGGTCTCGGACCAGCCAGCCGCGGTCAAGGCCAGTGTCGGTGAATTCATCCAGGTGCTGGTCGAAGCGCTGGTCATCGTGCTGCTGGTGAGTTTCTTCTCGCTCGGGCTGCGCACTGGCCTGGTGGTGGCCCTGGCGATCCCCCTGGTGCTGGCCATGACTTTCGCCGCCATGCACTACTTCGGCATCGGCCTGCACAAGATTTCGCTTGGGGCGCTGGTGCTGGCCCTGGGCTTGCTGGTGGACGACGCGATCATTGCCGTGGAAATGATGGCGATCAAGATGGAGCAGGGCTTCGATCGGCTCAAGGCGGCCAGTTACGCCTGGACCAGCACGGCCTTCCCGATGCTCACCGGTACGCTGATTACCGCCGCCGGCTTCCTGCCAATCGCCACTGCCGCATCAAGCACCGGTGAGTACACCCGTTCGATCTTCCAGGTGGTGACCATCGCGCTGTTGACCTCATGGGTGGCGGCCGTGGTCTTCGTGCCCTACCTGGGGGAGCGCTTGCTACCGGACCTGGCGAAGTTGCATGCGGCCCGCCACGGCAAGGATGGGCAAGCGCCAGACCCCTATGGCACGCCGTTCTATCAGCGCGTGCGGCGCGTGGTGGAATGGTGCGTGCGGCGACGCAAGACGGTCATCCTGCTGACCATCGCAGCCTTCGTCGGCAGTATCCTGCTGTTCCGTTTCGTGCCCCAGCAGTTCTTCCCGGCCTCCGCGCGCCCAGAGCTGATGGTCGACCTCAAGCTCGCCGAAGGCGCTTCGCTGGCCAATACCGCCGAGCGGGTCAAGCAACTGGAAGCGTTGCTCAAGCAGCAGGAAGGCATCGACAACTACGTGGCCTATGTCGGCACGGGCTCGCCACGCTACTACCTGCCACTGGACCAGCAGCTGCCAGCCGCCAGTTTCGCCCAGTTCGTGGTGCTGGCAAAAACGATGGAAGACCGCGAACGCCTGCGCAGCTGGCTGATCGCTACCATGGACCAGCAGTTCCCTGATCTGCGCGCCCGCGTCACGCGGCTGGAAAACGGCCCGCCCGTGGGTTACCCGGTACAGTTCCGGGTCACCGGAGAACACATCGAGAAGGCCCGTGAGCTGGCTCGTGAAGTGGCGGACAAGGTGCGCGAGAACCCGCATGTGGTCAACGTTCATCTGGACTGGGAAGAGCCGAGCAAGGCGGTGTTCCTGGAAATCGACCAGGACCGCGCGCGGGCCCTTGGCGTCAGTACCGCGCAGCTGTCGAGATTCCTGCAGAGCTCGCTGAGCGGCGCTACGGTCAGCCAGTACCGTGAGGACAACGAGCTGATCGAGATCCTCCTGCGCGGCACCCAGCAGGCGCGCAGCGAGCTGGGCAACCTCGGCAGCCTGGCGTTGCCCACCGACAGCGGCCAGAGCGTGGCGCTGTCGCAGGTGGCGACCCTGGAGTACGGCTTCGAGGAAGGCATCATCTGGCACCGCAACCGCTTGCCGACGGTGACCGTGCGTGCCGATATCTACGACAAGGAACAGCCGGCGACGCTGATCAAGCAGATTGCCCCGACCCTGCAGGCGATCAAGGACAAACTGCCCGAGGGCTACTTGCTGGAGGTGGGCGGTACGGTCGAGGATTCCGAGCGCGGGCAGAAGTCGGTGAATGCCGGCATGCCTTTGTTCATCGTGGTGGTGCTCAGCCTGCTGATGATCCAGCTGCGCAGTTTCTCGCGCACGGTGATGGTGTTCCTCACCGCGCCCCTGGGGCTGATTGGCGTGACCCTGTTTCTGCTGGTGTTCCGCCAGCCGTTCGGTTTCGTCGCCATGCTCGGCACCATTGCCCTGGCGGGGATGATCATGCGCAACTCGGTGATCCTGGTGGACCAGATCGAACAGGACATTGCCTCCGGGATGGACCGTTGGCAGGCGATCATCGAGGCCACTGTACGGCGCTTCCGGCCGATCGTGCTGACGGCGCTGGCGGCGGTGCTGGCGATGATTCCGTTGTCGAGGAGTGTGTTCTACGGGCCGATGGCGGTGGCGATCATGGGGGGGTTGATTGTCGCTACCGTGCTGACGCTGTTGTTCCTGCCGGCGTTGTATGCGGCGTGGTTCAGGGTCAAGAAGGGCTGAAGATCGCGGGGGAGGGCGTTGCCCTCCCATCGCCGGCAAGCCGGCTCCCACAGAGTACTACCGAAGACCTGTGGGAGCCGGCTTGCCGGCGATGGGCTGCAAAGCAGCCCCCTTTGGCCATCAAAGTGCGCCAAATACCTTCTTGGCCAGGCTGGTAGCTGCCTGGGCCGGGTTCTGGCGAATGCTCTGCTCCTGCTTGCCAATCATCTCGAACAACCCGTCCAGGGCCTTCTCGGTCACGTAGTTCTCGATATTGGCGTCATCCTTGATCAGCCCAAGGCCCTTGGCCTGGCCTGCGAAGCTGTTGTACTGCTGGGCCAGGCCGACCTTGTCGGTGGCCTGCTTGACGATGGGCAGGAACTTGGCGCGGATCTGCTCGCGGCTGCTCTTGTTCAGGTACTGGGTAGCCGAATCGTCGCCGCCACTGAGAATACCCTTGGCGTCGGTGACGCTCATGTTCTTCACCGCATCGACCAGAATCGCCTGAGCTTGCGGCACTGCAGCTTCGGCGGCCTTGTTCATGCTGGCTTCCAGGGCTTCGACCTGGTCACCTTTGCCGAACATCTTCATGGCCTTGGCGGCCTTGCCGAGGTTGCCCGGCAGTTCGATGCGCACGTCCGGGTCGTTGCTGAAGCCACCTGGGGTGCTCAGTTGCTTGACGGCCAGTTGGGCGCCCTGGGTCAGGGCGTCCTTCAGGCCGCCGGTGGCGTCTTTCTGGCTCAGGTCGCCGAGCGACAGGGCCAGGGCGCTGGCCGACAACAGCAGGCCGGCGCATAGCGTGGTGAAGCGCAGGGAAGAGCGAATCATGAGGCGTTCCTTCTGAACGAAAACAAAAGCGCGTCAGCGCACCGGATCGACCTTGATCCGCACGGGCTGTGGGTCGCTGCCGTCGAGCGTGACGCCGTGGTGTTCGGTATTGATGAACAGCAACTTGCCGTCCAGTTCGATACGGGCGCTGACCGCATAGCGGTGGCCGGGCTTGATCTGGGCCGGGTCATAGCTGAGGTGGAAGGGTAATGGCACGTTGCCCTTGACCGGGCCGGCCTGGCTGGCCAGGGTCACGGCGGGGGCGTCCATCAGCGAAACGTCCTGCAGGCTCACATTCAAGGTAGCGGCAGGTGGCAGGGCGATGCGCTGCAAGTAGAAGACTTCACCGTCCAGGCTGGCGTGGTTCGAGGGTGTTTGGCTGGAACAGGCTGCGAGCAGGGATGCGCAACACAGCATAAAGAGTTTTTTCATGGAATCTCCGGTGTCCTTGGGGCTGGCTTTTGGCCAACCCCGAGGACTTTAGCGGATTTTGCCGGTGGGGTGGTCAACCCTTGTGCTTACCTCCCTGAATACCCTCGACGCTTTCCAGGGGCAGGTTGCCGCCGTGGATGCCATCAGTGACAGTCGTTTTTCTTGAAGTCATGAGTGAACTCCTTGAGCAGGCATCAATGGACGTGTTCAGCGTACCGTCAGTGGGATACCCCAGCTGCCGCCGTGAACTTCGTCGGTCATCGAGTCGATCTTGTCGACGGTTACCTGGAGCTTGCCCTTGACCTTGTCGAGTGCGACTTCATGGGTGCGGGTGTTGATGTACAGCAGCCGGCCATCCTGTTCGATACGCACCGACAGCGCGTAGGTGTGGCGAGGGTCGATCTGCTGGCTGTCGTAGTTCAGGCGCAGGTTGATCGGCATCGTACCGGCGCAGCGCAGGCGCAGCTGGGCATGGCAGATGGCCGGCGCATCGGCCAGTGACACATCGTCCAGGCTCACTTGCACGAGCCCGGAAGACGGCACGGTACCGTCGCTCGAGGCGACGATTTCGACGTCCAGGGATTGGATGGAAGTGTCACTCATTTGAGTACTCCGAATGGGATGGGAAGGGTCCAGCGAACCCATCCTCACCCCATCGGCCCGTCTTGCGGCAGTAGCAAGCCTTACCCTGTGAAGGCCTCTACGGTCTCGTCGCGATGCAGTGCAACCTGTCGGATCGACAACCGCAGCTCGGCCGACAGCACACGCTTGGCCACACCCTCGGCGAGCTCGCCGAGTTTTTCGTGGTGGCCGAGCTTGCCGTCACCGCCTGGGCGCAGCACGCCTTGCTCGATCAAGGTCTGGATGAAATGCCGGAACAGGGTCTTGTCGAAGAACTCCGGGGCGTTCAGGCCATGCAGGATCGACAGGCGCTGGGCCATCATCACGCAGAGGTCTTCCAGTTCTTCGGCGCTGAGGGTGTTCTGGCCGCTGTTGAGCAGCAGCGAAGTCGCCATGTAGAAGCGCTGCAAGGTCTGGGTGATGGTGCGGGCGAGCAGGGTCAGCAGGACGTACTGGCGCGAGCTCGGGACGGGGCGGATGTACATCTCGCCCTCCTGGCGCAGCAGGCCCTGTTCGACCAGCGCGGCCAGCCACTGGTCGATCACTTCGTCCAGCTGCGCAACCTCCCAGCGCAGGAACAGCTCGGCCTGCAGGTACGGGTACAGCGCGTGCACGTACTGGCCGAGCAGTTCGCGGCTCATCCGCGAGCTGCTGTGGAAGAAGCTCGCCAGCAATGCCGGCAGGGCAAAGATGTGCAGGACGTTGTTGCGGTAATAGGTCATCAGTACCGCGTTGGCTTCATCCAGGTACAGGATGCGGCCCAGGGCGTCTTTCTGCTCGGCCAGCAGGTCCATGCGCCTGACGTGTTCGATCAGCGCCTGGCCGTTACCCTCAGGCAAGGTGGTGTGCTCGGAGTACGGCACCTTGCGCAACAGCGCCAGGTACAGGTCGAGCACCCGTTTCAGGGCCTGTTCGTCCAGGGCCAGGCGGCTGGTGGACAGCAGTGCCAGCGCCACCAGGTTGACCGGGTTGATCGCCGCCGCCTCGTTCAGGCGCCGGGCAACGGTTTCGCCCAGGCGGGTGGTGGTCTCATTGAGCCAGGCTGGGCGGAACTGCGGGCCATGATCCTGCTCGCGCCAGCCGGGTTGCTGCTGGTCGAGGAAGCCGGCCAGGCGGATCGGCTCGCCGAAGTTGACGTAGACCTGGCCGAAGCGCTGTTTCAGTGCGCCGATCACCTTGAAGATGTCGAAAATCGACTCTTTCTTCTTGCTCGCGCCCCGCAGTTCACCCAGGTAGGTGCGGCCTTCGAGCACTCGCTCGTAGCCGATGTATACGGGGACGAAGACGATTGGCATGCGTGACGAGCGCAGGAAGCTGCGCAGGGTGATGGCCAGCATCCCGGTGCGTGGCTGCAGCATGCGCCCGGTGCGCGAGCGCCCGCCTTCGACGAAGTACTCCACCGGGAAGCCTTTGCTGAACAGGGTGTGCAGGTATTCGTTGAACACCGAGGTGTACAGCGGGTTGCCCTTGAACGTGCGGCGCATGAAGAAGGCGCCGCCACGGCGTAGCAGGCCGCCGATGCCGGGCATGTTGAGGTTGATGCCGGCGGCCACGTGCGGCGGCGTCAGGCCGTTGCGGAACAGCAGGTAGGACAGCAGCAGGTAGTCGATGTGGCTGCGGTGGCACGGCACGTAGATCACTTCGTGACCCGGTGCGATACCTTGCACCTGCTCGATGTGGTTGACCTTGATACCGTCGTAGATCTTGTTCCAGAACCAGCTCAGGACCACTTCGAGGAAGCGGATCGCGGTGTAGGTGTAGTCCGAGGCGATTTCGTTGCCATAGCGCAGCGCCTGGGCTTCGGCCTTGGCCTGGGGAATGTTCTCGCGCTGCGCCTCTTCGGCAATGGCCTGACGGACCAGCGGGGCATGTACCAGGCCCTTGACCAGGTTGCGCCGGTGGGAGATGTCCGGGCCGATCACCGCGGTCTTGAGGTTGCGGAAATGCACGCGCATCAGGCGCTGGGCCATGCGCACGGTGCGTTCATGGCCTTTGTTGTGCTGCACCAGTTCGCGCAGGTGGATGGGGGCGGAGAACTGCACGCGGGTCTTGCGCCCCAGGATCAGGATGGTCAGCAGCCGGCGCAGGCGCCCGGTGACCGCCCAGCTGTCGGCGAACAGCAGTTTCCACGGGCTGGATTCGCTGGCCGGGGTCTGCCCCCAGAACACGCTGACCGGGATGATTTGCGCGTCTTCCTCGGCGTGCTGGCTCACGGCGGCGACCAGACGCTCCAGGGTCGGCGGTGCGCCGCGTTTGTCATGGCGGCCCAGCCAGTCCGGGTCGGGGGTGAGGTAGAAGAACCCGGCGGGTTCGTGCAACGGACCCACGGCCACCGGCAGTACCGGGCGCGGCAGGCCGGCCTTGGTGCACTCATGATCCAGTACCGCCAGGTCGCTGAGCGAGGGCGAAGGCAGGGCATAGAACACCGGCCGGCTGCGGTCGAGGTTGAGGCTCATCGACGATTGGTTGATGGTCTCGGAGCGCACCCACAGGTACAACAGGCGACGCAAGGCGCCGAAGATCAGGCGGCGCAGGGGGGAACGGGTCATGGGGTGTGTGCCCTGGGTGTGATGACAGGTGGTGATTTTTTGCGAGTGCAGCCAATTAGTCTGCCGTATCTGCGCAAGTTCAGCAAAATCCTGCAAGCGGCGCCGCAGTCATGAAATTTATTTGTTCCGTGTCATATACTCGGCCTGCCACTTGCAGGATATTTCATCAAGCGGCGTCGGCACGGGGTGAAGACCTTGTGCCTGCAAGGCGATCTTCACAATAAAAATTCGGAGTAGTTCAGATGTCGTCTCGTGAGACTGGGAATGTAAAGTGGTTCAACGATGCCAAGGGCTATGGCTTCATTCAGCGCGAAGGTGGTGCGGATGTGTTCGTCCACTATCGGGCGATCCG
>Ga0160441_100776_pt1 | contig 16751 bp, 15 predicted proteins | sample HID1971K_E1MG_FD_108260 | JGI IMG/M metagenome (GOLD analysis project Ga0160441, IMG submission 108260) | Enriched millipede-associated microbial communities from UW Madison campus, WI, USA - HID1971K_E1 MG | ecosystem: Host-associated > Arthropoda: Insects > Digestive system > Unclassified ... | reverse complement strand
GGATTTTTATACAGGAGCCTATAACCGGATTGGTAATGACTATGGAGCGCGAGAAGGCATAAATTGGCAGGATCTCATATTTGGTGGCACTGCTCCAAGTCACAATCATAATATAAACATCAACAGCGGTACAGAAAAAACCAAATTTATGTTAAGCTATAATAATACCGGACAAGAGGGTATTATGTCAAAACATGGTTACAACAAAAACAGTCTTCGCTTAAAAATCAATCATCAGCTGTGGAAAGGTGTACGTACAGATTTTAGTGCCAACTTTTTAGATACCAAAGTTGAAGGTGGTGGTTCTTTAGCTGGGGCTTTAAAAATGACCATCCTGCAACCGGTTACTGGTGGAAACTTGTATACCAATGAACAATTAATAGGAACAGACGTAAGTGATGATATGCTGGCTTATGATTCTCAATACGATGTATTTAACCCAATCATAAACAACAATGCGGTTACCAATCTTAGGAGAAACCGTCAGTTTTCTACAAATGCCGGAATTGAATTCGATATCATGAAAGACCTGACCTTTCGCTCAGCAGGTAGTTATTCCTGGAGGCAGGTACGCTCTGATTATTGGGATGATGGCAATACCAAAACAGCCCAAAACAATGGTGGCCCTTACGGATCCCGAAACAACAGCGAAAGATATACCTGGCAAATTACTAATACGCTTAACTGGGGTCACGATTTTAGCGGGCATCAGATAAATATGCTTTTGGGACAGGAAACCAATTATAGTCAATACATGAACTTGGATAATGCCTATTATGAATTTCCTGAAAACAATTTCGAATTGAATGATGTAGGTATGGCTTCCAATGTTAAAAATACCTACGATTCGGGTTTAAGCCGAAACGACCTGACTTCCTTTTTTGGCCGGGGATCTTATAGCTACAAAGGCAAGTATATTGCCAATTTCACCTTACGTGCCGATGGTTCATCCAAATTCGGACCGGATAACCGTTGGGCATATTTCCCTTCGGCAGCTGCGGCATGGCGTATTTCAGAAGAAAAATTCATGTCGAACCATGAGGTCATCAATAATTTAAAACTTCGTATAGGTTACGGTACTTCAGGCAATTGCGATATTGAGAATAATATGTACGCTACCAATTACGGATCGGGAAGTTATGCCATTAATAATACCAATTTCCCTACCCTGGTACCCGGAAGTATAGTAGGTAATCCCAAAGTAAAATGGGAAAAAACCGTATCAACCAATATAGGTCTTGATGTCGATTTTTTCAAGAGCCGTATCAGTTTGGCTATGGATTTATATAATAATGAATCGAACGACCTGTTGATTCAAAACAGTGTCCCTCCTTCTACCGGTTATACCTCTCAATTCCAAAATATTGGTGCTGTACGCAACCAGGGTGTCGAACTTATACTCAATACCGCCAACATCAGTACGGCAAACTTTAAATGGAATACCAGTTTTAACATCGCTTTTAACAAATCTAAGGTACTTTCCATTTACGGCCGGGGTTCTGACGATTTTTTCCTCAAGAATTATAATAGCCGTATAGATTATAAGATAAAAGTTGGCGAACCGCTCGGGCAGTTTTACGGTTATAAATACGCAGGGGTATATACTACAGATGATTTTACTCAAAATGCAGATGGAACATATGCCTTGAAAAATGGCGTAGCACGTTTAAAAGGTGGCAACGTTGCCAATATTAAGCCGGGTGATGTTAAATATATGACTACTGCGGGAAGTACAGACGCAAACGGTAATCCGGTATGGTCTACTGCAGATCGTACCGTAATTGGTAATGCCCAACCCAAATACCAGGGTGGGATAACCAATACATTTACTTATAAAGGATTCGACTTAACCGTGTTCATGAATTTTTCTGTTGGCAACCAGGTATTCAATATGAGTTCGCAACGCTTCATTGGTCCGTATCTGCCCAATCAGAACACATTGGATGTGATGGGCAATCGTTTTACATTGATTGACCCGGTTACCGGAAAACAAACCACAAATTTAAGCAGGCTTGCCGAACTCAATCCTCAGCAACATGATCCAAAAGCAATGTGGAGCCTCAATTCGAATAATAAAATAGCCATTACCGATGCCTTGGATTATTACCTGGAAGATGGTTCTTTCCTTCGTTTGAACACCATCACTTTAGGATATGCCCTTCCTAAAAATTTACTCAACAAGGTTAAAATTAAAAATGCACGCGTGTATTGCACACTCAATAACATACATACATTCAGCAATTACAGTGGCTACGATCCGGAAGTGTCAGCAACATCGAGTTTGTTAACCATGGGTGTTGATGACTCCGCTTATCCAAGAGCAAAAAGTGTCGTATTTGGTCTCAATCTAACCCTTTAATTAAGCATTGATCATGAAAAGAATATTAAATATAACCTATATAACCGTATTTATTCTATCGCTAACTTCATGCAAGAAATTTTTAGACTTGCCTTCAAAAGAAAAGTTTGATAGTGAAACCATTTTTGAAACGGTCGGCAAAGCGGAAATGGTTGTTGTGGGCTGTTATTCCCAAACCTTCAACCGGGAATTTTATTATCAATTGGGAATGGGTACAGATGAGTGTTTCTCAACCGAGGGGGAAACCAACAGTAAAAACCAGGTGGCCAATTATGTATATACACCCGCCAATATACCTACCTCTACCTATACAGCCATGTATGCTGGTATAGAATATGCAAATGTTGCCATTAAAGGTCTGCAGGAAATGAAAGCATCCTCTGATGCGGAACAAACCAAAATCAATATGTTACTGGGTGAAGTATATGCCATTCGTGCGATGAATTATATGAATATTGTTCGTTTTTTTGGTGATGTTCCCTATTCAACTACTTCTGCAGCTCAGTCGGGTATTTTTATCTCTTCGAGGGTAAGTCGTGATGTTATTTATGATGGCTGTGTTGCCGATTTACAGAAAGCGATAGAGCTATTGCCCTGGAAAAGTACTGGTATGGTACCAACACCGGAACGCTTCACTAAGAATTCGGCGTATGGTATACTAGCCCGTGTAGCCCTTTATGCGGCAGGTTATTCGCTGCGTTGGGATTTAAATACTTATGCGGCTTCTTCTGTAAAGATTGCCCAACGTCCGGATGCGGCCCGTATTAAAGAGCTTTATAAAATAGCAGCTGATGCTTGCAAAGCTGTTATTGATCGTGGAGAGAATACTTTACTTCCCAGTTATGAAACCGTTTTCCGCAATCTCATTACCAGAAAATACAATAACGAATCTATGCTGGAATATGGCCAATATGGGAATGATAATAATGAATCGGCTAGCGGATATACCAATGGGATTTACGCACATACCAACTCTATGTTTGGTAAAAGCCAGCCTGCTATGGCCGTAACGCCAACCTATTGGTATGATTTTGCAGCAGGTGATACCCGTCGGGATGTAACCATCTGTAATTATTCGATTGCGGCCGATAATGGACGTGAAATGAACGCTTACACCAGTAATACTATTGGTAAATTCAGGGTAAACTGGAGCGACCAGCTTGGTACAGCAATCAATAAACGCGATATTAACTGGCCGGTACTTCGTTATTCGGATGTTCTTTTAATGTATGCTGAAGCATTGAACGAGTATAACAATAGCCCTACCGCCGAGGCCAAATCAGCCTTTGAACAGGTTCGCTCTCGTGGTTTTGGAGGAGATGCTTCTAAAATTGGCGCTACCCCAACAGATTATCAGGGTTTCAGAAATGCGATTATTGATGAGCGCAAATTTGAGTTTGGTTTTGAATCTTTGAGAAGAACAGATCTCGCCCGCTGGGGAATTTTGTATGAAACACTCGTTAATACCAAACAAAAATTAATCAGGATGGCCAATAAAACAGACGAATACGCCAATATTGATCTTTATCGTGTTTATAAAAGAGAGAAAGCTAGCAAATTTGAAGACAATGTAGTGGCTATTCCTTATACCGCTTATAAGCAATTATCAAGTGCAGATTCTACCCAATTGGCTAAGAGCGGAAACGTTGTTTTGAGAATGCATGGAGCATCCATATTGAATTCGCAAGGCGTATTAACGGCAAATGCCGTTTTGGTTACCAATCTTTTCCGTGGCCTGGAGAAGGATAAAGTAGAACTTTTACCTTTTGCCACCTCAATTATAGATGTTAATTCTGGTTTAAAAGGACAACAACATCCTAAATATTAAGTTTACCTATTAGCAAAGAACTGAAAACTATTACATGGTTTTCAGTTCTTTAAATAAATATCCCTCTTGCCATGCCACAGGTCTGTGCCAACTCAGGGCTTCTTCATCAATTTTAGTCTTTTTTGTTGTCTTTCGCGACTTTAAATGTCTGATAGAATTCTCCTTTTAACCATTGGATTTTATTAACATCATACATGGATGGTGCAATAATGTAATTTCCTGTTTCGCTATCGAGAATTACCACAATATGGTCATGTACTTCTGTTTGAAACCTGCCGCTGCTTTGATTCTGAGTATTTTTGAAACTGATGGCGGTAAACATCAAGCCTGCTCCCAAAAAACCCAGTAAAAGGGATTTTGTGTCTAATGTAATTTTCATATTCTTAAGATTTATTTGTGTGTGAAAATCAAAATAGAAAATTTTATCTGAAAATTAGTTTATGGTTTCAGTTCTATCAGAAATATTGCAATTTAGGAAAGGTTATTCCGCTATATTTAAGAGAAACTTCTTTACCTGGCCGTTTTGAGATGTTAGCTTTTTATCACAATCCCGAACGACAGATAAATAAGATTTGAAATCTTTTTCATCTATGCGACAGGATGCCCTGCGGAACATCCCGCCGAGCAGGGGAATATTATTTTCATCGTCTATAGTTTAAAATACTGTAATGGTTCATGAATGGAGATCTAATTGATCTTAAGCAATCATATGAAGTGCATTAACTACTTCTTATTTTCTTTATCATAAAACTCAAAAAAGTCTTTCAAACGGAATATCTTGGCCTGGAAAGCATAATCCTGGCTAATGCGGTTGTAGTTCTGGAACGATGGTGCCTTATCATCAATATTGCCCTTACCCATTGTGACATCGGGTATAAACAAAGCCGAAGTTACTTCAGGCTCACCCAGCAGGGAATATATTTCGCGACCCTCTATCTGGTAAGGCTTAAACTGGTCGCTCAAATCTTTCTCCGTATAAATCATATTGTAAATAACATATTTGGATTTTGTTGGATTAATAATACCGTACTCTATGTTTTCAATATTGAGCTCTTGATTATTAATTCCATGTTCTTTACAACTGATGTGGTGGATGCCCTGCGTTATAGATATTTTTTCATAACTATTGGCCGGTACGGTATAGCTTTTGTCGTCAATTGTTACGTTTATTGCTTGTGTGGTCGGATTATCAATCAAAGTAGAACCAGTTAGCTTAGCTTTCAATACCAGGTCATAATAACCGTATCCACCCATCAGTACTACAATGAGCAGTATAGGTAACAGTGATTTCAACGTTAATTTCTTTTTTTCGTTATTTTGTGTCATTGTTATTCATTTTTATTATCGATGAATTGTATTTGCTTTTATCGTCTGTAGGTGATGGCTTCATAACTTGTGTTGAACAGTTTTTTACTTTCTACTGTTTTCTGAAAAGTTCCTCCTGATATAATATCTTCCGCAATTTGCTTCAATATAGGATGGTTATTAAAGGGCAGGATGCTGATCAGCACTTCCCCACTCCTGCCATACAATGTGAGTGTATTCATTCTTTGGGCATTTAATGCTACTATAAAAATATCAGTAAAGGGAATGATCCTATCCTGCTGTTTTTTACGGCTAATGGTAAGCTGACTGCCATCTGTAACAATATGCACTTTCGGGTATACAAGCCTTATGAGTAAGAATACAGGTGCTATAACTATTATGCCCGTCAAAAAACCTACGAATTTGGCACTGCCAAAATTATCCACTGCATTTGCAAGCTCAAAGAACCCGCCAAAAACAAAGGATGCAATAAGCACAACAATAACCATATATATTAATGCAAAGGCAATTCCTTTTCCTGGGTTTACTTCAAGATATTGATAGGTTTTCATTATTTTTCTGAATTTTATTTAGCGTATGTGATAAAATTATTGGCATCTGTACATAGCCTTTATCTTTGCGGGAAGAAAACCGCCTCCATTCATAATCCATTTTTCCAATTCTAACTACTTAGATGTGGGTACTTGGCGTAAAGCTTGTCTTTAAAATATTTCCCCATTAATTTGAACTGAGCAATAGCATCAAAGCCATTGCGCTCGAAGGCCATTACGGAATCGGGATAACGCTCTATGGCATCGTAATAGATCAGATCTATTTTTTCACTGTCGATGTCAATGGTTATCTTGTGGCTATTCCGGCCTACAATAGAACCCATACGGGCTACCTTTTCGGTACCGCTAATGCTAGCAACAGCAGCGTTGAGCAGACGGTTTCGGTCGAGTATGAGGTGTTCTTTAGCTTCGCCTTCTTCAAAAAAAAGATAATGCAGCTCATCGCCACTGAGTACGAGGTAAGAGGCGTTGTCGGCCTCGTTGTAACGTGCCTTAACACCCACAACTGCCCAGGCTACGGTCTTTGCAGCGGTCATGGCTGCTGATTTCGCCTTATCGGAAAGGCTTGCAATATAGGCGCATTGGGTAAAAGCATCTACAGGTGCACCTTGTAACTGTTTGCTGATGGCCGCAAACCTGGAAGACAGAAATTCGTCCATTATCTGCGGAGCTTGGCTGTAGGCTTCCGGGTTGTCGTACTTTTGCAAGGCTTCCTTGCGCTTTTTCATCATAAAATAAATAAATGCACCGTAGGCTACAATGGCAATAGCCACGATGGTAATAATAAGTGGTAATGACATAATAGTTGTTGTTTTGTATGTTTATAAACGGTTTGTAGGGATAGTTTTTCCCTTGTCCTCTTTATCTTCTTTATCCCGGAGCACAAAGATGAAGCCTGCAAGGCCTAATACAACTGTAATAATAGCCCCTGCAACCTTGCCGAAGATGGCTACCATTGTTCCCGCAACAATGATGTTCAGGATGAACTGCCTTCCATTAAGGCTGTCGAAATTGTAGATCGTATTGGCAAAGTACAGGAATACGCCCAGTACTATAAGTGCCGGAAAGATTTTTGTAAAATCGAGTTTCATAATTGATTGATATGTAAATTGATAAATTGTTTTAATTTCTTTTGGTTCATTTTTATAATTATTAAAAAATTTTCCAAATGAACAAGATTTCTTCTATTTCATTCAAAACCATTTACAATTCGCTGGACTTCGTTTACAATTCGCTTGAAATAGCCTGGAATATAGGTCCGGAACAATATGCGAGGAGCCAATTCAATCAGAATTGGCTCCTGTGATACCTTTTATAATTGGTCATCTCATTGCTTTGATCATAAAATATACTTTTGAATGATCCTGGTTTACAATTCGCTTAAAAAAAATTGTTTTTGGTTTATGAGGACAAGAAACAAGGTGGTGGAATTGTGTAACAGCCTTCTTGTGTTAGGCAATGGTGCTTGCTATTATACGTATTGTTTGTTTATTTTCTTTTCAGGATTTATACAAGTTAAATACAGGCAAATCAAGAAAAACCACTCCAAAGGTTTCATTAACATATAGGTTATGTTTGAGCCTGTTCTTGAATTGATTTTTGTTGATATATTATAACCGTATTTATCATAATTTTTTCTGATAAAATGATGAATCGTTGGAGAAAAATCTGTTATCATTTCTTCAAAAGCATTAGCGATTTGCAGTTGTCTGTTTACTATAATAATATTTCCATGTCTTTTTCCCAGGCAAATTGGTTTCACAATCTTTGGATTCCCTTTTGCCGCGACAGTACATAAATAGTGACCTTTATGATCGAGAATTGGTGGATGCATTTTTTGAGAAAAAGTCCAGGTCGTGGTATCTGTAAATGTTTTCACAATGGAATTAGCGTCTTGTCCAACCAAAATCAAAATAAGTGTTACTAAGAGAAAAACCGGGAATAAAAAAATAATAGCCCAAACCGACTCGTCAAATTTCCTTGCTAAAAAATTATTGATATCATTCAGGAATGGTGTTTTGTATATCCTCTCTTTTGCCACTATTTTCTCCTCGTTTATTATTTTTTCAATAAGCATAATGCTGATCAGTAAGCAAATGGGTGGACTAAAAATAAAAAAGAATGTTCCATCATCTCCCTTGTACATATCAACACTTTCGGTATTATGCCCCATAACCTGCAAAAGGATAGCCACATTTATTATGGCACCGATGAATAAAAAAATTAGAGATAAAACGAGCGTTAACGGTGGTAAACTTCGTCCTTTTGTCCAAATTAAGAAAGCCGAAACATTAAATGCGATAAAGTAAAAAATTAAGGTAGCAATATGTTTCCCGCCAAATGGGATATAACAAGTGTCAACCGGGTCAATTGCTTCGTAATATTGATTACCATGAAATAATAGTCCCAATCCAAACAGTATAAGCGAAAGCAGGTAAACAACAAAAAAAACTATACCCATTATGGAAATGTTTTTTTTAAATTTCTTTAAACCAGCTATACACAGAAATAAAGATGATAAGAATAGAATAACTAATAAAATTGCCACTTCCATTTATCTAATGTTCAACTTTAGGTAATACTCGTATGGTATTTTCAATTTAATAAAAATAAGTCAGTTCAATTTAGATGCAAAAACCATTTACAATTCGCTGGGCTTTATTTATGATTCGTTTCTGGCTAATCTTTCCATTTATTGATCCAGTTTTTCTCTATTTCATTAATTATTTCAGTATCAGGTGCATAATTGGGATTGGGAATATACCAATCTAACCGGGTATAAAAATCCTGCAGTTCCTTGTTTTGAAAAATATATCCTCTTCTTGCAAAAGGTAGATTTTTTAAAATTTTTCGCTCTGATTCATTTTTGGCTTCGTTTATATTATCTTGTTGATAGTAAGAAAATGGAATGTAGTTAAGTCCTTCAGTGCCTATATTGTTTATTGAATACAGGAACAATTCAGCAATCGGTTTAAAATTCTTTTTCTGAAAAATGATATTCCCTTTCTGAATAAAAAATTTCAAAGCATCATTTTCAATAAAACTATTTTTAATCCCTTTTACATTTTCGGTTTTACCAATCCCATTAATCAACCAGTCTTTACTACCGGTATAAAAATTTTTATCTATACTAAAGGTTTCAAATTCACCCATATCAACAATGAGTGTAAAATCATCAATCTGTTTGTTCCCCCATCGGTTTGCAGCAGTAAGTACATATTCAAAGTCATAATTATAGTCTATAGAACCCGACAAATCATAATTGTATGTATGCTTAATGATATTTATTCCTTTTTTGAAATGGGCGTTAAAATGATATACATAGTAAAAATCAACTTCGTTTACATTGTGTATGTTATTTTTAATCGTATTCAGATCCTTACTCTTAATTATTCCGTTTTTTGCATACAATGAATCGCTCACATAGGCAATGTCATAGTTCAAAATCTTATTATTGAGTTCTACTGTAAAATCTCTCATATAAGGATGTAATCCATTTTTTGGCGTACCATCTACATCTCCCGATGGAGAGAAAGCCTCGAAACCCACCATTATATTTTTATCTGCTTTGGGGTTGAAAAATTCATAATAGACCGTAACTTCAATAAATTGATTCCTGACCTTTTTTAAGGTTAAAATTTCCTTTTTTACAGTAATGTCTGTTTCTGAAACGGGAATTAATTGATTGCCTTTGGCAAAGAAAGCGCCATCGTTGGCATAACTGATGCTGCTAATTATTGTAATTAAGACACAAGTCAATAAATATTTCATTTTTTTATTTTTATACTCTTGTTCACCAAGTAAATAAGCTGATGGTTTCACTTTAATAAAAATAGATCAATACTGTTTAAATACGCAAACCATTTACAATTCGCCGGGCTTGGTTTACAATTCGTAGTTTTATAAGGCTGCAGCTGTTTATGCCAGAACCGGATTTTCAACCAAGGGTAATTTGGCAAACCGGATTACTTCTATGCTTGGGAAACCAAAATCCTCAACTACTTTACCTAAAATCAGATAACAGCCTGTACCCCTGAAAGGATATACAGGTGTATTGTTGGGAAAATGTGTGGTATCAAAGAAATTGCCCTCAGCATCCAAAAATGTCCCAAACCACATTTTTTTATTGTTTTTGGTATGTACAGTCTTTTCACATACATACAGGCCTACCATTTTAACTGTTTGGCCAACGTATTGGATCAGGTTATCCGTTCGTACATCTCCCCTGTAATTGGTTTTCAACAGGTCGAACATAGAAAGCGATAAGGGGAAGCCCAGAAGTTCCAGTTCATGATAGGCATCTTCAAGTTTGGTGTTGATTAGTTCCGGTAAAACATAATGCTTACCTTCTACCTGGAAAAGTTCAGCGTTGTTACTGGGTTTAACTTTAGTGCCCAACAGCATGTGTACTTCCCAGAGCAGGGCTTTTTTACTTTTGCCCGTAAATCTCAGGGCACCAACCCTGATCAGGATTATGGTCTGCTCCAGCCCTATCCCAGTTCGTTTCACAAAATCTTCCAGGCTAAGAAATGCGCCATTGCGCCTACGTTCTTCCGGGATCAGTTCTATAAATTTTCCTTCCAGCCCTTGTATTCCGATAAAACCCAAATGGGCATCATTGCCTTTAATAGATACCTCTGCTATACTTATATTTACACAAGGGAGATGAACTTTTGCCCCTGTTTTTTGCAGTTCATGTACGTATAGCCACCTGCTATAAAACCCACCATAATTGTTTAACACTGCAACCATAAATTCCCTGGGGTAATAGGTTTTTAAGAACAGGCTCTGGTAACTTTCTACCGCGAAACTTGCCGAATGTGCTTTGCTGAAACTATAACCTGCGAAGGAGGAAACCTGTCGCCATACCTCATGGGTAATATCTTCTGGTCTGCCCAATGCTTTTGCTCCTTTATGAAACTTTTCTACCAGCTTATCAAACTCTATCCTTGAACGGTATTTACCACTCATTCCTCTGCGTAGAATATCCGCATCGGTACCGTCCATCCCCGCATAATGAATACAGATCTTGATTACATCTTCCTGGTATACCATTACACCAAAAGTTTCTTTCAGCTGTTCTTCCATTACAGGGTGCAGGTAATCTACATATTCAGGGTGATGATAATTCCGGATATAGGCCTTCATCATCCCCGATTGTGCTACACCCGGCCTGATGATGGAGCTTGCCGCTACCAATGTCAGATAATCTTCACAGCCCAGCTTGGTCAGCAGCTGCCGCATTGCCGGAGATTCTATGTAAAAACAACCAATACTATTTCCTGATTTTAGTTTGTTGTTCAGGTTGGCATCTTTCATAAACACTTTCACCTGGTGGATGTCTATCTTTTGCTGCTGGTTTTCTTCAACAAGTCTGACCGCTTCTTTGATGTGCCCTATTCCCCGCTGGCTTAAAATATCGTATTTATCATAACCGATTGCCTCCGCCTCGTACATATCCCATTGTACAGTGGGCATTCCTTTTGGTGGCAAATCTAAAGCGGTGTAATAGGTAATGGGTTCTTCAGAGATCAATACGCCCCCAGCATGGATACTGCGCTGGTTGGGCATCTCTCCCATCAATTGGTAAATGGCCATGATCTTTTTAAAGGTAGCATTGTCTCTGTTTACCGTAGCCTTAGATGGATCGGTAAAACCATCGATCTCTGTCTTTGGCAAACCCATTACCTTACCGATCTCCCGGATTACCGAACGGTCTTTAAAGGTACTCATCGTTCCCAGCAATGCGGTATGCTCTTTTCCATATCGCTTAAAGATATAATCCTGTACGTCCTCTCTTTCGTCCCAGCTGTAATCAATATCAAAATCGGGTGGACTGGTTCGTTCCGCATTCAGAAAACGTTCAAAATACAGATCGAGTTCCATCGGGTCAACATCGGTAATCCGCAGGCAAAAGGCAACGGTACTGTTTGCCCCTGATCCTCTGCCCACATGGTAATAGCCTTTAGCCATAGAGTAACGGATAATGTCCCAGGTAATCAGGAAATAGGAACAGAAGCCCAGATCATTAATAACCTTCAATTCATTTTTTATTTTTTCAAACGCTTTCTTATTGTTTTTTCCATAACGATAAACCATCCCTTCCGTCGCCAGTTTTTCCAGCAAAGCTTTATCATCCTCTTTATTTCCGGTAAAAGTTTTACGGTTTAGCCGTATTTTTCCCTGCTCATAGTCCATTACACAATCATCCAGCAGCTTTCGGGTGTTGTCTGGTATATAGGCATATTTGCTGAATCTGGCTTCCAGTTCTCCCAAAGGCAGGAACCTGTCGGTGTTGCTGCATTTATCTTCCGGTCTCACCATTGTAAGCAAAGTATTCAAATCTATCCCTCTCAGATATTCATGCAAACGGTATTCAATTCTATCGGCCACAAAAACAGGTTGTAATACAATCAGCTTATCTTTTATTTTTTCGATGTTCTTTCCATGAAGACTGTGCAGTTCATCAAAACGGATTCCGATATATTCATTTTCATTTAATGTTTGAGTTTCAATATCCCTACCATAAGGATAGATTACTACTGCGTGCTGAAATACCTTTGCTTTATCCGGCAACTCTTTTTGTTGCAGGTTATGTTCGGTCAGAAAATCATTCAGTTCCTTCATGCCTTCCCTGTTCCTGGCAATTCCGATATAGAGCAGCTTCTTATCCTTTCTGAACTCCATACCACCAATGGGCCTGATGCCATTTTGGTTACATTCCCTCATGAACTCCATGACTCCGGTCGAATTGTTTATGTCGGTAAGTACCATTTGCCTTATGCCCAGAGCAGCCGCTTCTGCTACCAGTTTCTTAATGGACATGGTGCCATAGCGCAGGCTGTATTGGGAATGGACATTAAGGTACATGGCTTATATATCAATATCCAGAACGGATGCCCTTGTTACTGCTTGCTGTCCAAAACGCTTCCGGATCTTATCCATTGCCTGAACCAGACTGTATTGCTCCTGCGATTCGCTGTACATATCGATCTGTTCAAATCCATTTACCAGGTTGGAAAGGCGTACCCCAACCAATCGCAACAACATTCGTTTGGTATACACTTGTTTAAAAAGCTCCTTTGCCTTTTGGATCAGCGTAGTATCCAATGAGGTGTAGGGAATAGATGCCTGTTTGGTCACATCTTCAAAATTTGAGTACCTGATGGTTATGGTAATACAGGCCGCAAGTTTGTTTTTTTCCCGGAGCTGAAAAGCAATGTCCATCACCATTGAGGTAAGCAGGTTATTGATGGTTTCCACATCAATCGTATCTGCCTTGAATGTACACTGTGTACCTATACTTTTTTGTTCGGCATAAGGAATTACGAGACTGTGATCGATACCCTTTGCCTTTTGTAAGAGAGACAACCCATTCTTGCCCAAAATACTATTCATCTGGTCTGGATGGATCTGAGACAGGGTCTGAATCTTTTTGATGCCCATATCACTCAGTTTCATAAAGGTCTTTTCTCCCAGTCCTGGAATCTTTTTAATAGAAAGAGGGTTTAAGAAGGGCTGTACCTCCAACTGTTCCACATTTTTTTCTCCATTGGGCTTGCACTCATTAGTGGCCATTTTGGATATTGTTTTATTTATAGATAACCCAAAGGAGATTGGAAGGTGTAGTTCCTTCATAATGGTCTCACGGAGTTCATGGGCATATTTCATGCAGCCATAAAACCTATCCATGCCCGTCATGTCGATATAATGCTCATCGATACTGGCCTTTTCAAAAAGCGGAACCTTTTCCTTGATGATGGCCGTAATCTCATGGGAGGCTTCTGAATAGGCATCCATATTGCCCTTAATGAAAATGGCATGTGGACACAGCATTTTTGCCATGCGTGAAGGCATAGCCGAATGCACACCAAATTTCCTGGCTTCATAACTGCATGAAGTCACTACGCCCCGATCAGATATACCACCAATAATGACAGGTTTTCCTATTAAGTTTTTGTTTTTCCTTACCTCTACCGATACGAAAAAAGCATCCTGATCCATATGAATGATGTGCCTTCCCTCTTTCATGAAATGAATGATTTAACAGGGCAAATCTAGACTAAAAATCTGATCATTTCAAATAAATTACTAAAAAAATTAGCATAAAAATTGCTAATTGCAGAGCCCTTAAGCAGAGACCTGAGTTTTCAGAAAAGGATGGAAATTGATCTGTTGAAACTTAAGCTAGAGGAAATAAGTTGCCCCCTGCTGATTTGAATTTAATTCACAATCTCCCTGAATTAATCGACTGAGAGAAATATATTACGCCAACTTTCTTGTATACGCTTATATTTATTGATTTAATTTTAGGGCTTGTTTTTATGGAAGGAAAAAGGATGAATTAAATAATCTCATTATTTCTTTTTAACATAAAATCAATTTCATTTTGTGTTTCAGGCATCTTTGGAAAATCAGACAAATCTAAATTCAAAGCATCAGCAAGACATTGATTAATCAAACTGGCATTTGTAAACATTACTTTTAACTTGTTGTTTTCTTCAATAAGCTGTAAAATTTGATTTGCCGTAGATCCGAAGGCTTTCAGCCAGCCATCCAATGTAGCTCTGTTAATTTTTAATTCCTCGCAAATTATCTTAGGTTTTTTACCTAAATAATAACTTTGAACAACAAATAAAATATCAGGGACAGAGATTTTATTTTTATTCATTTTTTATTCAAACAATTTAAATTCGAAAAAAAATATTCTTGTATTTATAATCATTTACTAAAAGGAATTAGTTTTTGATCGTTTCGAAAATGGAGTCAATCGAAGACTGATTTCAAAATCTCCATTGGTATATCCCTGTAAATTTGAAGTATTAGTGGTATACATCACATTAATTCTTAGTGCAGGCCCCGATACACCAGCGCCAAAAGTTAAACTGTTTGTACTGTGATACATGCTAAACATATTGAGTCCATATCCTTTTTCTGAAGGCGTAAAATCGACCAGTAGTCCTGCATCTATTATTTTTTTATATCCGTGCACGCCCCTATAACTTGCTTTAGGCTCTAATACTCCAAAATTTGTTTTTGTCCGATAACTAATCGCAGAATAGAATAGAGCAAAATCAGCCGTATTATATAAATCTTTTTTTAGCACTTGTTTAATATTTGGCATTGCAAATTCAGCATTAAGTGTTTTACTTGTATACGCTATACCAAAATTACCATCCAAATATTTTGATCTATCATTAACAGCATTAACATCGATATCTCCGATATCTCCCTTTAAACGATTCAGATCTATAGCATAATCACTAAGGCTCATTGATAAACCAAAATTTAATTTTTGGTCCTCATTATCAAGTGGAAGGTGATAGGCATATGCTAAGGAAAGTGTAGTATAGCGAAGCAAACCAGCCTTATCATTTACAAGACTTAATCCGACACCACTCTTTGAATCTAAACCAGCATCGAGAGTAATAGCCTGCATTTTAGGTGCACCCGGCACAGATGAAAACTGTTGCTTAATTGCAGTGAATATTTGCAAATCAGTATTAATACCAGCGAAAGATGGGTTATTAAGATAGCTGTTATGAAAGTGAGAAGATCCAAAAGGATTTAACTGTGCATATAATTTTTCACTGCTAAAGCTTATGGTCAAAAAAACAATCCCCAGAATGTATATATTGGAAAATTTCATTTAAATTTTGTTTAAATTTTAAAATTGTGCGGACTGATTAAATCAGTCCGCAATTAATTTATTTTCTGTTAATAATGGTTATAAACCCTTTAAACGGTGCTCCTTTTCCATAATCAAGAATATAGTAATAAGTATCCTCTGCTAATGGCTGGCCATTTAAAGTTCCATTCCAATTGTTTTGATAATTTTTGGTTTCGTAAATAATTCTTCCACCTCGATCGAAGATTCTGATTTGATTATTTGGATAAATCTCTATATTCTTGATAACCAGATAATCATTAACTCCATCACCATTTGGTGTAAGTACATTATTTGCATCAATAATTCCTGTACTAATCGTTAAATTCAGCACTTTTCCTTTCGGGCTCTCATTTCCTGCTACATCTGTGGCTGTAGCTGTAATCTGATGTAATCCAATTTCAAGATCAACTGTAGGAATGATAAACCATTTTCCATCGGCACCTGTTATGCCTGTTCCAATTATATGATTGTTTTCATCATAAAGTTTAATGACAGATCCAGGTTCTGCTGTTCCAACCATTGGTGGACGCTTATCTACAGAGGTGGTTGTGCCATCCACTAATGCTGGTCCTGTTGGTGCCAAAGGAGCTACAGTATCTACCACAACAGCTACCGGTGTACTCTCTGCCGAGGTGCTTCCTGAAGGATCAGTAACTGTGGTGGTGATCGTATGTGGACCTTCCGGTAATGGCGTGCTTGGAGTATAAGTCCAGGTACCATCAGGGTTGGTCGTGGTTGTACCTACCGGCGTGCCATCAACAATTACAGTTACTACTGAGCCTGGCTCTGCTGTACCTGTTACTGTTGGGGTATTATCTGTAACAGTTGTGCCCGTTACAGGACCTGTTACCACAGCTGGTGCTGGTGCAGCTGTGTCAACCGTTACCGTTACTGGTGTGCTTGGTGCTGAGGTATTTCCTGCAGGATCAGTCACTGTGGTGGTGATCGTGTGCGGACCTTCCGGTAATGGTGTACTTGGAGTATAAGTCCAGGTACCATCAGGGTTGGTCGTGGTTG
>Ga0160441_100768_pt1 | contig 16956 bp, 9 predicted proteins | sample HID1971K_E1MG_FD_108260 | JGI IMG/M metagenome (GOLD analysis project Ga0160441, IMG submission 108260) | Enriched millipede-associated microbial communities from UW Madison campus, WI, USA - HID1971K_E1 MG | ecosystem: Host-associated > Arthropoda: Insects > Digestive system > Unclassified ... | reverse complement strand
GTCAGGCCCGTTTCGTCTACGGGCGCCAGAGCGCCCTTCGCTCAACGACCGGGGGTCACTGTCCCGACCCGGTCGTTGAGCGAGCGAGGAACGAGCGAGACGAAACACGCCCGACCTCCCGCAAAGTCAGGCCCGTTTCGTCTACGGGCGCCAGAGCGCCCTTCGCTCAACGACCGGGGGTCACTGTCCCGACCCGGTCGTTGAGCGGGCGAGGAACGAGCGAGACGAAACACGCCCGACCTCCTGCAAGGTCAGATCCGTTTCGTCTACGGGCGCCAGAGCGCCCTTCGCTCAACGACCGGGGGTCAGTGTCCCGACCCGGGGGCGTCGGATGCCTCGGGCTCGGCCTGTTCCGCCTCAGCCTCGGGAGCCTCAGCCTCGGGAGCCTCAGCCTCGGGAGCCTCAGCCTCGGGAGCCTCAGCCTCGGGAGCCTCAGCCTCGGGGGCCTCCGGCTCGGACGCCTCGACGGTCTCTTCGGACGCATCCGCCGGCGACGCGTCGTCGAGCTCGACGGGCTGGCCGGCCGATGCGGCAGCGCCGAGCACGCCCTCGGGGCGGATGAGCTCCTTCACCTCGGCCATGAAGCTCATGAGCTGGTGCTGCTGCCAGCGCAGCTGGCGCGTGCGGTCCTCGGCGTCGCGCAGCACCGACTGCGAGTGCGTCGTGACCAGGTCGATGATGCGCTCCGCCTTGACGTGCGCCTGCTCGAGGTGCTCGCGGGCGCGCAGCTGCGCGTCGGCCTCGATCTGCTGCGACTGCGCGCGCATGAGGCGCTCGAAGTCCTCGGCCTTCACCGACACGCGCTGGGCGTGGTCGAGCGATGCGGCGACCTGCTCGTTGGCGTCCTGCGTGATGCGCTCGGCGTGGGCGACGGCCTGGTTGTGCAGCACCAGGAACTCCTGGTGCGCGTCGTCCTGCCGACGGGTGAGGGATGCCTCGAACTCGAGCGCCCGCAGACGCAGCTCGCGCACCGCCTCTTCCGCCTCGGAGCGGTCGCGGGCGGTCTCGCGGGCGACGGTCGAGCGCAGCATCGCCGCGCCCTTCTCGGCCTCGGACCGGATGGCCGCCGCCTCGCGCTCGGCCTGCGACACCCTCTCGGCGGCGTGCGCAGTCTCGCGTTCGATGCGCGCCTCATGGGCGGTGAGCTCGGTGTCGATCTTCAGCCGCACCTGCTGCGCGTCATGCTGCGCCTGCGACACGATGGCCTCGGCCTCGGTGACGGCCGTCGTGCGGCGGTTGGCGATCTCTTCGCGCGCGGCCTCGAGCAGACGGTCGCCCTGCACGCTGGCGTTGCGGATGAGCAGGCTCGCCTGGTCTTCGGCGACGCGCAGCACCTCTTCGAACTTCTGGCGGTTCGGCGACTCGGTGGTGGCGCCGACGAGCTCGTCGGTGAGCGCCTGCACACGCTTCTCGGCGTCGTCAACCTTGGCGTTGGCGACTTCGAGCTCGGCCTTCAGCCGCTCGGTCTCGTCACCGTCCTCCGCGCGCGCGGCTGCGGCCTGATCGGCGGCCCGCTGCAGCTCATCGCGGTGGCGGGCGTCCACCTCGTCCAGGGAGGTCTGGAGGCGCTCGATCTCGGCTTCGCGTGCCGCGATCGTCGCCTCGATCTCGGCCTGGCGCGCGGCGATCGCCGCGTCGATCTCGGCCTGGCGGCGCTCGGCGGCCGCCTGCAGCTCGGCCTCCAGGCGCTCGGCCTTGGCGCGGCTCTGCGCGACCGCGGCGCCCGCGCGACGCTGGTGCTGCTTGAGTTGGGCGACTTCGTCGGACGCGGCGCGCACACGGGCGTCGAGGCCGGCGATCGCGGCATCCACTTCTTCTTTGTCGTACCCGCGGAACGTGGTGGTGAAGCCCGAGCCGAACGTCGTCGTCGTCGTCGGTTCGCTGATGAGGCTGTCGAAGGGGGACGGGTCTTCGGAGCTGGAGCTCTGGACGCCTGCGGAGTTGTCGGACATCTTGTGTCTTTCGCTTCTTTGCTGATCGCGGTGAGTTTTCGCGGCGTCGGCGAGCGTTCGGCGGAAGCGACGAGGTCACCGCCCACTCGGCGCGCCGGCGACCTCGTCGCCGGCGCGCGAGCAGCGAAGACCGCCTCGCCCTCGACGACACCGGGGGGTTGTGTCGGCAGGGTGACTGCGCATCGGGTAGCTGAACCCTATCTCGCTCCGCTGCGTCCGCGAAACAGGCGGGTGGGTCAGTCGCCGGCGAGCCAGTCCCGGTACGCGTCGAACGTCGACGGACGCCCCAGGAACGCCTCGACGAGGTCGTTCGCATCACGGATGCCGCCGCGTTCGAGCACCTCGGTCCGATAGCGCAGCGCGGCCTCGGGGTCCATGAGTCCGGCGCCGAATCCGCTCAGCAGATCCCGCGCGATCACGAGGCTCCACTGATAGGTGTAGTAGCAGGCGCCGTACCCCGTGAGGTGCCCGAAACCGGCGTACGGGTGCAGGCCCGGCAGCGGCTGCACGGGGCTCGTCGTGGCGTACAGCCGCTCGGTCTCGGCCTGCAGGTCTGCAGGACGGTCCACATGGAGGCGGTACGACACGTTCGCGTGGCCGAGCTGGCGGCGCACCTCCAGCCCGCGGCCGAAGGCGTCGGCCGTGCGCATCCGCGCCACCAGGTCGGCCGGGATCGGCTCGCCCTCGGCATCGACCGCGAACGATGCCAGGACGCCGGCATCCCACGCCCACTCCTCCAGCAGCTGGCTGGGCGCCTCGACGAAGTCCCACTCGGTGGCGACGCCGCTGAACCGCGCGAAGCGATGGCGTCCACCCAGGATGTCGTGCACGAGGTGGCCGAACTCGTGGAAGAACGTCACGACCTGGTCGTGCTCCAGCAGGCCGCGCGAGAAGTTGCACAGCAGGGCCGCCTCGGGCAGCACCCGGTCGGTGACGCCGGGAGCGATCGGGAAGCAAGCCGCGTGGCTGAACTTGCCCTCACGCGGGTGCAGGTCGAGGTGGATGCGGCCGAGGCGGTCGCCGGCGCGCACGACGTCGTAGGTGCGCACGTCCTCATGCCAGGAGGGCGCATCGACGGGTACGTACTCGACGTCGAAGAGGCGTCCGGTGACGTCGAGCACGCCGGCGGCGACACGGTCGAACGGCAGATACGAGCGCACCACCTGCGCATCCACGTCGTACTGCTCGCGCTTGATCGCACCCAGCAGGTGCCAGAAGTCGGCGATCGTCACCTCGTCGGCGTCGGGCACATCGCGCCGCAGCCGCTCCCGCAGCACCGGGTACTCCGCCGCGGCGGCGGATCGGGATGCCTCGTCCAGGCGCTCCAGGAACTGCGGGATCGCGGCGCCGGAGCCGATCATGCGCGTCTCGGTCTCGTAGTCGGCCCAGTCCGCGTAGCCCAGCAGGCGCGCCCGCTCGGCGCGCACCTCCAGCAGCTCGGCGAGCACGGCGTCGTTCTCGGGCCACGCGAGGTCGTTGTAGGCGCCGACCAGCGCGAGCCGGGTGGCGCGGTCCGTCGCGTACTCGCGGATGGGCATGAGGTCGGGGTAGTCGGTCGACAGGGTCACCATGCCCTCGTCATCGGCCGGGTGCGCGTCGACGAAGTCCTGCGGCATCCCCGCGAGCCCGGCCACCGGGACCCGGATCTCACGGCGGCCGTCGCGGATGTTGCGCGAGAACGTCAGCGCCAGCTCGGTGTCGCGATCGGCGAGCCACCGCACGCGCTCGCGGTCGGCGTCCTCCAGCTCCACTCCCCCGCGCCGGAAGTCACGCAGCACATGTGCGAGCAGCCGCGCCTGATCGGGCTCGAGGCCTTCGGCCCCGGCATCCGCGAATCCGCGCCAGAGCTCCCGGTCGAGCAGGCGTGCGGCCGACAAGGACTCGACGGCCTGCACCTGCTGCTCCGCGACGTCGCGCACATCCGCGTCGGGATGCGCCTCGCTCACGATGTAGGCCTCGTTCATGGCCTCGAGCAGCGCGATGTCGGCGTCGTTCCACAGGTCGAGGCGCTCTGCGGCGCCCAGGCCCGTGTCGCCGCGCAGGCGCTCGTCGATCTCGCGGACCGACGCGATTCGGGCGGCGGGACGTTCGGCGGCGAAGGCCGCCCAGCCGGCGGCGTCAGCGGGAAGGGGAAGGGGTTCGGGGGTCACCCTGCGAGCCTAGATCGACAAATCGTCGCAGCGGCGGAATGGATGCCGCGACGGCCGTCGCGGCATCCATTCGCGTCCTCGAACCGGGCGTCCCGGTAGAACGAGACGACCCGCTCAGCGCGCGGTGACCGTCGTCGTCTCGGCGCTCGTGCTCTTGGCCGTCGCGTACCCGGACTTCTTGCCCGTCACGGTGACGCGCACCTTCTTTCCCACCTGGGCGCTCGTGAGCGTGAAGGTCTTGCCTGTGGCCCCCGCGATCGCCGTGCCGTTCGCCGACCATTGATACGTGAAAGTCGTGCCCGCTGTCCAGGTGCCGGGGCTCGCAGTCAGTGTGCTGCCCGCCTTCGCGGTGCCGGTCACCTTCGGAGCACCCCTCGAGATCACCTTCGCCGTCGCCGTGCTCGTCTCGGTGACGGTCGGGTAGCCCGACAGCTTGCCCGTCACCTTCACCGTGATCGCCCGGCCCGCCTGAGCGCTCGTGAGTTTGAACGTCTTCGCGGTCGCACCGCTGATGGCCGTGCCGTCGGCGTACCAGCGGTAGCTCAGCGCGGTGCCGGACGTCCAGGTGCCCGGCGTCGCCGTCAGCGTGATGCCGACCGCGACCGTCCCAGAGACCTTCGGCACGGACGTGGTCGCCACCTTGGTCGCCGTCGCCGAGCTCGTGCTCGTCGCGGTCGAGTAGCCCTGCTGCCTGCCGGTGACGACCACGCTCAGCTTCTTGCCTGCCTGGGCGCTTGCGAGCTTGAGGGTCTTGGCCGTCGCCCCCGCGATCGCTGTGCCGTTCGCCGACCATTGGTAGGTGAAGGTGGTGCCCGGGGTCCACGTGCCAGGGTTCGCGGTCAGGGTCCCACCTACCTTGGTCGTGCCACTCACGGTGGCCGTGCCCCTCGTGACCACCTTGCCCGTCGCTGCGCTCGTCTCGGTGACGGTGGGATAGGCCGACTGCGTGCCGGTCACCTTCACCGTGATCGATCGGCCCGCCTGAGTGCTCGTGAGCTTGAACGTCTTCGCGGTCGCGCCGCTGATCGCCGTGCCGTCGGCGTACCAGCGGTAGGTGAACGTGGTGCCGGAGCCCCATGAACCGGGAGTCGCTGTGAGCGTGCCGCCGACGGCCCTCGTCCCGCTGATCGTCGGCGCCGAGGTGACGGCGGTCTTGTACGGAGCCCACGCCGTCACCGTCGCGGTGCCGTAGCCGGCCTGGGTTCCGGTGGCTTTCACCGACAGCGACCCGTCAGCCTGCGCACCCGTGACCGTGAACGTCCTGCCCGTCGCGCCGGGGATGTCGACGTTCCGGGAGGCCCACTGGTACGTGAAGACCGTTCCCGGCGTCCAGGAGGCGGTGGCGGCCGCGACCACGCCGCCCACCTTCGTCACGCCCGAGATGCCGACCGTCCCCGGCGCGATCACGCGTGCGGACGCGGGGGTCTTCGCCTTCGTCGTCGCGTGGTTCGCAGCCGTGGCGGTCACCTCGACGGTGATGGCCTTGCCGGCCTGCGCGCTGGTCAGCCGGAACTCGGACCCCGTCGCTCCCGAGATCACTGCACCGTCGGCGGACCAGCGGTAGGTCACCGCGGCGTCGTACGGAGAGACGTTCAGTCTGGTGTAGAGCCACTCTCCCACAGCGGGGTTGCCGCTGATCGCGAACGAGGTGATGGAGATGGGCGGCCCGGTGAGCGAGAGGTCGACGCCGGAGGTGATCGCCCCCGTCGACACCGTGATCACCCCGCCGCGCGGGGTCGACGGCCAGGTCTTCGCTCCTGCGGACCCCGCCTGCACACCCAGCGTGTACCTACCGGCCGGGATCCGGCTGATCATGTAATTGCCGTTCGCGTCGCTCGGTGTCACGTCGACCTGCGCCATGACGTTCGACCCCTCGGGGACCACGTACGCTCTCGCTCCGACTGCCGGCACGGATGACGATCCCGAAGGCACGGTGAGCCGCCCGGTGATCACGCCGCCCTTGACCAGGGTGGCGTTCATGTTGGTGAGCTTCTGGCCCCCCGCGAGCGTGAAGTACGTCGCGGAGGCGAGCGTGGTCTTGTTGTTCCACCACTCCGTGAGCACGGGATGGTAAGTCTTCGACGCCGAGGAGTAGTCGCGGAACTCCAGCGTGTACTTGCCCGCCGGCACCGATGGAAGGGTGTACGTGCCGTTGGCCGCGACGTAGACGCCGTTCCAGGTGGTCGTGGCGTTGCGCGGAGAGACGAAGATCTTCGCCCCCGCGGGCGCCGTCACCTTGCCCGAGATCGAGCCGTAGGTCTCGGCCGCGACGGCCGGCGTCGCGCCGACCCCCGCACCCGTGATCGTCAGAACGAGTGCGACCAGGGCGGCGGCGATGCCGTGCCGTGGGCGCGCAGAACTCTTGCGCACATGTCCTCCGGGGGGTGTCTGGCCGAATGGCCGAGTGCCACTCTAGCCACGGGCCACCCCGGCCCTGCGCCAAGTGTCGTGACGCGTCAGCGCAACGCGCCGACGCTCGCGAGCGCGAGTCGGACGAGCGTGCCACGGCCGCCCTCCATCTCGTCCGCGAGGGCATCCGACGACGCCTCCTCGGGCGTCAGCCACGTCACCTCCAGGGCGTCCTGGCGCGGTTCGCACGTGCCGGTCACGGGCACCACGAACGCGAGCGACACGGCGTGCTGCCGGTCGTCGTGGTACGCGCTCATCCCTGGCAGCGGGAAGTACTCCGCCACCGTGAACGGCGTCGGCTGCGGCGGCAGCAACGGGAACGCCATGGGTCCGAGGTCGTTCTCGAGGTGCCGGAACAGCGCATCACGCACGGTCTCGCCGTAGCGCACCCGGCCCGACACGATCGTGCGGCTGATCTCGCCGAGCGGAGAGGCGCGCAGCAGCAGGCCGACCGCGGTCACCTGCCCCATGCCGTCGGTGCGCACCGGCACCCCCTCCACGTACAGCATCGGCAGCCGGCGACGGGCCTCTTCGAGCTCGATGTCGCTCAGCCACGCGGGATTGGAGATGTTGCCTGCCGGCGGGCCGAACGGCTCGTCGCCCGCAGGTTCGGGGTCAGGAGTGCGCACGGACATGCCTCCTGTATACCCTTTCGCTCCGTTTCACGCCGCGTTGACGACGCGCCCGCCGATCCGCTGGCTAGTCTGTGCTCACCCGGGAGGACGAAATGGCCGAGCAGCAACCGAGAGACCGCTGGTCCCGCACGCAGGAGATCGTCGCGGTCTTCCTGTTGTCGATCACCGCCGTGCTGACCGCATGGGCGGGCTTCGAGTCGTCCAAATGGGGCGGCGAGATGTCGATCGCGTTCAGCCAGGCCTCGTCGGCGCGTGTGCAGGCGGCGAGCGCCGAGGCACAGGCGCGGTCGGCACAGCAGTTCGACCTCACCGTGTACGCGCAGTGGGTGGTGGCGACCGCCGACGGCGACACCCAACTCGCCGACTACATCCAGGCCCGGTTCCAGCCGTGGTTCACCGTCGCGTTCGACGCGTGGCAGGCCGACGGCATGCAAGAGAACGGTCCGTTCGTCCGAGACGAGTACGTGCCGCCCGGCGAGGTCGAGGCGGCGAAGCTGAACACCCGCGCCGACAAGAAGTTCGCGCAGGCGCTGGTGAACAATCAACGCGGCGACGACTACTCACTGCTGACGGTTCTCTTCGCCCTCGTCCTCTTTCTGACGGCGATGTCGCAGCGCGACGGCAAGACGTGGGTGGGGCGGGTGCTGCTCGGTCTCGCGATCGTGGTCGGGATCGTCGCGATCGGCATCCTGCTGACCTTCCCCGTCAAGATCTGATACCACCCGGCTGTCGCCGCCGGATGCGAGGATGTCGGCATGACGGAAGCGCTCGTGCTCGACGCCGACGCCGTCCTGTGGTCGGCCGATCCCCAGGCCCTCGCGGGACGACATCTGCTGCTGCTCCTGCACGGCTACGGGGCCGATGAGCACGACCTCTACCCGCTGCGCGCCTATCTGCCCGAGGATCTCGTCGTCGCGAGCCTGGCGGCCCCGCTGGCACCGCCATGGCCGGCTCCGGGCCGCTCGTGGTACCCCATCGAGGGGCTCGACAGCCGCGACCCGTCGCACGTGACACGGGCGGCCGAGGCCGTGATCGCCTGGGTCGACGCACATGCCGCGCCGGCGGCATCCATCGGCCTCCTCGGCTTCTCGCAAGGGGGCGCGGTGTCGCTGCAGGCGATGCGGCTGGATCCGGCGCGGTTCGCGTTCGCGGTGAACCTGTCGGGGTATGTCACGCCGGGTGAGCTGCCGCGGGATGCCGAGCTCGCGCAACTGCGTCCCCCGGTGTTCTGGGGTCGCGGGACGAACGACGACGTGATCCCCGAGTTCCTCGTCGAGCACACCACGCAGTGGCTCCCCGAGCGCGCGGACCTCAGCGGACGCGTGTACCAGGGCCTCACGCACAGCGTGTCGGAGGCCGAGCTCGCCGACGTGCGGACATTCCTCGACAAGCGCCTGGAAGACCTCCGCAGTTCGGACTGACGGAGGGGCCGGGCCGACGGCATCCGACCCCTCCGTCCGCTCCTACTTCGTCACGTCGACCGTCACCGGCGACGACGCCATCTCGCCGTTGGCGTTGGTGAACACGGCGACGAGCGTGTGCGTCCCGATCGGCACGCCGGTCAGTGCCACCGACGCCTTCTGGGCGCTCGGCGTGGCGGCGGCGAGGGATCCGCTGCCGACGACCGCGCCGTCCAGTTCGAACCGGTAGCCGGTGGCGTTCGTGCCCCACCACAGGTCCGCCGTCGCGGTGAACGAGCCGTCGCCGTCGTGATCGTCGTGGCTGACCACGGGCTTGCCCGGCGCGGCCGCGGTCACCGTGACGGTCGTCGACGACGTCTGGGTCGCGCCCTGCGCATTGATCAGCTCGCCCGTGTAGACGTACGTGCCGTTCGGCTTGCCGGTGAACGCCTTGCCCGTCGTCTGCGACGTGCCCGTCGCGGTGAGCACCTTGGTCGCCACGAGCGTCCCGTTCTCGTAGAGGCGGAAGATGCTGCCCGGCGTGCCCCACCACAGGTTCATCACGACGTCGTAGTCGCCGTCGTGCAGGCCGTACGCCCACCCGCTCGTGTTCGAGAGCGTGCCCGCCCCCGGCTTCGCCTTCGCCGAATCGGCCGGCACGACGAGGATCGTCGACGACGCCTCCGTCACGAGGCCGGCATGGCTGGTCGCCTTCACCGCGACCACGACATCGCCGGCGAGGCCGGAGAGGTCGATCGCGGCATCCGGCTCCACAGACTCCCCCGCGACCGTGACTTCGAGCGAACGGATGCCGCTCTCCGGGTCCTCGGCCGTGATCGCGAGCTGCAGCGGCGCGTCTGCCACCACGGTCCCCTGCGGCAGACCCTCGACGACCGGGGCCGTCTCGTCGCCCGCCGGCGCCGCCGTGTACGCGATGCTCGCCTGCGGCACCGCGCCCATGCCCTCGCCCAGGTAGTAGCTGGTGTGCGGCGGCTGGTTGTACGCGCTGTTCTGCGACGCGATCGACTGCCGGTACTGCGAGTCGTGCATCAGGGTCGGGATGCGTTCGTCGGTCACATCCGTCGTGGTGAACACGCGCAGCGCGTCACCCGCGTCGGTGCGCACGATGAGCTCCTCGCGCCAGTCGCCGAGGATGTCGGCCTGCAGCGACGGGTTGCCCTTCGTCGTGTTGTTCGTCAGCGTGCCGTCGAGGCGGGCGAGCAGCTCCTGCTTCTTGGTGGCGGGGTTCCACTCCGAGATCGTCGGCACACCCGTCGCGGTGGCGTCGGAGTAGTCGTGATCGAAGATCTCCTGCGACAGGTCGCCGTCCCAGTTGATGACGAAGTTCGCCGCGGGAATGTCGGTCGACAGCAGATCGCCGTGCTCGGACTTCAGCGACCCGGTCGGCGAGTTCCACACGTTGCTGCCGATGTTCCACGCCTCGGCACCGGGACTCGTCGGGTCGATGTCGCCGGCGGCGCCGCGCCCGGTGTCGGTCGTGGCCGCCGTCTTCCAGATGACCTCGCCGGTCTCGGCATCCCGCATCGTCGCGCCGATACCGCCGTTGCCCGAGACGTCCTCGTGCACCGCGAACACCTCGAGCCCGGGACGGTCGGTGACGAAGTCGCCCACATGCAGCGCGTCGCCGTGTCCGAGCCGGGTGTTGTAGAGCGGCGTGCCGTCGTCGTCGATCGTCATCGAGCCGAACACGATCTCGTCGAGTCCGTCCCGGTCGACGTCGGCCGTCACCAGCTGATGATTGCCCTGGCCCTCGTACTGCTTGCCCGCGACATCGGAGTCGAACTTCCAGCGCTCGACCAGGCGGCCGTCCTTCAGATCCCACGTCGTGATGACGGTGCGGGTGTAGTAGCCGCGGCTGAACACGAGGCTCGGGTGCTCGCCGTCGAAGTAGCCGACGCCGGCGAGGAACCGGTCGACCCGGTTGCCGTAGGCGTCGCCCCACGCACTCACGCTGCCGCGCGGCGGATCGTACGACACCGTGTCGATCACGCCGCCGGTGCGCCCGTCGAAGACGCTGAGGTACTCGGGTCCGCTCAGGATGTACCCGGACGAGTTGCGGTAATCGGCGTTCGCGTCGCCGATGACCTTTCCGGTGCCGTCGGCGGTGCCGTCGGCGGTCTTGAACGAGACCTCGGCGCGGCCGTCACCGTCGAGGTCGAACACGATGAACTGCGTGTAGTGCGCGCCGGCCCGGATGTTGACGCCGAGGTCCATGCGCCACAGACGCGTGCCGTCGAGCTTCACCGCGTCCATGTAGACGCGGCCCGTGTAGCCGGACTGCGAGTTGTCCTTCGAGATCGAGGGCGACCACAGGAACACCACCTCGTACTGCCCGTCGCCGTCGAGGTCGCCGACGCTGGCATCGCCCGGCGCGTAGGTGACGGTCTGTCCGTCGGGCAGCGTGACTGGCGCGGGCTTGTCGAGCGGGATGTCGAAGAACTGGTCGGGCTGCACGCCGAATTCGTCGGTGACGGTCACCTCGCGGTCGCCGACGAGCGCAGTCACGAAGTAGGTGTCGTCCGCCGTGCCGTCGGCGTCGACGTAGTTCGTCGAGCCCGTGATCGGCTGATCGGTGATGCGCACGCCGTCGCGGTAGACCTGGAAGCCGAGGTCGCGGTCGTCAAGGCCGAGCAGACGCCAGCCGAGGTACACGCCCTGCTCGACCTTCACTGCCACGGGCGCGCGGTCGAGGTACTCGACCTGACGCACGAGCGTCGTCGCCACGGCGGTGCTGTACACCTCGGACTGCGCTGACGATCCTCCGGCGTTGAGCGCGACGAGCTTGTAGAGGTACGGACGCGTGGTGAGCACGTCGCCGTCGGTGTACGTCGGCTCGTCGAGGGTCGCGACGAGCTCGTACGGCAGGTCGGCTCGAGTGGACCGGTACACCTTCCACTGCACGGCGTCGCCGGGGTCGGTCCACGTGAGGGTCAGCGTGTTCCGCTCGATGGACGCGGTGCTGATGCCGCTGGGCGTGGCCGGCTTCGCGACGGAATCGTCGACGACCGCAGCCTGCACGCGGTCGCCCTGCCGCGACGTGCGGTCGCCGTCGACGGTGGCGACGGCGTAGTCGTACGTCTCGCCCAGGGCTACATCGGTGTCGGTGAACGTCGTGGCATCGGTGGTGCGGCCGATCTCGGCGAGGTCGCCCCCTGGAGCCGCCCGGTAGAGGACGTAGCCGTCCGCGACGTCGACGGCATCCCACGAGAGCGCGACCGCCAGGTCGCCCACCGCGTCGACGCCGGTGACCGCGAGACCCGCCGGCGCGGCGAGCTGGGACTGCACGCGGATGCCGTTGACGCGTCCGTCGCCACTCGTGACGCGGATGTCGAGCCGGCCGTCCGAGACGGTGATCGCTGGGAAGTAGTGCTCGTCGATCACGCCGGTGGTGGTGCGAGGGCCGGCGTACGCGGTGCCTTCGATGTCCCAGCTGGTGTTGTTGCTGGCGATGAGGTCGCCCGCCCAGGTCGTCACCTCATAGGAGCCGTCGGGCACGTCGACGGCGAACGCCTGGCCGTTGCCGATCGTGAAGTCGCGGCCGACCACGTTGTCGCCGCCGCGGTCGCGGAATCCATTCGATGCGGGTGCGGTCGTGAAGCCGTAGCCGGTCGTCGCGGAGTAGGCGGTGCCGGGGTCGACGCCGATCCAGCCGTCGACGACCGGCGTCGACGGGCCACCGAAGTCGAACGCGAGGTCGACGGGTGCGGCCGTGGCCGGTGCGGCCGTGGCCGGTGCGGCCGTGGCCGGTGCGGCCGTGGCCGGTGCGGCCGTGGCCAGCACACCGACGACGACGGCGCCGCCGGTGACGGCTGCGAGACGGCGCAGCCAGGGGGACAGGGGCGATCGGGAACGCACGGGATCTCCTTCGATCGGGCCGACGCCGACGTCGGCCGGGTGTGGGGGGTGAAGCACTCACTGCTTGGAAAGCGCTTTCTGAGTGAATCGATACAATCCTGCTCGCGTTGACCGCTCGCCGTCAAGCACGAACGGCCGTATGGCACCCCCACGATGACTCACTGGCGGCATCCAGCACCTTCCGCTATCGTGGCCAAGGCATTTATTCCCTCGGTGAGGAAATCCCTTGAAGCTTCTCGACGTGACCGCGCGGTAATCGCGCTGATCCGTCGTACCTCGACGCACCAGCGCTTGATGAATTCGCGCTGGCCCGTCGATCGGCCGCTTCTCGTTCCGCTCCGGCATGTCCGGTGACGAACGAGATCCCCGGCCCCCCGGTGTCAGCGCACGACTGACACAGGAGGCTTCATGCCCACCAACACCCTCACTCCCGCGATCGTCCTCGATCGCGTCTCCTTCGCCTGGGCCGACGGCACCGTCGCGCTCTCAGACGTCTCGGGCTCGTTCGGCACCGGCCGTACGGGTCTGGTCGGACGCAACGGCTCCGGCAAATCCACGCTGCTGCGGCTCGTCGCCGGCGCCCTCACGCCCTCGGCGGGGCACGTCACCCGGACCGCGGATGCCGCCTACCTGCCTCAACGGCTGACCCTCGACGTCGACCGGCCCGTGGCCGATCTGCTCGGGGTGGGCGACACGCTGCGAGCCCTCCGAGCCATCGAGTCCGGCGACGTCGACCCCCGCCATTTCGACGCGGTCGGGTCGGACTGGGACGTCGAAGCGCGCGCTCACGTGGCTCTCGCCGAGGCGGGGCTCGCCCCCGACATGCTCGACCGCCGTGTCGGGCAGCTGTCGGGAGGTGAGGCGGTGCTGACGGCTATCGCCGGCATCCGCCTGCGCGGCGCGCCGATCGCGCTGCTGGACGAGCCGACGAACAACCTCGACCGCGAGGCTCGTGGGCGCCTGCACGACATGGTGCGCTCGTGGCGTGGCGCGCTCGTCGTGGTGAGCCACGACACGGCGCTGCTGGAGCTCATGGACGACACCGCCGAGCTGTACGCGAACGAGCTGTCGGTCTTCGGCGGCCCGTACTCGGAATGGCGGGCGTGGCTGGATGCCGAGCAGGACGCCGCCCGCGACGCCGAGCGCGCCGCGAAGCAGTCGCTCAAGCGCGAGAAGCGCCAGCGCATCGAGGCCGAGACCACGATCTCGCGCCGCAAAGCCATGGGCGACAAGGCGTTCGTGGAGAAACGCGTGCCGAAGATCGTGGCAAACGGACGGCGCATGGCAGCGGAGGTCTCGGCGGGAAAGCTGCGCGGCGAGAAGGCCGACCGCGAGGCATCCGCCCGCGATGCGCTCGACGCCGCCGGCCGCCGCGTGCGCGACGACGCGACGATGAAGATCGACCTGCCCGACCCCGGCGTGCCCGCGGGCCGCCGCATCGCCACCATCGGCGACGGCTCCCGGTCGTGGGTGATCCAGGGCCCAGAGCGGGTCGCCCTCATCGGACCGAACGGCGCCGGTAAGACGACGCTCCTGGAGCGTCTGGTCGGAGCTCCGGTCGAAGATTCAGCAGACACGCCGGTCGACGGGCCGCAACGGCACGCCGATGGCCCGGTCTTCCTGAGTTCTGCGCACGGCACACTCCACACCGACCGCATCGGCTACCTGCCGCAGCGGGTCGACGGGCTGGACGAGGCGGGTTCCGTGCTCGACAACGTGGCGCGGGCGGCACCGCAGGTCGGGATGGTCGAGCTGCGCAACCGGCTCGCCCGGTTCCTCATCCGGGGTGCCGCCGTCGAACGTCCGGTCGCGACGCTGTCGGGGGGCGAGCGGTTCCGCGTCGCCCTGGCGCGGCTCATGCTGGCCGACCCGCCGCCGCAGCTGCTCGTGTTCGACGAGCCGACGAACAACCTCGACCTCGACACGGTCGACCAGCTCGTCGACGCCGTCGCCGCCTATCGCGGCGCGGTCCTCGTCGTCAGCCACGACGACGCGTTCCTCGAGCGCATCGGCGTCACCCTGACGCTCGAGCTCGACCGCGAGGGACAGCTGACCGAGCGGTGAGCACGGGTCGCGGCATCCCTTCTCCGGAAAGTGGATGCCGCGGCCTGCGCCCCGGCGGATCTGGGGGTTCTCCCCCATGTGCGAACCGGCCCGGGCGGGAAGGATGGAAGACATGAACGCACTCATGAGACCTCGCCAGGGACGCCTGATCGCCGGCGTCTGCACCGCCGTCGCGAACCGCTTCGGCTGGAACGTGACGATGGTGCGCATCCTCACCGCGATCGCCGTGATCTTCTTCGGCCTGTCGCTGTGGGCCTACATCATCCTGTGGATCCTGATCCCGAACGAGGCCTGAGCCGACGCCCTGGCCCGATGTCGGCGCAGGCGACGAAGATGGAGGCATGGGCGACGTCCTCGAGAGATTCGGTCCTGCCACGCAGGACTGGTTCCGGGGCGCCTTCCCTGCCCCCACCGCGGCGCAGAAGGGCGCCTGGGAGGCGATCTCGGCGGGCAAGCACGCCCTCGTCGTCGCACCGACCGGGTCGGGCAAGACGCTCTCGGCGTTCCTGTGGGCGATCGACCGCGTGTTCCACGACAAGGCCGCGACGGAGGCGGTTGCTGAGCGAGGAGCGCAAGCGACGAGACGAAGCACTTCCATCGATCCCTCACGCAAGAAGAAGCGGGGGGATGCCGCGCCGCCGGCCACGCGGATCCTCTACATCTCGCCGCTGAAGGCGCTGGGCGTCGACGTCGAGCGCAACCTGCGGTCGCCGCTCGTCGGGATCGGCCAGTCTGCGCGGCGGCTCGGCCTCACCGTCCCCGACGTGACCGTCGGCGTGCGGTCGGGCGACACCCCGGCGGGCGACCGGCGCAAGCTCGTGCAGAGGCCGCCCGACATCCTCATCACGACGCCCGAGTCGCTGTACCTCATGCTCACCAGCCGCGCCGGCGAGACGCTGCGCGACGTGCACACGGTGATCGTCGACGAGGTGCATGCCGTCGCGGCGACCAAGCGCGGTGCCCACCTGGCGGTCAGCCTGGAACGTCTCGACGCGCTGCGACGATCGTTCGCCCCCGACGTGCCGCCCGCTCAGCGCATCGGCCTGTCGGCCACGGTGCGCCCGATCGACGAGGTGGCCCGGTTCCTGGGCGGCGCCGAGCCGGTCGAGATCGTCGCGCCGCGTGCGACCAAGGCGTTCGACATGAAGGTCGTGGTGCCGATCGGCGACATGCTCAACCCGCCGCCCCCGCCGAGCGCGTACACCTCGGGCGATGCCCTTCGACAAGCTCAGGGACCGGCGTCGGAACAGGTCGCTGAGCCTGTCGAAGCGATCGACGAGGACTGGTTCGCCGACGGCTCGGCGGGTGCGGGCGGGCGCGCGTCCGGATCCGGCGAGACCGAGATGACCGGCTCGGTGTGGCCGCATGTCGAGGAGGCGATCGTCGACCGCATCCTGCAGCACCGGTCGACCATCGTGTTCTGCAACTCGCGGCGTCTGGCCGAGCGGCTGACCGGGCGGCTCAACGAGATCTACTCCGAGCGGCTCGGGCTCGACCTCCCCGATCCGACGGTCCCCGCAGCCATGATGGCGCAGGCGGGCGCGACCGCGGGCGCCGACCCCGTGCTCGCCAAGGCGCACCACGGCTCGGTGTCGAAGGAGCAGCGCGCGCAGGTCGAAGAAGAGCTGAAGTCCGGCGTCCTGCGCTGTGTGGTGGCGACCTCGAGCCTGGAGCTGGGCATCGACATGGGTGCCGTGGACCTGGTGATCCAGGTCGAGGCCCCGCCGAGCGCGGCCTCGGGTCTGCAGCGCATCGGACGCGCCGGGCACCAGGTGGGCGAGGTGAGCCGGGCCGCCCTCTTCCCGAAGCACCGCGGCGACGTGCTGCACACGGCGATCGTGACCGAGCGCATGCTGGCCGGGCAGATCGAGGCCATCGCGATCCCCCAGAACCCGCTCGACATCCTCGCCCAGCACACCGTCGCCGCCGCCGCCGTCGGGCCGGTCGACGTCGAGGGCTGGTACGAGACGCTCAAGCGCAGCGCCCCGTTCCGCTCGCTCCCCCGCTCGGCGTACGAGGCGACGCTTGACCTCATCGCCGGAAAGTTCCCCTCCGACGAGTTCGCCGAACTGCGCCCGCGCGTCGTGTGGGACCGCGACCTCGGCGTGCTCACCGGTCGCCCCGGCGCCCAGCACATCGCGGTCACCAGCGGCGGCACGATTCCCGACCGCGGCCTGTTCGGTGTGTTCGTCGCCGGCGAGTCGCAGAACGCGCGCGTCGGCGAGCTCGACGAAGAGATGGTGTACGAGTCGCGCGTCAACGACGTGTTCACCCTCGGCACGACCAGCTGGCGCATCGTCGAGATCACCCACGACCGCGTCAACGTCGTGCCCGCGTTCGGCCAGCCCGGCAAGGTGCCGTTCTGGCACGGCGACGGCATCGGGCGCCCTGCCGAGCTGGGCGAGGCCCTCGGCAGGTTCTCGCGCGAGGTCTCGACCGCCAAGCCGGAAAAGGCCGAGGCGCGCCTGCG
>Ga0160441_100761_pt1 | contig 17255 bp, 12 predicted proteins | sample HID1971K_E1MG_FD_108260 | JGI IMG/M metagenome (GOLD analysis project Ga0160441, IMG submission 108260) | Enriched millipede-associated microbial communities from UW Madison campus, WI, USA - HID1971K_E1 MG | ecosystem: Host-associated > Arthropoda: Insects > Digestive system > Unclassified ... | reverse complement strand
CGGGCTCGCGTCGACCGACAAGCCCATGGTCGGCCACTTCACCGATGCTGCCGTCGTCACCGACTTCCTCGCGTCCGAGCGGGCGCCCGAGCTCGCCGCACTCGGCACCAGCTGCCCCGACCACTTCCTGCGCACCAAGGTCAAGCCGCTGATCCTCGACCTGCCCGCGGACGCGACGGTCGAGGCATCCCTCGCCCGCCTCGCCGAGCTGCACGAGTGCTACCGCGCGGACTACCAGGCGTACTACGACGCGCACGCTTCGACAGGCTCAGCGACCGAACCTGCATCCCCCGCGATCCGCGGCGCCGACCCGCTCATCGTGCTCGTCCCGGGCGTGGGCATGTTCTCGTACGGCGCCAACAAGCAGACCGCCCGCGTGGCCGGCGAGTTCTACGTCAACGCCATCAACGTGATGCGCGGCGCCGAGGCGCTGTCGACCTACACGCCGATCTCGGACGCCGAGAAGTTCCGCATCGAGTACTGGGCCCTCGAAGAGGCCAAGCTCCAGCGCATGCCCAAGCCCAAGACCCACCAGGGCCGCATCGCGCTCGTCACCGGCGCCGCGTCGGGCATCGGCAAGGCCATCGCGACGCGTCTGGCCGCCGAGGGCGCGTGTGTCATCGTCGCCGACCTCGATCTCGAGAAGGCCCAGGCCGCGGCCGCAGAGCTGGGCAACACGGACGTCGCGATCGGCGTGGCCGCCAACGTCGCCGACGCGGACGCGATCCAGGCCGCGTTCGATGCCGCCGTGCTCGCGTTCGGCGGCGTGGACCTGGTCGTCAACAACGCCGGGCTGTCGCTGTCCAAGCCGCTGCTGGAGACCACCGAGAAGGACTGGGACCTGCAGCACGACGTCATGGCGAAGGGCTCGTTCCTCGTCTCGAAGGCCGCGGCGAAGATCCTCATCGAGCAGAAGCTCGGCGGCGACGTCATCTACATCTCGTCGAAGAACTCCGTCTTCGCCGGCCCGAACAACATCGCGTACTCGGCCACGAAGGCCGACCAGGCCCATCAGGTGCGTCTGCTCGCGGTCGAGCTCGGCGAGCACGGCGTGCGCGTCAACGGCATCAACCCCGACGGCGTCGTGCGCGGGTCCGGCATCTTCGCGTCGGGATGGGGTGCCAACCGCGCCGCCACGTACGGTGTGGCCGAGGAGGATCTGGGCCAGTTCTACGCCAACCGCACGATCCTCAAGCGCGAGGTCGTACCCGAGAACGTCGCCGACGCGGTGTACGTCCTCACCGGCCCGGAGCTCAGCCGCACCACGGGTCTGCACATCCCTGTCGATTCCGGCGTCGCCGCCGCGTTCCTGCGATGACGCCGCGTTCGGAGCGATTCGTCTCGGTCCTCAGCGCTCCCTCGCGGGGTGCACGATGACCGGTACGAGCGGAGTCGTCGCGGCGGTCGACCTCGGCGCGACCAGCGGCCGCGTCATGCTCGGCTACGTGGACGACGGCGTGCTGCGCCTGGAGCAGGTCGCCCGGTTCCCGAACGGACCCGTCGAGGGGCCGGACGGCCTGCACTGGGACTTCACGGCGCTGTACCGCCACATCGTGGACGGCCTCGCCGAGGCCCTGCGCCGCGAACCGGGCATCACGAGCATCGGCATCGACTCGTGGGCGGTCGACTACGGTCTGGTCCACGGCGGCGAGCTGCTGGGCGAACCGTTCCACTACCGTGACGAGCGCACCGCGCGGGGAGTGGATGCCGTCCACGCCACCGCGTCGTCGGCCGAGCTGTACCGACGCAACGGGCTGCAGTTTCTGCCGTTCAACACGCTGTACCAGTACGCGGTCGAGGAGCGGCTGCCCGACGCGGAGGTCTCGCTGCTGATCCCCGATCTCGTCGCGTTCCTGCTCACCGGAGCGCGTGCGGCCGAGCGCACCAACGCCTCGACCACCGGGCTCGTCGACGTCCGCACCGGCGAGTGGGACCTCGAGCTGGCTGCACGGCTGGGGATCCCGGCATCCCTCCTGCCGCCGCTCGTCGACCCGGGCCAGGTGCTCGGCACGCTCCGAGGGGAGGCGCGCGAGCGCATCGGCGCTCCGCTCGAGGTGGTCGCCGTCGGCTCGCACGACACCGCGTCGGCCGTGGTCGCGGTGCCGCTCAGCACCCCCGACTCCGCGTACATCTCGTGCGGCACGTGGGGGCTCGTCGGCGTCGAGCTCGATGCCCCGGTCGTCAGCGACGAGGCACGCGAGGCGAACTTCACCAACGAGGGCGGCGTCGACGGACGCGTCCGGTTCCTCCACAACGTGACCGGGCTGTGGCTGCTGAGCGAGGCCGTGCGCACGTGGGAGGCCGAGGACGGTGCGCCCATCGACCTGCCGGCACTGCTGGCCGACGCCACGGCCGTGACCGGCGGCATCCCCCTCTTCGACGCCAACGACCCGCGGCTGGCGGCACCGGGCGACATGCCCGCCCGCATCGCGGCCGTCATCGCCGAGTCCGGGGCGCCGGTGCCCGCGACCCGCGCCACCTTCGCCCGCACGATCGTCGAGAGCATCGCGCAGGCGTTCGCCGAGGCCGTCGCGACAGCCTCGCGCCTGACCGGACGCGACGTCGACGTGATCCACATCGTCGGAGGCGGTGCGCTCAACCGCCTGCTGTGCCAGGCGACCGCCGACCGCTCGGGGCTTGCCGTCCTCGCCGGTCCTGTCGAGGCGACCGCGCTCGGCAACGTGCTGGTCCAGGCCCGCGCGCACGGCTGGTTCGGCCCCGACGCGACCCTGGAGGAGCTGCGTCAGGTGGTGCGCCGGTCCACGTCTCCTGAGCGCTACGAGCCGCGCGCGTGACCGGCTACGGCGCCGCATTCGACTGGGCGCGCCGACACGTCGAGGCGGGCCGGCTGCCCACCGCCGTGCTCGGCGTCGCCACAGCCGAGGGCGTCGTGGCGCTCGACGCGTTCGGTGCGACGCACGGCCGCATCGCCCGTGCCGACGACCCGTACTGGCTGTTCTCCATCACGAAGGTGCTCACCGGGATCACCGCGGCCCGCACGATGGAACGCGGATTCCTCACGACCGAGACGCCGCTCACCGATGCGATCCCAGGGTTCGGCGCCGGCCGCGACGTCGATGACGTCGTACGTCTGCGGCACCTCGTGAGTCACACCGCCGGCATCCCCGAGCCCACGCTCGACCCCGCCGACGGGCTGCGCGCCGCCCTGCTCGTCCCCGGCCGCGATTTCGCCGCCGGCACCGCGTCGCGCTACTCCACCGTGGCGTTCGACGGCATCGTCGAGCTGATCCGGCACGCTGCCGGGTGGGAATGGGATGCCGACATCTCGGCGTGGTCGGCTGCGATCGGCGCCACCGGGTTCACGCTGGACCCCGGCGTCGATCCGCACACGGTCGTCGACGCCGAACGGCTCGGACTCGACATGCGGGGATTCGCGAGCCACCGCAACCCCGGTGCCGGCATGATCGGCACCGCGGCGGACCTGCTCGCGCTGGGCTCGGCGCTGCTGCGCGTCGGACAGGGCGAGACCGCGTCTCCCGGTCACGACCGGTTCGACGGCCGCGGCGGCGCCGACAGCCCTGACGACCCCGTGCGGCCTGCCACGCTCGCCATGATGCGGCGGCCGTTGACCGGCGACATCCCGCGACTCGACCCGTACCCGGCGTCGGCCGGCCAGGACTGGGGCTTCACGTTGAACCTGCGCACGCGCGCACCGGACCTGATCGACCGCGACGTGTACGGCCACGCCGGCTGGGCGGGCACCGAGTTCTGGGTGCACCCGGCCGCGGGGGTCGCCTACGTGCTGCTGACGAACCAGGCCGACCGCCCCGGCGTCGACGCCGATCAGCTCGACAACGCGGTGATCGCGGGTATCTGACCCGACGATCCGGGCGGCGCTGTCAGCCGTGCCTCGAACGCCGCGGACGCCGGTCCGAGATCGAGGTCGCGCACGCTCACCGCCTGGCCCGTCACGAGCGAGCGGTTGCCCGCCAGCCCCACCGCGACCGAGCGCACGCCGTCGTGCCACATCGCGCTGCGCCCCAGCGGATCGTGCGCCGCACCGCGGAACAGCTCCGCCAGCAGCTGTGCGTCACCACCGCCGTGTGCGCCGGAGCCATCGGGGACGGGCAGCTCGAGCGCCCGCTCGAAGTGCTGCTGCACCACGAGGCGCTCGCTGACCGGTCGCGCCCGGTCCGCGGCGACGGTGTCGGGGTGCGCACTCGGGTCGACGATCGCGGTCGGCCTGCCGTTCGCGCCGAGAACGACCTCGCCGCGCTCCACCACGGTGAGCTCGGCCCTCCCCTTCGTGCCGTTGACACCGACGATGTAGCCCTCCCACGGCGAGTGCGCGTTCAGCGAGTACGACATCGACGCGCCGCGCGCGTAGTCGACGACCAGCGACAGGTTGTCTTCGATCGTGATGCCCTCGCCGAAGACGTCGCGGTCGCGCAGGTAGTGGTCGTGCCCCTCCTGGTCGAAGTACAGCCCGCGCAGTGCGGGGTCGTCGCGCAGGTCGAGGCTGAACGCGTCCCGCAGCGGCGAGTCCTCCGATCCACGTGCGGGACGTGCCCCGAGGCCGCGGCGGGCGGCGTTGCCGGCCCCGTAGAAGCGCAACCCGCCGCTTGCGAACACGCGCGCCGGCGCGTCGTCGAGCCACCAATTGACGAGGTCGAAGTGATGCGACGCCTTGTGGATCAGCAGGCCGCCGGACTTGTCCTTCTCGCGGTGCCAGCGGCGGAAGTAGTCCGCGCCGTGCGACGTGTCGAGCAGCCATTCGAAGTGCACCGAGGTCACCTCGCCGATGCGTCCCGACTGCAGCACCTCCTTGAGCGCGGAGTTGCGCGGCGAGTAGCGGTAGTTGAAGGTGACCGTCACCGACCGGCCCGTCCGCGCGGCGGCATCCGCGATGAGTCGCACACCCTCTTCGGTCGTCGTGAGCGGCTTCTCGACGACCGCGTCCGCACCCGCCTCGAGCGCCGTCACGACGTGGCCGGCGTGGGTGAAGTCGGGTGAGGTGACGATGACCCGGTCGACCCCCGAGCGCGCAACCGTCTCTGCCAGCGCATCCGGTGCGAAGCGGACCGGCACCGCTGCCCCGCGCTCACGCAGTCGCGCCTCGTGCCAGTCGATCCGGCCCGGGTTCGGATCGGTCCACGCGACCAGTTCCGCCACGTCGGCGTGCGGCCCCGAGATCGCGTCGATGTACATCTGCGCGCGACTGCCGGTGCCCACCAGCGCGTACCTCGTCCGTGCCATGCCGTTGCCTCTCACTTGATGCCCGATGTCGCGAAGCCCTTGACCAGATACCGCTGGCCGAGCAGGAAAGCGAGGAACAGCGGGATGAGCGAGACCACCGACATCGCGAACATCGCCCCGTAGTTCGACGACGACTGCGCGTCGATGAAGCCCTTCAGCGCCACCGACACCGGGAAGTTCTCACGTGTGCGCAGATAGATGAGCGGACCGAAGAAGTCGCCCCACGTCCAGATGAAGGTGAAGATCGCGGTCGTCGCGAGCGCCGGCACCATGAGCGGCAGCGTCACCTGGCCGAAGATGCGCAGGTGCCCCGCACCGTCGATGCGGGCGGCCTCGAAGATCTCCTTCGGCAGTCCTCGGATGAACTGCACCATGAGGAAGATGAAGAAGGCGTCGACGGCGAGGAACTTCGGCACGATCAGCGGCAGGAACGTCTCGAGCCAGCCCAGCTGCCGGAAGATGATGAACTGCGGCACCAGCACGACGTGGAACGGCAGCATGATCGTGCCGAGCATGATCGCGAAGTACGCGTTGCGTCCCCAGAACTTCAGTCGCGCGAACGCGTAGGCGGCGAGCGAGCACGACACCAGGTTGCCGATGGTCGCACCGATCACGAGGATCGTCGAATTGATGAGGAAGTGGCTGAACGGCAGCTGCTGCGACGTCCACCCATAGGCGTAGTTCTCGAGCGTCAGATCTGTCGTGAAGATCCCGAGGTCGGTGAAGATCTCACTGTTCGGCTTGAGCGATGACACCACGAGCCAGATGAGCGGGTAGATCATCACGATCGACAGCACGATCAGGAGGACGTGCTTGATCACCGAGCGGACGGCCGCACGACGCCGGAGCCTGCGCCGACGCCGGTCGGAGGCATCCTGAGACTCGATGACGCGGGGCGTCGCAAGGTCGGTCGCTGCGGTCATGGGGGTCCGTGCTCCTCGGCTGACGGGCGGAAGTTCGGTCGGCGGCGCTTCAGTCGTCATAGAAGACCCAGTACTTCGAGAACCAGAAGTTGATCGCCGTGAAGGCCGCGATCACCAGGAGCAGCAGCCACGCCATCGCCGACGCGTAGCCCATGTTCAGCTCGGTGAACGCCTGCTTGTAGAGGTAGAGCGTGAAGAACATGGTCGAATCCGACGGCCCGCCGGTGCCGCCCGAGACGATGTACGCCTGCGTGAACGACTGGAAGGCGAAGATGATCTGCAGCACGAGGTTGAAGAAGATGATGGGCGTCAGCAGCGGCAGCGTGATCGAGAAGAACCTGCGGAAGCGCCCCGCGCCGTCCATCTGCGCCGCCTCGTGGTACATCTCGGGGATCTGCCGAAGCCCGGCGAGGAAGATCACCATCGGCGACCCGAACGTCCATACGTGGAGGATGATGATCGTCGCCAGCGCATAGTCCGGATGCGAGATCCACCCCGGCCCGTCGATGCCGAACCACGACAGGAACGCGTTGACGAGCCCTTCCTTGCCGAACACCTGGCGCCACAGGATCGCGATCGCGACGGATCCGCCGAGGAGGCTCGGCAGGTAGAAGATCGAGCGGTAGAACGCGAGCCCGCGCATGCCGCGATCGAGCATGACCGCGACCGCCAGCGCCAGCGCCAGCTGCAGCGGCACCGACACGACGACGTAGACGAGGGTGACCCGCAGCGAGTTCCACAGCCGAGCGTCGCCCATCATGCGCGTGAAGTTGTCGAATCCCGCCCAGGTCGGCGGTTGCAGCAGGTTGTAGTCCGTGAACGCGAGGACGAGGGATGCGATCATCGGGCCGATCGTGAAGACCACGAGCCCGATCAGCCAGGGCGCCAGGAACAGATGTCCCGCGCGGTTGTCGGGGTTCTTGGCCTTCGCCTTCTCGCCGCCGGATCTGCCGCGCCGCGCCTGCAGCGCCATCTGGCGCAGCTCGCCGATGCTGCTCACGGGACCTCCTCGTCGCCGGAAACCGAGAAAGCGGTTTCACCGTGGCCAACAGTATTACCCCATGCCGCCATGATCGTCAAACCTCTCGTTCGTCGCTGATTCGTGCGCATCTCGGATCGGCCGTGCTCGAAAGTTTCAATAACGAGGCGAAGACAACAATTGACACGTCCCGTCGGCTTTGCTACTTTCCGTGAAAGCGGTTTCTTGCTCGCCACCGGTGACGTCCTGCCGCCGGCGCTGCCACACGATGCCGGAGCCCACCGGCACGACGAAGAAATGAGACGCAATGACGCGTAACGCACGAACCCTCGCGACACGGGTCGCGATGGGCACGACACTCGCCGCCACCCTGGCCCTCGTCGGCTGCTCCGGCACCGGCGGCGGGGAGGCGACGCCTACCGGCGGGTTCGACCCCGACGAGAAGGTCGAACTCCACATCGCCTGGTGGGGCAACGACGAACGCGCGGCCATCATGGCCGAGGCGATCGACATGTTCGAGGACGAGTACCCGAACATCACCGTGGTCGAGGAGCCCGTCGGCGCCCCGGACGATCTGTTCAACCGCCTCGCCACCGACTTCGCATCGGGCACCGCGCCGGACGTGTTCGCCCTCGGCGGCGCCAAGCCGCAGGAGTACGGCGCGGCAGGAGCGCTGCTCGACCTGGCGACCGTCAAGGATCAGCTGCCCACCGATGCGTACCCCGACTTCACCCTCACCAACGCCACCGTCGACGACAAGCTGTACGGCCTGCCCACCGGCGGTAACGCGATCGGCCTGCTCGTCAACAAGGCGATCTTCGAGAAGGCGGGCGTCGACCTGCCCGACGGCACCTGGACGTGGGACGACTTCGTCGACGCGGCCAACGAGATCAGCGCGAAGGCCGGAGACGGAGTGGTCGGCCTCGACCTGCGCATCCAGGACATCCTCGGCACGTACGTCGCACAGTACGTCGACACCGGCATCTACGACTGGGACGGCGAACTCGCCGTGGATGCCGACACGATCCAGGACTGGTACGAGATGGAGCAGCAGCTCGTCGCGGACGGCGGCCTGCCCGACCCGTCGGTCATCGTCGAGCACTGGAACGTGACCCCGGACCAGACCCTGTTCGGCACCGGCAAGGCCGCGATGACCTTCTCGTACAGCAACCAGATCGGCTCGTACCAGGGTGGTGCGGGCGGCGACGTCGAGATCGTGACGCCGCCGACGTCGACCAAGACCTCGGGCGTGGCGGTGCTGCCGTCGCAGTTCTGGTCGATCGCGTCGGGCACCAAGCACCCCGAGGCATCGGCCCTGCTCGTGGACTGGCTGCTGAACCAGCCCGAGCCGGCGAAGGTGATCCTCGCCAACCGTGGCCTGCCGTTCAACCCCGACACCCTGGCGGTCGTCAAGCCGCTGCTCGCCCCGGCCGACACCCAGGCGGCCGAATACCTGCAGTCGGTGCTCGATGTCGGAGTCGTCGCACCGCCGCAGCCGTCGGGAGGTGCGATCCTCAACGAGCTGTCACAGCGGATCGAGTCCGACATCCTGTTCGGCAACACGTCTGCGGCCGACGGCGCCCAGCAGTGGGTCGACGAGCTGTCGGCGTCGCTGGCGAACGACTGACCCCCTTCACGAGTGCGGGCGGCCCACGTCGGGTCGCCCGCACTCCCCTCTCCCCGACCGGTCGCGCCGCGACCATCCGATCCGGAGGCCACGATGCATGCGATCGACCACGCGCTGGCGCTGCTGCGCGGTGGGAGCGCCGTCGCCCGTGCCGGCATCCCGGTCGACAGCCCGCTGCACGACGGCCTGCAGCGCAACGGCGTCGCGTTCGTCGCTCTCGGGGGCGGTCTCCAGGCCCGTTGGGATCGGGCGCTGAACGAACTGGCCGGCTGCATCGGAAAGCTCGGCGGTGTCGACGCGCTCTTCGAGGGCGGGGCGTACCCCGGCGCGTGGCTGGAGAGCACCACCACCGTCAGCGCCGAGATCCTCGACCGGTTCGCGCCGTCCGTCACGCGGTCGACCCACCTGCTCTTCGCCGATCTCGCCCGCCACGACGGCCTGCTGCCGTACAAGGTCACCGCCGACGGCCCCGCGTTCAGCCAGATCCAGCTCGTCACACCGCTCGCCCGCGGCGTCTGGCACCATTACCTGCAGTCGGGACGGACCACCGGCGCCCGCGCGTACCTGCGACGCATGTACGACGCGATGACGCGCAACGACGCGTGGCTCGCGACTCATCGGGACACGCGGGGCACCGGTGGGGTCGAGGCCTTCTGCACGTTCGACACCGGCCACGACCTGTCGCCGCGGTTCTGGCACGTTCCCGAGCGGTGCTTCGGCGGCGACGCTGCGCGGTTCGACCCCGACATCCCCGGGCTGCCGTACGTGGCGCCCGACCTCACCGCGAACGCGGCGTGCCAGCGCGAGCACCTCGCGCTCATCGCGGCCGAGCTGGGCGAAGACGGGTCGCCGTGGCGGGATCGGGCCGCGGCATCCACTCGAGCGCTCTTCGCGCAGTGCTGGGACGAGGCCGACGGCACGTTCTACGATCGCGCCACCGACGGCCACGTGCGCGTGCTCTCGGACGTGCTGCTGCGTGTGCTCGCGTGCGGGATCGGCGACGACGAGATGTTCCGCGGGGCGCTGGAGCGCCACCTCATGAACACGCGGCGGTTCCTGTCGCAGGCCGGGTTCACGTCGATCGCGATGGACGATCCGCGCTTCGACGGCGACCACACGCGCAACTCGTGGGCCGGCCCGGTGAACTTCCTCACGCTGGTCCGGGCGCCGCACGCCTTCGAGCACCATGGCCGGCACGCTGAGCTCGCCCTGGTGCGGCGGTCCCTGCTCAGCGCCGTCGCGAGACACGATCGCTTCGCGCAGTGCCTCGACCCGTGGACCGGCGACGCCGGCTACACCGAGCGCTACTCGCCGGCCATGCTGTGGCTGCTCGACGCGCTCGAGACCGACTGCGGGGTGCTGCCGCGTCCCGACGGCGAGGTGTGGCTGACCGGGATGCCGCCCACCCGCCTCGATCACGGTCAGTCCGCCCGCGCCACTGCGGCCGCGCGCGTGATCGCGGGCACGCGGTACGAGATCGCCGCCGACGACGAGCATGTCGAGGTGCATCGCGACGGGCGTGCGTGGCTGCGGTTCCCGCGCGGCTGGCGCGTGGTCCTCGACCGCGACGGGAGTGTGGCAGGTGTGATCGGCATGTCCGCGGCATCCGTCTCGGGGGAACTGCAGGTGGATGCCGCACCGCCGCTCGTGCTGACGCTCGGGCCCAACGACCACGCGTCCGTCGACGACGGACGCCTGACGACCCGGCACCGCCGGGGATTCACGCCGCCGCGCTTCTAGGATGAATGCGCTGCGGCAGAGGGGGCCGAAGCGGCCCGCGAGAGGAGACCTCCTTGGTCAGACGCACGCCGGCGACCACCATCGCCGAGGTCGCACGCCACGCCGGCGTGTCGCCGGCGACCGTGTCGCGGGTCATGAACGATCGCTTTCTCGGCGAGCCCGAGGTCGCCGAACGCGTGCGCGCGTCGGCGCGCGAGCTCGACTACTCCCCCAATCACCTCGCGCGCAGCTTCGCCCTCGGCCAGACGAACGCGATCGCGTTCCTGGTGCCGGATCTTGCCAACCCGTCGTTCCAGGCCGTGCTCTCGGGACTCAGCAAGGCGGCCGGCGAGGAGGGCTATCGCGTGCTCGTGGCCGACTCGGCCGAGTCGCCCGATGACGAGCCGCTGCTCGCGGCCGAGATCCGCCGGCGCTGCGACGCGCTCGTGCTGTGCGCACCGCGCATGGCCGAAGATGCGCTGGTCCGCACCACCGAGAGCCTCGGCCCCGTCGTGCTGATGAACCGGTCGAGCCCGTCGGTCACCGCGCCGACCCTGTCGGTCGACTCCCGGAGCGGGTTCGAGGCGCTCGCGCGCCACCTCCACTCGCTCGGCCACCGCCGGCTCGCCTACGTCGAGGGGCCCGCGGGCGTCGCCAACGAGAAGCGGCTGCAGGGCCTGGCCGACTTCAGCTCGTCGGTGAAGGGGGTCACTGTCGAGCGCGTCGCCGGCGGGGCGGGCAGCGAGAGCGGACTCGCCGCGGTCGACGCCGTCGTGCGCACCGGGGCGACCGCCGCGCTGGCGTTCAACGACCTCGTCGCCGTGGGCCTGGTGCACGGCCTCGTCGAGCGCGGGGTTCGGGTGCCGGACGACATCTCGGTCACCGGGTTCGACGACATCCCCTTCGCCCGCTTCATGTCGCCCTCGCTCACCACGGCGTCGGTACCCCACGAGGTGCTGGGAGTGCTGGCCTGGAACCGCATGCGCTCGCTCATCGAGGGCACCGTGCCCGAGCATGACGTGGTCTTCCAGCCCCGGCTCGAAGTGCGCCGTTCGACGGCGGCGCCGCGCGCCTGAGCGGCGCCGCGCGCCTGAGCGTCAGGCGCGCGCCTGAACGTCAGGCCCGCGGCGGCCGGGTGGACGCGCGGACCTTGAGCTCGACCGGGAACACCTCGTGCACCGCTTCGGTGCGACCGGCCACGCGCTCCAGCAGCAGTTCGACCGCGCGGGCACCCATGCGTTCGCCCGGCTGATCCACGCTCGTGAGGCTGAACGCCGGGTGCGAGGACAGCGCCACGTCGTCGTAGCCGATCACCGAGATGTCGGCGCCGGCTTCGGCGATCGCGCGCATCGCGCCGAACGCGAGTTCGTCATGCGCCGCGAACAGCGCCGTGGCGCGCGTGCCGCCCTCGATCGCGCGGCGAGCGGCGTCGTACGACGGATCCTCCGCATCGCTCAGCGGCCAGATCTCCGGCTCGAGGCCCGCCTCGGTCATCGCCGCCAGGTACTCGCGCAGCCGCCCGCTGTGCGGGAACGGCGCGTCGGGGTCCTCGTCGCGCAGCGTCAGGTGCGCGATGCGGGTATGACCGAGGGCGAACAGGTGCTCCATGGCGAGCCTGCCGCCGGCGATGTCGTCGCCCGCGACCACGTCGTAGCGCTCGGTCCTGTCGAGCCTCCCGAACATGACGAGGGGGACGGATGCCGCGATCCGTTCCAGCGCGTCCTCATCGACTCGCGGCGACACGGCGACGAGCCCGTCGACCTGACGATCGACGAGCGCCTCGAGGGCGCGGTACCCGTACCCGGATCCCGGCTCCGCCGGCGCCAGGATCAGCTGGTACGGCGTGCCGTCCAGCGCCGCCGTCGCGCCGCGCACGATGCGGGTGAAGAACTGGTTCGACAGGTCGGGAAGCTCGATCCCGATCGTGTAGGTGCGGCCGCGCATCGCCCGCGCCGCGATGCTCGGACGGTAGTTCAGCTCGGTCATCGCCGCCGTCACCCGCTGGCGCATCGCGTCGCTCACGCCGTATGCGTCACGCAGCACCTTCGAGACCGCCGCACGCGACACGCCGGCCCGTGCGGCGACGTCCTCGATCGTCGCGCGGCGTGGGGGTGGAGCATCCGTCATTCAGGCCTCGCGGGTGATCGTCACCTTGACGTGCAGGTTGCTCTTGAACGGGCCGGCGTACACGCCGCGCAGCGGCGGCACGTCTCCGTAGTCGCGGCCGCGGCCCACCAGCACGTGGCGATCGCCGATCTCGATGTTGTTCGTGGGGTCGAAGCCCTGCCACTCCCCCGCGAACCACTCGACCCAGGCGTGCGACTCGCCCGTCACGGCGACGCCCACCTCGGCGGACGGCCGCGGGTGCAGGTAGCCCGACACGTAGCGCGCCGGTATGCCGACGGAGCGGAGGGCGCCGAGGGTGATGTGCGCGAGGTCCTGGCAGACGCCCTTGCGGGCCTCCCAGGCCTCCGCGGCGGTCGAGTGCACGCCGGTCACGCCGTACATGTACTCGACGGCATCCCCCACCGCCACCGCGATCGCGTGTGCGGCCCGACCGGGATGGTCATGCTGCGCGGCGATGGAACGGGCGAGCTCGGCGACCTCGTCGTGCGGCCTCGTGCGACTCGTCAGCGACAGCTGCTCGACGGTCTCGATGGAGCGGTTCGCCTCGCGGGCCAGGCCGTCCCAGGTCATATCGATGTGCTCCAGCGGGCGCGGGCGCACCTCCACGAGCGATCGCGCCGTGATCGACAGCGCCGCGTGCGGCGACAGCACGTCGAACGCCGCGACCCGCGTGCCGAAGTAGTCGACGTACTGGTTGACCGACGTCGACGGCTCGATGTCGAGCGACGAGTTGAGCACGAACTGGCTGTCGGTCGAGACGGGCAGCATGCGCGCCTCGTTGTACGACGCGGTGACGTCACCGCCGTAGCTGAACCCGGTCTGGTGCTCGATGCGGAGGCGCTTCATGTGATCTCTCCGATCCAGCTGGGCTCGGCCTGCGTCGGGAAGAATCGGCCCCGGATCGCCTCGGACGCCTCGCGCGTGACCTGCTGCACGCGGTCCATGTGAGCGGGCAGCTCGCCGAGGATCTCGGAGATCGGCCGGTACTCCAGGTCGTTGCGGATCTGCCCGAGCGCCCGCAGCACGGTGTTGGAATGTCCGACGCGGTCGGCGCGGGGGTCGATGGCGCTCATGCACTCCTCGGCGCGCTGGATCGAGTAGATGATCGAGCGCGGGAAGAGGCGGTCCAGCAGCAGGAACTCCGCCGCGTTGCGCGCACTGGGCATGCCGCGGTACGTCCGCAGATACGCCTCGTACGCGCCGCACGAACGCAGGATCGTGGTCCACGAGGGTCCCGACGCCTCGGTCAGCGAGCGCGTGGCGAGCATGCGCGCGGTCATGTCGGTGCGCTCGATGCTGCGCCCCAGGGTGAAGAACTGCCAGGCCTCGTCGCGACTCATCGAGGAGTCGTGGATGCCGACGGCCAGGGCCGCCCGTTCACGAACCCACTGGAAGAACTCGTGCACCTGGTCGTTCTGCAGGCGCCGCGGCATGCGGGCGTTCGTCGTGTTGAGGGTCTCCCACAGCTCGGTCGAGACGATCTCGCGGGCGCGTCGGGCGTTCTCGCGCGCGGCCGTGAGCGCGTAGGCGATGCTCGACGGGTTCATGCGGTCCACGGCCAGGCGCGCCAGCACGTCCTCGCGGCGCACGTGCTCGACGCCCTCGGGCGGGCGGGAGCCCATGACGCTGAGCAGTGAGCGGCACGCGGTGTCCTCGTCGATCCACGGATCTTCGAGCAGAAGCTGCAGGTGCACGTCGAGGATGCGGGCGGTGCCGTCGCTGCGCTCGATGTAGCGCCCGATCCAGAAGAGCGATTCAGCGATGCGGCTCAGCATGTCCGGACACCCTTCTGCGCGGCCGGTCGTTGAGCGAGCGAGCGCAGCGAGCGAGACGAAACGCAGATGCGGCTCAGCATGACGACTCCTCGGCCCGGGCCTGCTGCTGCTGTTCGTGCTGCATGTGGTTGCCGCGACCCGGGTCCTGCGGCGAATGCGTGGGCTCGGACTGCGGGTCGTAGATGATCGGGATCGCGGCGGTCACGTTGGCCGCCTGATCGGCGACGAGCTCGGGGACGCCGCGGCCGTGGCCGTACTCGACCTGACGTGGAGCGGATCCGCCGACGATCCACGTGTCCTTCGACCCGCCGCCCTGGCTGGAGTTGACCACGAGCTGCCCCTCGGGCAGGGCGACACGGGTGAGGCCGCCCGGCAGCACCCACACGTCCTCGCCGTCGTTCACCGCGAACGGACGCAGGTCGGCGTGCCGCGGCCGCATCCCGTCCTCAACCAGGGTGGGGATGGTCGAGAGCATCACGACCGGCTGCGCGATCCAGCCGCGCGGGTCGGCGCGCAGCTGCCGCCGCAGCTTGTCCAGCTCGGCGGGCGACGCATCCGGACCGACGACCAGGCCCTTGCCGCCCGAGCCGTCGACGGGCTTCACCACGAGCTCGTCGAGTCGGTCGAGCACCTCTTCGAGGGCGCCCGCGTCTTCGAGCCGCCACGTGTCGACGTTCTTGAGGATCGGCTCCTCGGCGAGGTAGTACCGGATGAGTGCGGGCACGTACGTGTAGAGCAGCTTGTCGTCGGCGACGCCGTTGCCGACCGCGTTGGCGATCGTCACGTTGCCCAGGCGCGCCGCGAGCATGAGCCCCGGAGCGCCCAGCATCGAGTCGGCGCGGAACTGCAGCGGATCGAGGAACTCGTCGTCGACGCGACGGTAGATGACGTCGACGCGCTTGGGCCCGCGTGTGGTGCGCATGAACACCTTGCCGCCGGCGCACAGCAGGTCGCGTCCCTCGACCAGCTCGACGCCCATGAGGCGCGCCAGCAGCGTGTGCTCGAAGTACGCCGAGTTGTACACGCCGGGCGTGAGCACGACGACGTTGGGGTCCTCGATGCCCGCGGGCGCCGACGCGCGCAGCGCCGCGAGCAGCTTGTTGGGGTAATCGCCGACGGGGCGCACGCGCATCGAGACGAACAGCTCGGGGAGCGTCTGGGCCATGACCCGACGGTTCGAGATGACGTAAGAGACGCCCGAGGGCACCCGCACGTTGTCTTCGAGCACCCGCATCTCGCCGTGCTCGTCGCGGATGAGGTCGATGCCCGACACCTGGATCCGCACGCCGTTGGCGGGCTGGATGCCGGCGGCCTGGCGATAGAAGTACTGCGAGCTGGAGATCAGCCGGGCCGGGAGCACCTCGTCGCGCACGCAGTGCTGATGTCCGTACGCGTCGGCGAGGAACGCCTCGAGCGCGCGCACGCGCTGCTTGACGCCCGCCTCGATGCGCGACCATTCATCGAACGCGATGATGCGCGGCACGGCGTCGAGCGGGAACGGCCGCTCCTCGCCCGCGAAGTCGAACGTGACGCCCTGTGCGAGGTACGAGCTGGCGAGCGAATCGGTGCGTCCGCGCAGCTCCTCCTGCGTCATCTGCGCCAGCGCCTGATACAGCTCTCGATACGCCTCGCGCGACTCTGCGGGGGCGCCGGGGTGCGCCGGGCTCCCGAACATCTCGTCGAACGCGGGCACACCCGAGGGCGTCTTGCGCGGCGCGAGCGTCGAGCCGTAGCCGTCGAACAGATCACCCATGCGATGAGCCTAATGCGGCAGGGATTTCGCGGACGTTTCCGGATGCCTCCCGCCAGCGCGTCGGCCGCATCCCGCGCCGGGCGGCGCCCACACCTCGTCACACCCCGACCGCCCTTCACCGGGTCCGCAGGCCGTACGCTGGCACCATGGCGGCGTCACGATCGGCGGGGCCCATTCCGGCGCCCCTCGCCTGGGCGGCCGGTGTGGCTGCGGTCGTGCTCGGAGCGGGGCTCGGCGAGCTGACCGCCGTCGTCGTGGCACCGACCGGCAGCCCGGTGGCGGCGATCGGGTCGGCCCTCATCGACCTCGCACCGTCGTGGGCGAAAGACACCGCGATCGCGCTGTTCGGCACGGGCGACAAGGCCGCCCTCGTCACCGGCATCGCGATCGCGATGGTCGTGCTCGCCGCACTTGTGGGATGGCTCGAGGCGCGCCGGCCGCCCTGGGGCGCGGTCGCGATCGCGGTGCTGGGCGTCGCCGGCGCGATCGTCGCCGCGACACGACCCGGCGCGGGCGGCCTGGCGTGGATCCCCGCCGTCGTCGCGGGGGCGGTCGGGGCATCGGCGCTGTTCCTGCTGGTCAGGATGCTGCGGCCCGAGGCCGACCGTCGACGAGCGCGTGTGGCCTCGCCCGTTCCTCGCTCGCTCGACGACCCGGAATCAACCGAGCCCGATGCCCACTCCCGGTCGTTGAGCGAGCGAGGCGAGACGAAACGCGCCGAGCCCGAGCAGCCCAGCCGGCGCGCGTTCTTCGCGTGGGCCGGGACGGCGACCGTCGTCGGGGTGATCGCGGTGGCGGTCGGCAGCCTGCGCACCGCGGCCTCGACGGGCGTGGCGGCCGCCCGGCGGGCGCTGCGTCTGCCGGAGCCCGCGGTCGCGGCATCCCCCGTTCCCGCCGGCGCGGAGCTCGATCTGCCGGGGCTCGCGGACGTCGTCACCCCGAACGACAGCTTCTACCGCATCGACACCGCCCTCATCGTGCCCGAGGTGGACCCGGCGGACTGGCGGCTGCGGATCCACGGCCTGGTCGCGCAGGAAGTGGAGCTGACGTGGGACCAGCTGGTCGCGCTGCCGCTGCAGGAATCGTGGACGACGCTCGCGTGCGTGTCGAACGAGGTGGGCGGCACGCTGATCGG
>Ga0160441_100759_pt1 | contig 17289 bp, 10 predicted proteins | sample HID1971K_E1MG_FD_108260 | JGI IMG/M metagenome (GOLD analysis project Ga0160441, IMG submission 108260) | Enriched millipede-associated microbial communities from UW Madison campus, WI, USA - HID1971K_E1 MG | ecosystem: Host-associated > Arthropoda: Insects > Digestive system > Unclassified ... | reverse complement strand
GAACACGACGCCCTGCACCACCGGGACGAACGGCAGCGACGTGCCCAGCGCGATCTCGGCGGCCAGGAACCCGGCGGCGGGGACCAGCGCCCACCCCGCGCTGCGCAGCCGCAGCGCGAACGAGGTCGTGAGCACCGCGGCCACGAGGGCGAGCAGGAACGGCACGATCATGTGCCCGTCGTCGGGCGCGACGGGCGCGACCGTCGTCAGCAGCTGCTTGAACGACATCACCGCGCCCAGCGCGAGCAGGCCCAGCGTCTGCACCGTGGGCACGACCCCGGCGACCGTCGTCGCCGGAAGCGCCAGTGCCCCGCCGAAGAGGAAGTACGCCACGATCGTCGCCGCGGAGATCGCCAGGATGCCCCAGTGGAACACCCGGCCGACCACAGCGATGCCCATGCCGAGGATGAGGCCGCCGAGCCCCGCGACGAGGTACCGGGGTCCCTCGAACGTCGGCCAGAACCCGACGATGGGGATCAGCAGCAGCACCGAGACGGCGACGAGGTCGAGGATCCAGCGCCGCCGCGAGAGCGGCTCGGGGGCGGGACGCGCGGGACGCGTCGTCTGGCCGGCGCGGGTGGCGGCGGGTGCGGGCGCGGTCATGCGAGCACCTTCCGCAGGGCGAGAGGCAGCTGGTCGAGCGCCCCCATGGTGATGACGTCGGCCTCGCCGATGCGACGGAGGGCGGGCGCAGTGCCGGCCGGAGCGGCCACGACCGCGAGCACCCGTGCGCCGAACGGCACCCGGCTGCAGGCGGTGCGCAGGTCGTTCGCGTCGACCTTGCTGCCGCACACCAGCACGACGACGCTCGCGAGCGCCAGGGTCGCGGCGACGGACCCGGCGAGCTCGACGATGCCGCCGGCACGCGCGCGGGAGTGCTCGAGGCCCGACAGCGCGTCGAGGAACTGCTTGCCCGTCGCGGCCGGCAGCGCGCGCTCCTGAACACGCACCTCGACGCGCTGCGAGTCGCGCAGCGCGCGCAGGCCGAGCGAGCCCGCGACCGAGATGGCCAGTTCGAACTCCTCCGCGTCGCGGTAGTCGCCCGGGCTCGTCGACAGGCCGATCACGAAGTGCGACCGCCGGGTCTCTTCGTACTGCCGCATCATGATGGTCCCGGTGCGGGCGGTCGATTTCCAGTGCACGTGACGCAGGTCGTCACCGGCCTGGTATTCGCGCAGGGCGTGGAACGACACGTCATCGGGCGACAGGTCGGTGGCCGGCAGGCCCTCCAGGTCGCGCAGGAAGCCGAGCGACTGTCCGTCGAACAGCATCGTGCGCGGGTGCACGAACAGATCGACCGGTTCATCGCGGCGGTGGACGCGCTCGAACAGCCCCAGCGGATCGCCGCGCACGACGCTCACCGGGCCCACCTTCACGACCGCGCGCCGCGAGGTCGGGATCGCGAACAGCTCCTCGGCCGCCTCTCCCGCGGCCAGACGGTGCACGTCGAAGACGCCGCGCCCGTTGCCGACGGGCAGCACCACCCGCGAAGGCAGGATGGCACGGGTGCCCATGTTCGACAGCGTCAGCGCACCGACCGCCCGCTCCCCCACCACGACACGTGTGCGGTTGAGGTCGAGCGACACGTCGTACGCCGTGCGCCCGATGAGGAACAGCAGGCACAGCAGCAGCACGGCGCCGATCACGACCGCGGTGATGGTGAGCTCCCACCAGCCGAGCGACTGACCGGCGATCCACAGGACGATCGTCGCGGCGATGAGCACCCAGGCGACGGGGCGCACGACCCCGAACACACGACCGAGCACGCGACCGGCCGCGCCCAGTGCGGTCAGCGCGAGCCGACCGTACCCTGCGCTGCGATCCTGTGCCGCGGTCTGCGACCCGAGTGCTTCCGTCGCCATCAGGCCGCGGACCTCGCCTGCGGGGCCGCGACCGACTCGAGCACGCGCGCGATGACGGCCTCGGCCGATGTGCCGCCGAACTCCGCCTCGGGGTCGAGCACGATACGGTGCGTCCACACCGGACCGGCCAGCGTCTTGACGTCGTCGGGCAACACGAAGTGGCGGCCCTGAGCGGCGGCGAACACCTTGGCGATGCGCACCATCGCGAGCGACCCGCGCACCGACACGCCCAGGCGCGTGGCCTTGTCGTCGCGGGTGGCTTCCGACAGCTGCGCGGTGTAGCGCAGCACGGCCGGGTCGACGTGCACGGTGGCGGCGAGGTCGGCCATGTCGCCCACGGCGCCGGTCGTGATGATCGCCGGCAGGTGCGCGGACGGGTTGCGGTCGGCGGAACCCGCGAGGATGCGCTCGGCCACGGCGAGGTCGGGGTAGCCGATCGCGGTCTTCACGAGGAAGCGGTCCAACTGCGCCTCGGGCAGCTTGTACGTGCCGGCCTGCTCGATCGGGTTCTGCGTCGCGATCACCAGGAACGGGCGACCCACCTCATGCGCGACACCGTCGACGGTGACCCGCGACTCCTCCATGACCTCCAGCAGGGCCGACTGGGTCTTCGGCGAGGCGCGGTTGATCTCGTCCGCGAGCACGATCGAGGCGAAGATCGGTCCGCGGTGGAACTCGAAGCGCCGCGACGTCTGGTCGTAGATCGTGACGCCCGTCACGTCGGACGGCAGCAGGTCGGGCGTGAACTGGATGCGCGTGCTCGTGCCCTGCACGGTGGCCGCGAGGGCCTTGGCAAGACTCGTCTTGCCTGTTCCCGGCGCGTCCTCGAGCAGCACGTGGCCCTCGGCGAGCATCGCCGACAGCACCAGCGCCACCACCTCCCTCTTGCCCATGAGGGCCTGGTCGACGTTGTCGACAAGTCGCGCGAAGGTGCCCTGGAACCAGGCCGCCTGTTCGGGGGTCATCGTCATGTGAGTCTCGTTCTCTCGTTGCGTCGTGTCGTGTTCAGAAGAGTGGATGCCGTCAGTACCAGGTGAGCGGCGTCGACCTCGTGATGCCGTTGGGGCCGTCCTGGATGTCGATCCACGCCTGCGCCCCCGGCCAGCCGAAGAAGCACGACAGCTGCACGCGACCGTTCGCGGGGATGTGCACCGTCCGCCACGACGACGGGTCGTTGTAATGGTTCTCGTTGCATCGGACGGAGTAGTCGCCTGCCGGCCAATTGCTCACATCCATCGCCATGTAGGCGCAGGAGGCGCTGGTGCACCAACCCGCTTCCTGATGGTCGGCGCCCTTCACGGTCGTCGCCGTCGGCTTCGGCGGCGGCGGCTTCGCCCCGGTCGTCGCGCTGTCGCTGGCCGATGCCGTCTGGCCTTCGGTGTCGCTGACCTTCACGTCGAGCGTGCCCTTGTGGCTGTAGCCGACGTCGATCGCCCTGCTGCTCGACGAACCCACCGTCTGCCACGCGCCGCCGTCGATCCGGATCTGGGTCGTGATGGCGCGGCCGTTCTCGGCCGGGACCGTCCAGTTGTAGGTGAGCGTGGTCCCGCTCACCGTGACCTTCGCGGCCGGCGATTTGACCGGACCGTAGGGGATGGCCGTGTTGGACGCGGCCGTCGGCTCGCCGTCGTACCGCACACCGTCCAGCGACGTGTACGCGCGCACCTGGACCGTGTAGGGCCGGCCGTTCGTCAGCCCGCCGACGACGCCGTCTGCCGGCAGAGTCGTCCACGCGCCGCCCGTCAGCAGATACTCGTAGCCGATCTCACCCGCGTTCGCGCCGTTGCCTGCCGCCGCGCCGTGCGTGATCTTCACCGCGCTGTTGTTCGACGGCGTCGACAGCGACACGCTCGACGGGACGCCCGGCGCGACGAACGCGCGACGCGATGCGGAGGCGTCGCTCCAGTCACCCCATCCGGCCTTGTTCTGCGCCCGGACCTTGAACGCATACTCGGTGGTCGAGGTCGCCAGGTTGATGACCTGACGTTCCGTCGTCGGGTCCACGTCGAGCGTGTTCACGACGGAGCCGCCCTGCAGGACCTGCACCTGGTACGCCGAGATCGTCGACCCGTTGTTCGTCGGCGCCTTCCACAGCACCTCGAGCTGTGCCTGATTGCCGACCGGCGTGAGGCGGTTCGTCGTCGGTGCCGCGGGGGGCTCCGGGGCCTTGGCGGGCACCTCGCCCAGCGACCACGGGCTCCAGCTCGACGGCTCGGGGGCGAGGTTCACCGCCTGCACCTGCACCTGGTACGAGATGCCGTTCTCCAGACCGGTCCACACCAGCGAGTTGCCGGTCACGCCCTTCTTGAGTGAGACGCCCGACAGCGGCGCCGGCGAGATCTGCAGGTTGAAGGACTGCACCGGCGAACCGGGCGTCGGCGGGGTCGCCCACGTGACCGTGAGGCTCGAGTCGCCGAACACCAGGGTGGGCGACTGCGGTGTGTCGGGACGGGCGTCGGGGCGGGCCTCGGGCGATGGCGCCGAAGGATCCGAGTCACCCACGCGGTTGGTCGCGATCACCGTGAAGTTGTACTTCACGTTGTTGGTCAGTCGGTCCAGCGTGCACGTCGTCGACGAGCACTTCTTGGTGTAGTCGCCCGCGGTCGAGGTCACGGTGTAGCCGGTGATCTCGGCGCCGTTGTCCGCCGGCGGCGTCCACGACAGCACGACGGTACGGTCCTGCACGCTCGAGACGGTCGGGGTTCCCGGCGCGGCCGGGCGGCCCTGCACCGTCAGGCGGATGCGACCCTCGACCTCCCGGTCGACATCGGTCGTGGCATCCTGAATCCGGTATCGCACCACCATCGTGCCGAAGAAGTCCTCGTCGGGCGTGACCTTGACCTTGTCGCCCGCGACGTCCACCGTGCCGTCGCCGGTGTCGAGCGAGGCCGTGGTGACCTTGAGCGGCTTGCCGTCCTGCTCGAACGGGTTGAAGTCGTTGTCGAGCACGGCCACCGTCTGCGTCTTGCCCTGGTGCGCCTCATCGATGACATCGTCGTTCGCCGTCGCAAGCGGACGAGTGGATGCCGTCACGTTGACGGTCACCGTGCCGTCGATCGGGTCGGTCACGCCGTCGGTGATCCTGAGCTTGATCGTCGCGGTGGTGCCCTTCTTGGTGTCGGCCTCGGCGCCGACCCTCAGCTCGCCCTTCTCGATCGACGCGGTCATGCCCTTCGGTGCGCCGCCGACAATCTCGTACTTCATGCCCGGCAGGTCGTCCTTGTCGGGATCGGTGGTGAGCGAGGTCAGGTCGAGGCCGGTGGGCTCCTCGCCGGGCGCGACCTCCATCGCCCCGTTCGCGAACGACGGCTGCTGGTTGTCGGGCGGCAGCACCGTGACCGGCAGCGTCAGGGTGGCCACGCGCCCCTCGGGGTCGTCGGGCCCGGTGCCGTCGGTCACCTCGAAGGTGATCGCGTCGTCGCCGTAGTAGCCGGCCGCCGACGTGTAGACCATGGTCTTCTCGTCCTTGACGAGGCTCGTGCCGTCGTTGTGGACGGCCGACACCTTGGCGGCCTCGGTCAGGATCACGCCGCCGCCGTCGGCCGCACGGACGTGGTCGGCGAGCGGGATCTCGACGGTCTCGCCGCTCTTGACCTCGATGGGCTTGACCGTCGTGAGAGTGGGAGGCAGCGTGACGAGGCCGGGCACATGGACGAACGCCGACGCGGTGTTGCCGTCCTCGTCGGTCAGTGTGTACTGGATGAGCTGCGACTGGTCCGTCAGCGTGACGCGCACCTTGCCGTTGCTCACCACGCGGGCCGAGGCATCCGTCACCGACACCGTCAGCGCGTCGAGCGTGCCGTCGGGGTCCTCGTCGTTCGCGAGCACCTCGACATCGGTCGTGCCCTCTTCGACATCGGTGGCGCGCACGTAGTCGTCTCGCGCGACCGGCGGCAGCAGGGGGACGTCCTCGGCCACCGTGACCTGCAGCACGGCCGTCGCCTTGGCGCCGCGCGCGTCTTTGATCGAGTACTGCAGCGAGGTCTCGACAGGCTCGTCGGGTGCCGTGACGAGCACGCGATCGCCCTGGACCTTGGCCTTGAGGTCGCCGCCGTCGGGCAGCACGAGCGCGTTCGAGATCAGCCCGAAGCGGTCGCCGTCGGGATCGGAGTCGTTGGCCAGCACCGGCACCGCGACGGTGCGGCCGGGGCGCATGACGATCGCGTCCTTCACGGCGTAGGGCGCCTGGTTCGCGGCCTCTCCGGGCGCGATGCCGACGCTGATCGTCGCGGTCGCCTCGGCGCCCAGCCGGTCGCGCACCCGGTACGTGAAGCCGTCGACGCCGGACGTGTCGCCGAACGCCTCGTACACGAGGTAGTCCGACCCGGTCTCGACGATGCGACCCTTCTTCGGCGGTGAATCGAGGCCGACGAGCTCGACCGAGTCGCCGTCTGCATCGATGCCGTCCAGCGGCACCGCGATGCGCACACGGCTGCCCGTGAGCACGCGGGACGTGATGTCCTGCGGCCGCGGGGCGGCATTGGTCTCGAGGTTCACCGGCACGACCTGGATCGTGATGTAGCCGGCATCCTTCTGCCCGGTGCTGTCGACGACCTCGTACGTGACGTACTCGGTGCCCGGCTCGTCCGACGCGCGGAACCGCACGGTGTCCTGCGAGACGAAGGCCTCGCCGTCCTCGGGGGCGGGCAGCGGCTCGACGAGATCGGGCGCGACGTGGATCGTGTCGCCGTTGGGGTGGTAGTCGTTGTCGAGAACCGGGATCGTCACGACGTCGCCGGCGCGCACGACGGCCTGGTCGTCGTTCGCAACGGGCGGACGCAGCTGCGCGGGCGCCGGCACCGGGATCACGATGACATCGGCCTCGGCCTGCTTCGACCCGTTCGAGATGCGGTAAGAGATCCGCACCTGTTCGGAGAGCGCGGCCTGGTCGGTGATGCGCAGCGTCTCGTGGTTGAGCACCGCGACGCCGATACCCGAGGTGGACTCGGCCGTCACCGACTGCACCACGAGGATGCCGCCGTTGGGATCGCTGTCGTTCTGCAGCACGTCGACGAGCACCTCGCCGCCCGCCGGGAGCAGCGCGATGTCGCGCACCGCCACCGGCGGCAGATCGGTATCGCCGTCTTCGATGACGTCGACGCGCACGAGTCCGGGCACCGGTTCGACGCCGGCGGCCACCAGGTACTGCACGTAGTACGTGCCCGGAGTGCCGGAACGGAACGTGAAGGTCTTGTTCGGGTAGTCCGGAGTGATCGTCGCACCCTCGACGTCGTCGACGCGGGCCAGGCGCAGCGGCTCACGGGTGGAGCTGACATCGTTCTGCAGCGGCGACACCGTCGCCGTCTTGCCGACGCGCACGACGACGTAGTCGGCGTTGGTCACCGGGATGGTCGAGCCGATCGGCTTGACGTCGAAACGCACCGTGCCGGCGCCGTCGTCGGTGCCGTCCGACACCACGACCGGCACCTCCTTGCGGCCCTGCGTGCCGCCCACGGCGCGGAACGTGATGCGGCCGTCCGAGGTGAAGTCGGACTCGTCACCGTCTGACGCATAGGCCGACTTGAGGAACACGTCGTCGCCGTCGGGGTCGTACCAGTCCGGCAGAACGTTGTACGTGACGGTGCCGCCCGCCTCGACCGCGACCGTCGTGGTGCGTTTCGCCTTGGGGGCCTCGTTGACGTCCCAGTCGTGGACGGCGAGCTTGACCGTCGCACTGTCGGTGCCGCCGCGACCATCGGTGATCTCGTACGTGAAGCTGGTGGAGCCGGTGGCGTCCTCGGGCACGGAGATCTGCAGCGCCCGACCGTTGTCGACCTGCTGGATCTCGCCGAACGCCGGACCGTCGCCCGTCACGCGGGCGGTGAGGATGTCGCCGTCGGGGTCGCTGTCGTTGTCGAGCACGGCCAGCATCGTGGTGCGGCCCGGGCGCACGCCGAAGTCGTCGTCGGTCGCCGTGGGCGGGGTGTTCACGTCGGAGCGCTTGGGCAGCGTGGTCTCGGTGGTGTCCTCGGTCGTCTGCTCGTCGTCCTCGGAGTCGCCTTCGGGCGGCGTCATGTCGTCCCAGTTGTCGACACGCTGCAGGTCGTCGGCGGCCATCCAGGTCGCGCCGCTGACGACGTCGTTCAGCACGACGACGTCGCGGTTGACCCGGAACGTCAGCACGGACGTGGGCTCGATGCCCTTGATGTCGCTCGTGAGGTCGTCGGCGTCACCGGTGCAGTCGCGCACGAAGCGGCCCGACCCGCTCCACGCCGCATACGTACAGCCGTCGAGGTACACCGGCGCGGCGGGCTTGCCGTCACGCCCGGCATCGGTGCCCTTGGGCTTCGAGCCGTCGAACGGCACACGGACCAGCTCGCCGCTCGTGGCGACCGCGACCGCGTCGGCGGCCGCGGACGGCTGCTGCAGCGCCGTCGCCTCGGGCACCTTCACGTGCGCACCGTTCGCGAAGACCGTGCCGCTATCGGAGTCGAGCACCACCGGCTGATCGCCGACCACGGTGATCGACGCCTTCGCGTCCTTCTTGAGCCCGTCCAGCGCACGCTTCTCGGGGTCGCCCGGCTCGCCCTCGGCATCGGTGCGCACGACGACGATCTCGCCCTTCTCCGTCGACACCGCGTACACGGTGCCGTCGAGGCCGACCGCCACATCCGCGCCCTTGCCGAGTTCGACGATCGGGTCGACGCCCTTGATCTTGAGGGAGCTGCCCGCGGGCGCCACCCAGAGTCCGCCGTCGGCGGGATCGAGCACCGCCACCGTCGAACCGCCGAGGGCGACGTCGGCCGATCCCGGGAGGTCTGCCGGCTCGGTGATGGCGACGTTCGCGGGGTCCACCGTCGATACGGTCGAGTTCTCGGCGTCGACCATCAGCACGGTGGCGCCGGACTGCAGGATGTCGTAGTCCTGGCTCGGCGTGCGCAGCGCGCCGTCGAGCACCTCGGACTCGTGATTGAAGTGGCCGACGAGCAGGCTCGACTGCTTGGTCACCCAGACCCCGCCGTCGTGCAGGTCGACCTCCGTCGTCGGGTTGCCCTGGTAGACGAAGGCGAGCGTGGTGATGGCCACGGCGGCGGCGCTCACGACTCCCGCGGAGGCGAGCGTGCGCGGGCGCGCGCGAAGCCACGCGAAGGAGCTCATGAGGTTCCGCCTCCTGGGGGAGTCGTGTGCCTTGCATGCGCACTGCAGCCTGGAGTGGGGAGATCAGGCCGCACGCCGAAGACGGGGGATCGTCAACAGAATAGCCTGATCGGCTGTACAACCCCTCAAGGTGGCATGGGGACAATCACCCATCACCCGGGCGACCACCGCGCCCGCCTCCACCGCTTCGCAGGATCACGAACCGACGTACGCCCGCAGATGCTTGGCAGTCAGGGTTCCGGCGCTCGCGACGAGGTCGGCGGGCGTGCCTTCGAAGACGATCGACCCGCCGTCGTGACCCGCGCCCGGCCCGATGTCGATGATCCAGTCGGCGTGCGCCATGACCGCCTGGTGGTGCTCGATCACGATGACGCTGTTTCCGGCATCCACAAGGCGATCGAGCAGCGCGAGCAGGTTGTCGACGTCGGCGAGGTGCAGGCCCGTCGTCGGCTCGTCGAGCACGTAGACCGCACCCTTCTTCGCCATCGAGATCGCGAGCTTGAGGCGCTGCCGTTCGCCGCCGGACAGCGTGTTGAGCGCCTGTCCGAGCGTCAGGTAGCCCAGGCCCACGTCGATCATCCGGGCGAGCGTGGTGTGGGCGGGTCCCTTCGTGATGAACAGGGATGCCTCGTCCGCCGACATCGCGAGCACCTCGGCGATGTTCTTGCCGTCGAGCGTGTACTCCAGCACCTCGTCGCTGAAGCCGGATCCTTCGCACAGCTCGCATAGGGTCTCGACGCTCTGGGTGAAGCCGAGGTTGGTGATGATGACGCCCAGGCCCCGGCATGCGGGGCAGGCGCCTTCGGAATTGGCGCTGAACAGCGCGGGCTTCACGCCGTTGGCCTTCGCGAACGCCGCGCGGACCGTGTCGAGGAGGCCGGTGTAGGTCGCAGGGCTGGAGCGCCGGTTGCCCTTGATCGGCGACTGGTCGACGACCACGACGTCGTCGAAGCCGGGCACGTTGCCGTGGATGAGGGAGGACTTGCCCGATCCCGCGACGCCCGTGACCACGGTGAGGATGCCGAGCGGGACGTCGACGTCGACCTGCTTGAGGTTGTGCTGGGTGGCGCCGCGGATCTGGAGCGCGCCGTTCGCCGCACGCGTCGTGTCCTTCAGCCGGGCGCGATCGTCGAGGTGACGCCCAGTCAGCGTGCCCGAGGTGCGCAGGCCCGCGACGTCGCCCTCGTACTGCACCGCGCCGCCGGCGCGGCCGGCCCCCGGACCCAGGTCGACGATGTGGTCGGCGATCTCGATGACCTCGGGCTTGTGCTCGACGACGAGCACCGTGTTGCCCTTGTCGCGCAGCTGCTGGAGGAGGTCGTTCATGCGCTGGATGTCGTGCGGATGCAGTCCCGCCGTGGGCTCGTCGAACACGTAGGTGATGTCGGTGAGGGCCGAACCGAGGTGGCGGATCATCTTGGTGCGCTGCGCCTCGCCGCCCGACAGCGTGCCCGACGCACGGTCCAGTGACAGGTAGCCGAGCCCGACCTCGACGAACGAGGCGATCGTCTGGCGCAGCCCCACCATGAGCGGCGCGACCGCGGGGTCATCCACCGTGTCGAGCCACGCCGCGAGGTCGGAGATCTGCATGGCCGCGGCATCCGCGATGCTCATCCCGTTGATCTTCGACGACCTCGCGCCCTCGTTGAGCCGGGTGCCGCCGCAGTCGGGGCACGGCATGAACTTGACCGCGCGGTCCACGAAGGCGCGGACGTGGGCTTGAAGGGAGTCGCGGTCCTTCTGGAGCATCGACTTGGTGATCTTGGGGACGAGTCCCTCGTAGGTCATGTTGATGTTCTGGATCTTGACCTTGGTCGGCTCCTTGTAGAGGAAGTCGGCCAGCTCCTGCTCCGAGTAGTCCTGGATGGGCTTGGCGGGATCCACGAACCCGGACTCGGTGAATCCGCGCACCATCCAGCCGTCGGGGTTGTAGCCCGGCACCTGGATCGCGCCCTCCACGAGCGACTTGGTCTTGTCGTAGAGCTCATCGAGGTCGATGTCGCTGACCTCGCCCAGACCCTCGCACCGTGAGCACATGCCGCCGGTGATCTCGAACGACCGCCGCTCCTTGATCTTCTTGCCGCCCTTCTCGAGCGTCACCGCGCCGGCGCCCGACACCGACGGGATGTTGAACGAGAAGGCCTGGGGCGAGCCGACGTGCGGTTGCCCGATGCGGCTGAACAGCAGCCGCAGCATGGCATGGGCGTCGGTCGCGGTGCCGACCGTGGAGCGAGCGTTGGAGCCCATGCGCTCCTGGTCGACGATGATCGCGGGGCTGACGTTCTCGAGCGCGTCGACGTCGGGGCGATTCAGCTGCCCCATGAACTGCTGCACGAACGTCGGGTAGGTCTCGTTGATGAGCCGCTGCGACTCGTTCGCGATCGTCGCGAACACCAGGGACGACTTGCCCGAGCCGCTCACCCCGGTGAAGACGCTCAGCCGGCGCTTGGGGATCTCGACCGAGACGCCCTTGAGATTGTTCTCACGCGCACCGACGACGCGGATGACCTCGTGCGAATCGGCGATGTGGGGTTCGGCGCCGCGGGGCGCGCCGCTGCGGGATTCGGATGCCATGCGCACAAGTCTGCCCGGCATCCCGGACATCGTGCTTCCTGAATCCTGCTCGATGCTCACCATGTCGGTCGTAGGGCGACCGACTCACGAGACGCTCCGGTCGCCGCCCCGATTCTGGCGACTCGCCAAGAACTGCGGCTGGAATCGTCGAACCTGGCGACTCGCCACGTTCGTACTCGTCGAAGCATCTTGGCGACTCGCCAGAAAGCCGAGGTCAAGGCATCGGATTCTGGCGACTCGCCAAAATCGGAGGAGTGGATGCCGCTGCCCGGCGGAACCGGCTCACGCCGGGTCGACCGCGAAGTTGTCGCGGAACACCGAGTCCGGGTCGTACGTCGCCTTCACCGCACGCAGGCGCTGCAGCGTGGCGGGCGGGAAGGCCACGGCGATGCGCTCGGGGCGGTCGGACGAGTCGAAGCTCAGGTACATGCCCTGCGTGTGCGCGGCGAGCGAGCGCCAGGCGGCGTCGAGTCGGTCGGGGTTGCCCCCGAGCGCGGCGACCGAGAAGTTCGCCGACCGGTGCGCGTACGCCGTCGCGTCCTCGGCCACGTCGGCGACGGCGCCGCCGACCGCGCGCAACTGGAAGAACGGGACGGCGCCGGTGCGCAGCATCCCGTCGACCGCCTCGGCGAAGGCGGGGGTGACGTGCTCGACGAGCGCCGAGCGCGAATGGGGTTCGCCGGCTCCGTGCTGCGGGCCGAGGTCGGCGTTCGCCATCACCTGCGCGTACGTCGTGAGCTGCACCTGCTGCTGCACGAGCGGTGCGAGCTCGGCGAACGGCTGCAGACGCGCGATGATCGTGTCGGGGTCGTCGGAGTCGACGAGCCCGTACAGCTGGACGATCTGCGGCTGGCCCGGACGCGGCGCCCCGGTCAGCAGGAACATCGTGAGGTCGCGCGGCGAAGACTCGACGATGCGCCCGTAGCCCTCGAGGAACGCGGGCACGTCGTCGACCTGGAACGCGAGCTGTGCGTGGCCGAGCTGCCCGACCTCGTCCACCTCGAACTCGAACGCCGTGACGATGCCCATGTTGGCGCCGGCGCCGCGGATCGCCCAGAAGAGCTCGGGGTGCGAGTAAGCGTCGGCCCGCACGAGCGAGCCGTCGGCGAGCACCACCTCGGCGGCGCGCAGGTGGTCGATCGTGAGCCCGTGCTCGCGCGAGAGCAGGCCGATGCCGCCCGCGGTCGCCAGGCCGCCGACGCCGACGCCGCCGTAGTCGCCGGACGACAGCGCCCAGCCGTGCTCGCCGAGCGCGGCGGCCACCTGGGTCCAGCGGGCGCCCGGCCCGATGCGCACGAGCCGGCGCTCCACGTCGAGCACCTCGATCGCGTTGAGCAGCCGCAGGTCGATGACGATGCCGCCGTCGTTGGTGCTGCGTCCGCTGATGCCGTGGCCGCCGCTGCGCACCGACAGCGGGATCGCGGGATGCCGGCGGGCGAACCCGACCGCCTCCCCCACCTGTGCGGCCGTGGCCGGCTGCAGGACGATCCCGGGGGCGCCGCCGCGCATGTAGGTGGAGCGCACGTCGCCGTAGTCGAAGTCGCCGGGCTCGATCGCGCGCAGGCCCGCAGGCACGTCGTCGTATGCGATGCCGTCGCGGCGCGCGGCGAGCGCGGCAGAGGACCGCACCGGGGCGGCCGTCACGCCGGTGGCGCGGCGCGAAGCGGCCACGAGCTCGCGCACCGCGGGCGCCACCTCCTCGCCGTAGAACTGGAGGAGGTTCGGGTCGTCGCCGGCGAGGATGAACGTGCCGATGCCGTCTTCGAGCGCGAGCTGGGCAAGCCGCTCGGCGAACTCGTGCGGGTCGGCGGCGAGCTGTCCGATGTTGAGCAGACGGCGGATCTCGCGGGGGTCGCGGTCCACCGAGACCGCAGCCTCGTCGATGGCCTCGTTGCCGCGGGCGAGGTCGCCGGGCTTCATGTATCCGAGCGAGGGCAGCCAGCCGTCGCCCTTGCGGCCGGTGAGCGCGAGCATGCGCGGCTTGTACGCGCCGATGTGGATGGGCACCTCGTGCGCAGGACGCGGCCCGCGCTTGGCCCCGTGCACGCTGTGGAACCGCCCGTCGGTGAAGACGCCGCCGCGCTCGTCGGTGCGCCACAGTGCGCGGATCACGTCGATGGCCTCGCCGAGCGCGGTGACCGATTCTCCGGCGGTGAGGCGCCCGCCGCCCATCGCCTCGATGGCGTCCCAGAATCCGCCGGCGCCGAGGCCGAGCTCGAAGCGCCCGCCCGACAGCAGGTCGAGGCTCGCCGCCGAGCGCGCGACGACCGCCGGCGGCCGCAGCGGCACATTCAGCACGTTCGGTGCGATGCGGATCGTGTCGGTACGCGCCGCCACGAACGACATGAGCGTCCACGTGTCGAGGAAGGACGGCTGATACGGGTGGTCCTGAAAGGTCACGAGATCCAGACCGGATGCCTCGGCCACCTGCGACAGCAGGACCGGCGCGTCGGGAGCCGCGGCCGAAGGGGTGATGAACGCGCCGAATTCGAGCCCGTGTCCGTAATCCATGTGAACCTCCTGGAACGCCAACCGCCGGCATCCACTATCCATTCCACCGCATGGGATTGCACCGCGGTGAGCGGGCGTGCGTAGGCTGACGCTCGATGGCCACTGTGAGCGTCGTGATCCCGTCGCTGAACGACGCCGAGATGCTGCGCCACTGCCTGGCCGCGCTGGCCGCGCAGACCCGCGCGCCCGACGAGATCATCGTGGTGGACAACGGGTCGGACGACGACACGGCGGAGGTCGCGCGGGTCGCCGGCGCCCGGGTGGTGGCCGAGCCGGTCCGCGGAGTGCTGCGGGCCACGGCGGCCGGGTTCGACGCCGCACGGGGCGAGATCGTCGGCCGGCTCGACGCCGACTCGCTCCCCGCACCGGACTGGGCCGCCCGCCTCGACGAGCGTTTCAGCGCCGACCCGACGCTCACCGCGCTGACCGGCACCGGCACGTTCTACGGCGGCAGCCGGTTCTGGCACTTCGTCGGGCATCACGTGTACCTGGGCGGGTATCTGTTCGTGTTCCGCGCGGTCATCGGTCACGTCCCGCTGTTCGGCTCGAACTTCGCGATGCGGCGCGACGTGTGGCTCGGCATCCGTCCGCGCGTGCACGTCGATGACCCGCACGCGCACGACGACCTCGACATCAGCCTCGTGCTGCCGCCCGACGCGGGCATCGAGTTCGACCCGCGCCTGCACGTGCAGGTCTCGGCGCGGCCCTTCGAGAGCTGGGCGGGCTTCGGTCGCCGCGCATCGTGGGCGTTCCACATCGTCGGCGTCAACCTGCGCGAAGTGCCGTGGCTGCGCCGGGTGTGGCGGTGCGCGCAAGGACGGCGGAATCGACGCCGGCGGCAGCGGGAGCTGGGGCTGCGGGAGCTGGGGCTGCGGCATCCGCATCGTCCGGGCCCGCTGCGCAGACGCGCCCGACGCGCTACGGCCGACGAATCCTCGCGCCCCGTCAACCCCGCGTGAGCTCGAGCATCGCCTCGACGAGCTGGTGCGGCGCCGTCTCGCACGGGCTGTGCCCGGTCGGCAGCACGAGCAGCCGCGCGCCCAGCCGCTCGGCGAACGCACGATGCGCGGACGTGCGCCACACGTCGCCCGCCCCGGTCGCGACCAGGATCGGGATGCCGGCGGCCCTGAGCTGTCGTGACAGATCCGGGGTGCGCTGCATGAGTGCCATGATGTCGGCCACGCTCGACGGGCGGGTGAGCTCGAAGCGCGCCGTCACGAACACGGCACGCTCGCGCGGCGCGCGGTGGACGTTGTGCCGCAGCGCCGCGATGAACGGGCGCCCGAGCGCTCGGCCCGGCACGACGTAGCTGAAGGGTCCGAGCACCTTGAAGCCCCGCAGCGCATGCCCCGACAGCGGCGGCGCCGACAGCAGCGTGAGGCTCGCGAAGAGCTCGGGGCGCGCCGTCGCAGCGGCCGCGGCGACCGTGCCCGCGAACGAGTACCCGAGCACGTGCGCCGGCCGCGGATCGGTCTCGAGCACCGCGAGCAGATCATCCACGAAGAGCTTCTGCGTGTACCGCCGCTGCGGCGGATCGAGGTTCTCGGGACCGGCCGCGGCCGACTCGTACTGCCCTGCCAGGTCGAAGGACTCCACGCGGAACCCGGCTGCCGCCAGCAGCGGCATCATCAGGGTGAAGTCCTCTTTCGAGCCGGTCATGCCCGGCACGAGAACCACGCGCAGGCCGGCCTCCGGCCCCAGGGTGACGCGGGCGAGGCGTCCGCTCGGCGCGTCGACGGCGTCGCGGACCGCACCCACCGGCAGCACCGTCCAGTCGATCGGGGCGAGCGCCGCGTCCAGCGCCGCGGCACGCGCTCTGCGCTCCGCGGGTGCGGCCGCGTCGTCGGGCACGGGCGCTTCGGCTCCTGCATCCTCGGCGGGCACGCTCACGACGGCATCCTAGGGTCGCCCGCGGATCGTCCCGCGCGGCGCGCCCGCGGCCGGTGGCGCCGGGCCCCCTGGCTGAATCGGTTCACGGAGCGGGTTACGGAATCGCGAACACCACCGTCGCTCCCGAAGGCACGGCCGAGGTGACGATGCGGGTGTCGAAGGTCGCGAGCAGAGCGTCGTTCGAGGCGGCCAGGTGCAGCAGGTACGTGTCGGTCACCTGCGAGCTCGCCAGCAGCCGCTCGGTGTGCACCGAGCTGTCGAGCAGGCTCACGGTGTCGGGCAGGAACACGTGGTCGTCGCGCGCGGCGAGGCTCGCCAGGCTCGCCAGCACGATCGGCGCCGGCTGCGTGTTGGGGTACGACGGGTGGCTCACGACCCGCACCACGCCGTTCTGCACGAGCGGGCACGTGTGCCATTCGGCGCCGCCGCGTGACGCGAACCAGCGGTGCGCGCGATCGTGATGCACGTGCAGCGGGTCGATCAGCGCGATGACCGCGTTGACGTCGAGCAGGTGCCGGGTCACGGTGCGTCGTCCTGCAGGGCGGTGACGTCGTCGAGCGTCGCGTGACCGGACTCGGGTTGCGCCGGCAGCAGCACGATGCCGTTGCGAGTACCGCCGTGCCGGCGGCGCTCGGTCAGCGTGGCGCGGGCGAGCTGCGAGATCGCCTCGCCCAGGGTGAGCCCGCGGGCGTCGGCGAATTGCTTGGCCGCCGCGAGCACGTCGTCGTCGATCGTGAGCGTGGTGCGCATGCATCGATCATCACGCATCACGCATCACGGGTCAATGCTCAGAGCGGGATGCTGTCAGAGCAGGGACTCCGTCTGGACGCCGCAGTGGGCGCGCAGGACTTCGACGTCTCGGTCGCGGTGCAGAACGGGCAGCGTCAGGCGCAGAGCGACAGCCGCGATGAGACAGTCGCCGAGGCTCCGAACGGTCTCCCCCGCACGACGGCATCCGCGCTGAAGCGCCGCCGCACGCAGCGCGTTCGCGAGCGGTTCCGTGGGCACGATCTCGAATGACTCGAGCATCCGGCGACGGCGTGCGGCGACGAGTTCGTCGGTCGGCCCGCTGAGGAGCTCGAGTCACCCCGTGCGCCAGCATCCGTCGACATGGTCGTCCACCATGCCCGCGGACTGCATGAGCGCATACATCGTGGTCGGCCCCACGAAGCGGAACCCACGCCCTCGCAGCGCCTTGCTCATCGCGTCCGACGCGGCGGTGGTCGCCGGCACCTCGGCGAATCTCGACGGGCGGCGGTGGGATGCCGGCGCGAACGACCACATCAGCGCGTCGAGTTCGCCCGGCTCGAGGCCCTGCACCAGGCGCGCGTTCGAGATCGTGGCCTCGATCTTG
>Ga0160441_100756_pt1 | contig 17317 bp, 12 predicted proteins | sample HID1971K_E1MG_FD_108260 | JGI IMG/M metagenome (GOLD analysis project Ga0160441, IMG submission 108260) | Enriched millipede-associated microbial communities from UW Madison campus, WI, USA - HID1971K_E1 MG | ecosystem: Host-associated > Arthropoda: Insects > Digestive system > Unclassified ... | reverse complement strand
GCGACTGGTTCACCCAGTTGTACGGGATCGGCCATGACGTGCGCCTGCTCGCCGGACCCCGGGACGACTCGGAGTGGCTCACCCTCGACACGATCGCCTCGCCGCTGCTGTGGCCCCACCTGCAGGCCGCCGTCGCGCTCGGCATCCCGCTGGCCCCCGCTGCGCCGCGCCTCGACGTGTCGCTCGCCGCGGCCGCGCAGGCGTCGATCCTCGTCACGGCCGGCGCGCGCGGCGCACTGCGACTCGAGCCTCGCATCGAAGCCGCCGGAGAGCGCTTCGACCTGCGGACGCTCCATACCGTCTCGCGCATCGGCGTGTACGCGGCCCGGGCGCAGCGCGGCGGCATCCGCCTGACGATCGCGGGCGTTCCCCTCGGCGAAGGGATGCACGCGATGGTGAGGGCACGCGAGCGCGTCGTCGTGCCGACAAGAGACGTGCGCGACTTCGCCCGCGAGGCGCTGCCCCGGCTCAGTCGCGAGAGCGCCGTCGTCGCGGCCCCGGGTGTCACGCTGCCCGAGCCCGACCCGACCGCCATCGTCCTCACCGTCGTCTTCGCCGGTGACGAGCAGGTCGAATACCGTCTCGAGTGGCTGCGCGACGGGCTGACCCGCGACGACTGGTCGCATCGCCGCGAGGGCGACGGGCGTGAGCTCGCCCTGCGCGACGAGGTCGATGCGGCGTGGGCGGGCGTCCCCGACCTCGACTTCGCACCCGTGGGGGTGCTGGGTGGCACGGATGCCGCGGAGTTCGTCTCCGTCGTGCTGCCCGCTCTCGAAGCGCTCGACGGCGTGCGGCTCGAGACGCGGGGCCGGCGGCGCGCGTACCGCGAGCTGCGCGGCGATCCGCGCATCACGGTCAGGACCGTCGAGAGTCCCGATCCCGACTGGTTCGACCTCGGCGTCATCGTCGAGATCGCCGGCCGCCGCATCCCGTTCACGCCCCTGTTCACGGCGCTCGCGCTGCGCAGGAAGAAGCTCTTACTCACCGACGGCAGCTACTTCTCCCTCGCACACCCCGGCCTCGACCGGCTGCGCGAACTGCTCGACGAGGCGGCCGAACTCGCCGAGTGGGAGAGCGGCCCGCGGATCAGCCGCTACCAGGTGCCGCTCTGGGAGGCGTTCGAAGACCTCGCGGACGAAGCCGAGCCCGCCGTCACCTGGCGCGCTGCCGCCCGCGCGCTGAGCGCAGCCGGCGTGCCCGAGCGCGTCGCGGTGCCCACGGCGCTCCGCGCACAGCTGCGGCCCTACCAGCACGACGGCCTCGACCGCCTCGCCCTGTGGTGGCGGCACCGGGTCGGCGGCGTGCTCGCCGACGACATGGGGCTCGGCAAGACGCTGCAGGTGCTCGCGCTGCTGCTGCACGCGCGCGAACGCGGCGAAGAGCGACCCTTCCTCGTCGTCGCGCCGACCTCGGTGCTGCCGGTCTGGCGCGACGAGGCCGCGCGGTTCGCGCCGGGGCTCGCGGTGCACCTGCACGGCGCCACGGCGGCCACCAGCGGCACGGCACCGAGCGAGGTGACCGCCGACGTCGTCGTGACCTCGTACGGGCTCCTGCGTCACGACGAGGCGCTGTTCGCCGCGCGCGAGTGGGCGATCGTCGTCCTCGACGAAGCGCAGTTCGTCAAGAACCCGGCGACGCGGCAGCACCGGGCGGTGCAGACGCTGCGATCGGGCATGACCCTCGCCGTCACGGGCACGCCGCTCGAGAATTCGCTCGCGGAGCTGTGGGCGATCCTCTCCCTCACCTGCCCGGGTCTGTTCCCCTCGGCGCGGCGGTTCCGCGAGGACTACGTGAAGCCCATCGAGCGCGGGACGGTGCCCGAGAACCAGGAGGGTGCGCCGTATCGCGAGGGTCGCATCGCGCGGCTGCGCGAGCGCGTGCGACCGTTCCTGCTGCGGCGCACGAAGCAGCTCGTCGCTCCCGAACTGCCGGCCCGGCAGGAGCAGGAGCTGCGGGTGGATCTCAGCCCCGCGCACCGCGTCGTCTACGACCGCGTGCTGCAGCGCGAGCGGCAGAAGATCCTCGGGCTCCTGCCCGAACTCGACCGCAACCGCTTCATCGTGTTCCGGTCGCTGACGCTGCTGCGCCTGCTGGCGCTGGCGCCCGCGCTCGTGGATGCCGGCGACCCCGGCATCCGCTCGAGCAAGCTCGACGCACTGCGGGGGCGCCTGCGCGAACTGGCGGCAGAGGGGCATCGTGCGCTCGTGTTCAGCCAGTTCACGTCGTACCTCGAGATCGTGCGCGCCGACCTCGCCGCGCACGGCATCGCCGCCGAGTACCTCGACGGCGCGACGCGGCGACGCGGCGAGGTCGTCGAGGCGTTCCGCGACGGTGACGCGCCGGTGTTCCTCATCAGCCTCAAGGCGGGCGGGTTCGGGCTGACCCTCACCGAAGCCGACTACGTCTTCCTGCTCGACCCGTGGTGGAACCCCGCTGCCGAAGCGCAGGCCATCGACCGCACGCACCGCATCGGGCAGACCCGACCGGTGACCGTCTACCGCCTCATCGCGACCGACACGATCGAAGAGAAGGTCCTCGCGCTGCAGCAGCGCAAGGCACGCCTGTTCGCCTCGGTGATGGGCGACGACGACATGCTCGCCCAGGGGCTCACCGAAGACGACATCCGAGGGCTGATCGAGCCGTGAGGTGTGCCGTATTCCCGGCCGGTCGGGCGGCTCGGGGCACGCGGTCCGCGTAGACTCGACGCCCGGGAAACGGGAAGGGATCCGCATGCGAATCACAGGCCTCGGCCACGCCGGCATGTTCATCGAGACGACGGGGGGATCCATCCTCTGCGACCCGGTGATCGGGCCGAGCTTCTTCGGCTCGTGGTTCCCGTTCCCCGACAACCGGGCTCTCGACTGGCAGCGGTTCGGCGACGCCGACTTCCTGTACATCTCGCACCGGCACCGCGACCACTTCGACCCCGCGCTGCTCGAACGGTACGTCCCGAAAGGCATCCGCGTGCTGCTGCCGGAGTACCCCACCGATGATCTCGAGGTCGACCTGCGCGCCCTCGGCTACGACAACATCGTCTATACCCAGGCCGGCGTGCCGATGGAGTACGACGGCGGCCTCACGATCATGGTGACGCCGCTGCGCGCGCCCAGCGACGGCCCGATCGGCGACTCGTCGCTGTCGGTCGACGACGGCACGGCCTCGATCCTCAACCAGAACGATTCGCACCCCCTCGATCTTGAGAAGCTGCTCTCGTTCAGCAAGCCCGACGCGTACTTCACGCAGGTCAGCGGCGCGATCTGGTGGCCGATGGTCTACGACCTGCCGCAAGAGGCGAAGCAGAACTTCGCCCAGCTCAAGCGCGACGCCCAGAACAAGCGCGCGATGTACTACATCGACAAGGTCGACGCGGCGCACGTGTTCCCCATGGCGGGCCCGCCGATGTTCCTGCGAGAAGAGCTGTTCCGCTACAACGGGTACGGGCTCGGCGACGACTCGATCTTCACCGACCAGCGGCAGTTCCTCGCGCACATGCGCGAAGAGCGCCCCGCGCAGCAGGGCTGGGAGTTCGTTCCCGGGACGCAGGTCGACCTGCAGGGCGCCGAGGCCACCGTCACCCAAACGCTGTACACGCAGGACGAGATCGACCACGTCTTCGACCAGAAGTGGGCCTACCTCGCGACCCAGCGCGACAGCCGACAGGACGAGGTTGCGGCCGAAGTGTCCCGCCGGGCCGACATCCTGCCGCCGGCAGACATGCTCGCGGCGATCAAGGAGTGGTGGGAGCCGCTGCTGCGCCGCGCGCGGACGATCCGGATGGGCGTCGGCGGCAACGTGCGCTTCCGCATCGGCGAACTCGACATGGTCGTCGACTTCCCGAAGGCGAAGGTGCGCGAGTACGCGGGCGAGGAGTGCATCTACTGGTACACGATCCCCGCCGACCTCGTATCGACCAACATCGCCGACCACGAGATCGACTGGTCGAACTCGATCTTCCTGTCGATGCAGTTCGAGGTGGGCCGCAGCGGCAAGTTCAACGAGTTCCTCACCACGTTCCTCAAGTGCCTCTCACGCGACCGCATCGAGTACGTCGAGAACTGGTACGCCGAGCAGTCGGATCAGACCGAGGATGCCGAGATCGGCGACTGGACGGTGCAGCGTCGCTGCCCGCACCTGCGCGCCGACCTGACCAAGACGGGGAAGATCGAGGACGGCGTCCTGACGTGCGCGCTGCACGACTGGAAGTGGGACCTCGCCTCCGGTCAGTGCCTGACCACCCCCGGCCACCCCATCCGGGCCGCGCGGTCGGTCGATGGCGGCCTCACCGAGGCTGCGACGACCGCATCGGTCTGACGGGCCCGGCGGTGCAGCGCGCCGCCGCGCCGCCGGTCAGGTGCGCGCGTAGCGGCGCGCACGCCCGGCGATCCCGCGGAAGCGGAAAGGCCCGGGCGTGCTCTCCGGGATCTCGACGTCGACCGCACTCGGGCGCGTCGCACCGGCGTGCAGCTGCCGGTACGTCGCGATGTCGATCGGCGTCCGCTCGGCCAGCGCCGCGCGGGTCGCGGCGGCGCGGGAGTGGTCGCGGTACCCCGGCCGGACGACGACGGTGAGGAACTCGCCCGTGCTGCCCGAGCCGTAGCTGTACAGGCCGATGCGCCGTCCGGCGAGGTCGGTGTCGCCGTCGAGGACGGCCGCGAGGGAGACGAACAGCGAGGCGGTGTACGAGTTGCCGATCTGCCGGTTGTACGCGGTCGAGGGCAGCACACGCGCCTCGTCGATCTCGGTGCCGGTGTGCACGGCGAGCGCGCGCAGTGCTTTGACGGCCATGCGCGTGTAGGGCTGGTGGTGGCAGAAGAAGTCGATCTCGCCGACATCCACCCCGCCGCGGGCCCGATAGTCGTCCCACGAGCCGAGGGCTGCCGCGAGGTAGGTGTCGACCGAAAGTCGACCGTCGACGAGCGCCGTGTCGCTGTCGTTGGGGCGCCAGAAGTCGTCGATGTCGGCGGTCCACACGCCGGCGGCCGACTCGACCTCGACGAGCGCGGGGTCTTCCGAGACGAGCATCGCGACGGCCGCGGCGCCCTGCGTCGCCTCGGCCGCCGAATCGAGGGCGTAGCGGGCCACGTCCGACGCGATCACGAGCACGCGCGCGCCCGGCTCGCGGGCGATGAGTCCGAGCGCGGCCTGCAGCGCCGCGGTGCCGCCGTAGCAGGCATGCTTGAACTCGACGACGCGGCACGACCGTGGCAGGCCGAGCAGCTCGTGCACGAACACCGCGGCCGACTTCGACTGGTCGATGCCCGACTCGGTCGCGAACAGGACGGCGCGGATGTCGTCACGCCCGTGCCGCTCGATGATGGGCAGCGCTGCGGCCGCCGCCATCGTGACGATGTCTTCATCGGGGGCCGGCACACTCATGCGCTCCTGCCCGAGCCCGAACCGGAACTTGTCGGGGTCGACGCCCGTGTACGCGGCGAGGAGGTCGAGGTCGAGCACGCGGCTCGCCGTCGCCACGGACAGGTCGTGGATGCCGACGCCGGTCACTCGCCGGCCTCCGGCCGACGCTCGAGCAGCAGATGCGACTGCATGAGTTCCCCCTGGTTGGTCTGGGCGGCCAGCAGAGAGAGCTCGCCGCACAGGACGGTCGCGGCCACGATGCCGGCCAGTCGACGGGCGTTCTCGCCGGCGGGGCGCTCTTCCCGGCATCCGAGCCGCTGCAGCGCGTCTTCGACGACCGGCAGGTCTTTGCCGTTGCCGACCGTGCCGACGATCAGGCTCGGCAGCGTGCACGAGAACAGCAGGTCGCCGCCGCGCTCTTCGGCGTAGGTGATGCCCTGCGATCCCTCGACGATGTTCGCGGCATCCTGCCCGGTGGCGAGGTAGATCGCCAGCAGCATGTTGGCGTAGTGCGCGTTCGCCGAGCGCAGGGCGCCGGCGATCGTCGAGCCGACGAGGTTCTTGCGCGTGTTGAGCGCGACGACCCGCGCCGCCGTCGTCCGCAGCTGGTCGGCGACGATCTGCTCGGGGATGAGGATCTCGGCGATCACGCTGCGCCCGCGGCCGAGGATGCCGTTGACGGCGGTCGCCTTCTTGTCGGAGCAGTAGTTGCCCGAGATGGAGCCGTACTCGAGTTCGGGGTGCCACTGCAGGATGGTGGCCATGAGGCCTTCGGCGGCGAGGGTGACCATGTTGTGGCCCGAGGCGTCGCCGGTGCGCAGCGCGAAGCGCACGAACAGCAGGTGCCCGACCACCTCGGTGTCGATGTCGATGAGCTGCGCGTGACGGCTGCGCAGCGAGACGACGGCGGCGAGCTCGTCGGCGCGCGCGGTGATGGCGCGGGCCGCGGCGACGGCCGTCGCGGCGTCGGGCGCCGTGAACAGCGTCGACCGGGTCATCCGCTCGTCGACGATCGTCACGCGGATGCCGTCTTCGACGAGCCGCGAGACGCGCGCGCCGCGGCCGACCGACGGCCACAGCGGGCTCTCATAGGTCGCGAGCGGGACGGACTGCTCTCCGACGACGTCACCGCTCAGGCGGATCGGCCCCACCCAGCTCGTGGGGATCGGTGTCGCACCGGTCATGCCGGCTCCTTTCTCGGCGAGCCCGTCTCGGCTCGGTGCTCCGGGTGGCGGCCACGGCGGCGGACGGCCCAGGGGGCGAGGTCCACGCCGCGGGCGCGGCAGTAGTCGGCGGTCTCGCCGCCGATGAGGATGTCGGTGTGCTGCAGGTCACCGGGAGTCGCCGCGCCCAGCAGCGCGCACAGGGCGGCGACGTGTTCGCGCCAGTCGCGGATCTGCGAGATCAGCGCGTCGGCACCGCCATCGAGCGCCGTCCGGAGGAACCCTCCCGATACCCCGACCGCACGGGCACCGAGCGCGAGGGCACGCACGACATCGAGCGGCGAACGCACCCCGCCCGACGCGACGAGCAGGGGAGCGGTCGCGGGGGCCTCGAGCAGACACGCCACCGCCGTCTGGCCCCACCCGACGAGGTAGTCGTAGTCGCCCGCGGGACGGCGGGCGTTCTCGACCTGCACGAAGTCGGTGCCGCCCCGGCCCGAGACGTCGGCGACCGCGACGCCGAGGCCCGACAGGAACGTCAGGGTCTCGGCGCTGAGGCCGAAGCCGACTTCCTTCACCATGACGGGCACGTCGACGGCCGCGACGATCGCTGCGAGCGAGCGCTGCCAGCCCGCGAACGACCGACTTCCCTCGGGCATGACGATCTCCTGCACGGCGTTCACGTGCACCTGCAGCGCATCTGCCTGCAGCAGGTCGACCGCGCGGCGGGCGTCGTCGGGGCTGCGTTCGACGCCGAGGTTGGCGAAGACGTAGCCGTCGGGGTTCTCGTCGCGCAGCACCCGGAACGTGCGCGCCACCGACGGGTCGGCCAGGGCGATGCTCACCGAGCCCGACGCGATCGCCAACCCCGTCTCTCGGGCAGCGATCGCGAGCTCGCGGTTGACGCGGCCCGTCGTGTCACTGCCGCCGGTCATGGCGTTGATCAGCAGCGGCATCGGCCAGACGCCGCCCGGCATCCGGGTCGTCAGGTCGACGGAGGACACATCGATGCCGGCGAGGGCGTGGTGCACGAACCGCACATCGTCGAACCCCGCCCCGCTGCGCGGCCCTGCGGCCTGGGCCGCCGCGAGACGCAGGTGGTCGTCCTTGCGCTCAGAGGTCATCGGCGCCTCCTTCAGGCGGGTGGACGGCGATCGTGAGATGGCGGATGTCGTGCGCTTCCCACGACCGCAGCAGCGCGGGCACGTCGGCAGACGGCGGCGCCAGCACGATACCGCAGTCGCCCCCGCCGGCGCCCGACGGCTTCCCGGCGGCACCGGACGCCTCAGCCAGGTCGCACAGCGCGGTCAGTCGCGGGGTCTCGATCGAGAGCCCGGCCTGTGCGCCGAGGGTCTGCAGCAGTCGGCGCGCGCGCCGGATGGCCCCGAGGGTCGCGGTGTCGTCGCCGGCCCGCAGCGCATCCCACAGCGCGCTGACGCACGCGCGCGAGTCGAGCACGAACCCGGGGTGGTCGGTGGCGCCGGCACGGGTGCTGCGCCCGACGGCGTCGACGAGACGCTCGGTGGATGCCGGCTCGCCCGTCCACCCCACGACGAACCGCAGATCGTCGGGCGCGGGCAGCCGCACGACCTCGAGGCCGGCCCAGCCGTCGCTCTCGAGGGCGGCGGCGATGTGCCCGGTCTCCACCGCCTGCCGCAGCCGATCGCGATCGGGCGAGCGGTACCCGATCCACCCGCCGAACGTGCTGGCGGCCACGTCGCCGCCGGACGCCCTCGGCGAGACGCGGATCGTCGCGAGCAGCGCGAGCTTGAACAGGTCGAGCCTCGCCAGCCCGAGGCCGTAGAACTCGTCGATCGCGCGCACCGTGGCGACGGTGACCGCGGCGGACGAGCCGAGGCCGAACTTGCGGCCCGAGACGTCGTCGAGCCCGCTGTCGATGCGGAGATCGAAGAAGCGCGGCGCCAGGTCGCGCTCGGCGCGCAGCTGCTCGGCGACCGTGATCGCCGACAGGACGTAGTCGTACGGGTGGTGGTCGGGATCGACGGTGAGACCGTCGGCGCCGCGCGTCCAGCGCAGCGGGATGCGCCCGTACTCGGGGGAGTGCACGCTGCCCGCGTCGGTGCTCTCCGTCAGAGTGACGGTGAGGTAGCGGTCGACCGCCACGAGGACGGCCGGCTCACCGGCGGTCACGACGGCGTACTCGCCCGCGATGAAGAGCTTGCCCGGCGCGCGGGCGACGATGGCGTCGGTCACGCGCCGCTCCGCGGGGCGCCGGCGTCGGCGGCGGACACGGGGTCGCCGGTGAGCAGCGCGGCGCCGGGGCCGGGCCGCGCGACGACGGCGGGCGCCAGGTCGGCGACGCGGTCACGGACGGTCTCGGCGACGTCCGCCGGGCACAGCAGCACGACGTTCGGGCCGGCGTCGGCGGTCGCGTAGGCGGCGATCCCTTCGGCGCGCAGGTCGACGGCGCGGTCGAACAGGGCGACGCTCGTGGGCGACAGGTAGCGGATGGGCGGGTCGCACGACTGGATGACGGCGTGCATCCGCAGCGCGTTCGTCTCGGTGATGCGGCCCAGGCGCTCGATGTCGCCGTCGCGGCACGCGGCCAGCGCGGCATCCAGACTCTCCGCCGTCGACGTGATCCACGCAGGGTAGAACGGCGACGTGAGGGCCGTGCGTCGCATCGCCTCGCGGCTCGACACGGCCTTCTCACGCGTGTCGACGGTCGCGACCACCATCGCGAGGTCGGGGGCGGTCACCTCTTCGGCGAACGACTCTTCGTCCGATCCCGCGTGCCACACCGCGAAGCGGGGCACGATCGAGCGCGCTGCGGAGCCCGAACCGCGGCGCGCGAGGCGGCTCAGCGCGCGCGGGTCGAGGGTGAGGCCGTACGCGGCGGCCGCCGCGGTCGCGAGGGCGGCGAATCCGGATGCCGATGAGGCCAGCCCCGCGGCGGAGGGCACCGTGTTGACCGAGTCGACGTGCGCGGCCGACGACGTGCCCGCGAGTGCGCGGACGTCGTCCAGCAGCCGCGAGACCCGATCGGCGACGACCCCGTCGCGGTCCGTGCCGTTCAACCTCACTCGATCGGCGGTCAGCGACGGGTCGACACGCACGGTCGTCGTCGTCGGGTAGACGTCGAGGGTCATCGACAGGCTGCCCGTCGCCGGCAGGTTCTGTGCGGTGTCGGCTTTGCCCCAGTACTTGACGAGCGCGATGTTCGGGTGAGCGCGAGCCGTCGCGAAGCCCGGGTCCGATGAGGTGGGCAGGGTCATCCGTGGGCCTCCAGGTGCGTGCTCCACGCGGAGGGCGCGCCGGCGGCGCGCAGGTGGGCGGCGAGCTCGTCGGCGTGGGCGGCGCCGCGAGCGAGGGCGACGACGCAACCGCCCCGCCCGCCGCCGGTGAGCTTGGCGCCGAGCGCTCCGCCGGTGCGGGCGGCTGTGACGAGATGGTCGAGCGCGGGGGCGCCGACGCCGAGCTCGCCGAGCAGGGCATGAGCCTCGGTCATCGCGGTGCCGACGAGGTCGGCATCCGCGGCGCCGAGCGCGTCGCGAGCGGTCGACGAGAGCCCGCCGAGACGGTCGATCACGCGGTCGACGCGGGCCGGGTCGGCCTCGCGCAGCGCCCGCACGCCGGCGACGGCTTCGCGCGTGCGGCCGGCGACACCGCTGTCGGCCAGCACGAACGACAACGGGCCCCCTACGGCGAGCGTCGCGGTCGCACCGTCCTCGAACCACACCGGTCCGCGGGCGACGACACTGCGTGCGTCGAGCCCGCTCGGCCTGCCGTGCGCGGCGCGTTCGGCGATCTGGATCAGTTCATGACGCTCGTCTGCGGTCAGTTCCCGGCCGAACAGCGACGTGACGGCGGTGACGATGGCGGCGGCCACCGCGGCGCTCGAGCCGAGTCCGCGCTCGGCGGGGATCTCCGACCGCACATCGACCGCGACGGCGTCGCGCGGTCTGCCCACGGCATCCAGCGCCGCCGTCACCGCCGCGACCGTCGGCTGAAGGCGCTCGGGCGCCGCGTCGAGTCGGCCGTGGTAGAGCGCGCTGCGCAGCGTGGCGGGTCCCGTGGCCTGCCTCGCCGTCGCGGTGACGGGGATCGACGAGATCGGCATCGCGATCGCCGGACGGCCGTAGACGACGGAGTGCTCGCCGAAGAGGATCGTCTTCGCCGTCGCCGAGCCGGAAGCGGGGGCCATCATGCCGGCGGGGACGCCCGAGGCCGCGTCGGCGTGGCGGGAGCGTGTGTCGATCGGCGGGTGCATGGACGGAGTGGAGCCTCACAGGGGGAGCACGCAGGGAGCGTGCGTCGTCGGGTAAGCTTCTCAAGGTAACCACAGCAACCTTTAAAACCGTCCCGTGAGGCGGAGAAGGGAGCGGCGGATGACACCCGAGAGCTCTCGGCCGGTCATGCACGCGGCAGACATCGCGCGGGCCCTGACTCGGATCTCGCACGAGATCCTCGAGTCGAACAAGGGCCCCGATGACCTCGTGATCCTCGGCATCCCGACCCGCGGCGTGACCCTCGCCCAGCGCGTCGGCGCACTTCTCGCCGACATCTCGGGTCACTCGGTGCCCGTGGGCGCGCTGGATGTCACGATGTACCGCGACGATCTGCACCGCGCCCCGATCCGCGCGCCGCATCCCACCGACATCCCCCACGGCGGCGTCGACGGCAAGACGGTCGTGCTCGTCGACGACGTCCTGTTCTCGGGCCGCTCGATCCGCGCCGCGCTCGACGCCCTCAACGACATCGGGCGCCCTGCCGCGGTGCGCCTGGCGATCCTCGTCGACCGCGGGCACCGCGAGCTGCCGATCCGCCCCGACTTCGTCGGCAAGAACCTGCCGAGCGCCCGCACCGAGCGGGTCAACGTGATGCTGCGCGAGAACGACGGCGTCGACGAGGTGACGATCGCATCATGAGGCACCTGCTCGACACCAAGACGCTCAGCCGGGACGACGCGCTGCGCATCCTCGACGTCGCCGAAGACATGCGCGACACGCAGTCGCGCGAGGTCAAGAAGCTGCCGACCCTGCGCGGCAAGACGGTCGTCAACCTCTTCTTCGAAGACTCCACCCGCACGCGCATCTCGTTCGAGGCTGCGGCCAAGCGCCTGTCGGCCGACGTGATCAACTTCTCCGCGAAGGGGTCATCGGTCAGCAAGGGCGAGTCGCTGCAGGACACGGCGCAGACGCTGCAGGCGATGGGCGCGGACGCCGTCGTGATCCGCCACGGCGCATCGGGTGCCCCGCAGACCCTCGCCACGAGCGGGTGGATCTCGGCGGGCGTGGTCAACGCCGGCGACGGAACCCACGAGCACCCGACGCAGGCGCTGCTCGACGCCTTCACGATCCGCAAGCGCCGCTTCGGTGACGACAGCCGCGCGCGCGATCTCGCCGGGGTGAAGGTCACGATCGTCGGCGACGTGCTGCACTCGCGTGTCGCCCGGTCGAACGTGTGGCTGCTGACGACCCTCGGCGCCGAGGTCACGCTCGTCGCACCGCCGACGCTCGTCCCGCAGGACGTCAGCGCGTGGCCCGTGACGATCCGCTACGACCTCGACGAGGCGATCGCCGCCGCGCCCGACGCGATCATGATGCTGCGCATCCAGCTCGAGCGCATGAATGCGGCGTATTTCCCCACTGAGCGGGAGTATTCCCGGCGGTGGGGGCTCGACGCCGCGCGCCTGCGCGCGCTGCCGGAAGGTAGCATCATCATGCACCCCGGGCCCATGAACCGGGGTCTGGAGATCTCCGCCGACGCCGCCGATTCCCCGCGGTCGACCGTGCTCGAGCAGGTCAGCAACGGCGTGTCGGTCCGCATGGCGGCCCTCTACCTGCTGCTGGCAGGGGAGCGCGACACGACCTTCCGACAAGCGCAGGGACCCACGGAGGACTCACGATGACCGACTACCTCATCCGCGGCGCGAAGCTGAACGGCACGGATGCCGCAGACCTGATCGTCGAGGGCGATCGCATCGTCGAGGTCGGCACCGGTCTGAGCCGTACCGGTGCGACCGTGATCGACGCCGACGGTCTCGTCGCCCTGCCGGGGCTGGTCGACCTGCACACGCACCTGCGCGAGCCGGGGTACGAGGCGTCCGAGACGATCCTCACGGGCTCGCGCGCCGCGGCCGCGGGCGGCTACACGACCGTCTTCGCGATGCCGAACACGTCGCCGGTCGCCGACACCGCCGGCGTGGTGGAGCAGGAGCTCGCGCTCGGCGAGGCCGCCGGGTACGTGCACGTGCAGCCCATCGGCGCCGTGACGGTCGGTCAGAAGGGTGAGCGCCTCGCCGAACTCGGCGCCATGGCATCCAGCCGCGCGCGCGTCCGCGTCTTCAGCGACGACGGCTTCTGCGTCTTCGACCCCCTCATCATGCGGCGCGCCCTCGAGTACGTGAAGGCGTTCGACGGCGTCGTCGCCCAGCATGCGCAGGACCCGCGTCTGACCGAAGGCGCCCAGATGAACGAGGGCACCGTCTCGGCCGAGCTCGGCCTCGCCGGCTGGCCCGCCGTGGCGGAAGAGTCGATCATCGCGCGCGACGTGCTGCTGGCCGAGCACGTCGGATCGCGTCTGCACGTGTGCCACCTGTCGACAGCCGGCTCGGTCGACATCATCCGATGGGCCAAGAAGCGCGGCGTCGACGTCACCGCCGAGGTGACGCCGCACCACCTGCTGCTGACCGAAGAGCTCGTGCGCGGGTACGACGCGCGATTCAAGGTCAACCCGCCGCTGCGCCGCGACGAAGACGTGCAGGCGGTGCGCGAGGGCCTCGCCGACGGCACGATCGACATCGTCGCGACCGACCACGCGCCCCACCCCGTCGAGGCGAAGTCGTGCGAGTGGCCCGCGGCTGCCAACGGCATGGTCGGACTCGAGTCGGCCCTGCGGGTCGTGCACCAGGCGATGGTCGACACCGGTCTGCTGAGCTGGGCCGACGTCGCCCGGGTGATGTCCGCCGCGCCCGCGCGCATCGGCCGACTGGACGATGCCGGTACGCCGCTGGTCGTCGGCGCCCCCGCCTCATTCACGCTGTACGATCCCGCCCCCGCACGGCCCTTCGTGCGCGATGACCTGCAGGGGCTCAGCGTCAACTCGCCGTATCTCGGTCGCGACCTGCCGGGCGACGTGCGGTGGACTGTGTTCCGTGGAGCGGTGACGGTCGCCGACGGCGTCGTCGCCGACCGTGCGGAGGTGTCGGCATGACCCGCGAAGGCGCCCTGCTGGTGATGATCGGCGTCGTGGTCGTGCTCGTCGGGCTCGGCGTCTGGGCCTGGATGCGCCGCACCCGCCGCGACGCGGGCCTCGTCGCCCCGTTCGGCGAGATCCCCGCCGGCGCCACTCCGACCGCGACTGCGGCGGGCTTCTATGTCGCCACGACGCGACACGGCGAGCCGCTCGAGCGCCTGGCGATCCGCGGGCTCGGCTTCCGCTCGCGCGCCGACTTCGCGGTGAGCGACCGGGGTGTGGCGCTCGACCTCACCGGTCAGCCGCGCATGTTCGTCCCCGCCGCGCGCATCACCGCCGTCGACCTCGCGACGGTCGCGATCGACCGCGTCGTCGAGCCGGGGGGCCTCGTCCGCCTCAGCTGGCGTGCCGAGCGACCGGGCGGCGGCGAGGAGATCGTCGACAGTTATCTGCGGCCGCAGGACGGCTCGGCGCGAGCGCTGGAGAGTGCGATCGCCGAGATGCTGCCGGCACCGTCGGCGATGGCGCCGGCATCCCCCGAACCCCCTCAGCACACAGACTCCACCGCCTCCACGACGGGAACCGATTCATGACCTCACCTACCCGATTCACGTCCGACCCCGCGGTCCTCGTCCTCGAAGACGGCACGCGTCACCCCGGCCGCGCCTACGGCGCACGCGGCACGACCCTCGGCGAAGTCGTCTTCGCGACCGGCATGACCGGCTACCAGGAGACCCTCACCGACCCCTCCTACGCCGGCCAGATCGTGCTGCAGACGGCGCCGCACATCGGCAACACCGGCATGAACCGGGAAGACGTCGAATCACGCCGCATCTGGGTCGCCGGGTACATCGTCCGCGACCCCTCCCGCGTCGTGTCGAACTGGCGCTCGGAGGAATCGCTCGACGACGCGCTCGTCCGCGACGGCATCGTCGGCATCTCGGGCATCGACACCCGGGCCGTCACGCGCGTGCTGCGCTCGGCCGGCTCGATGCGCGGCGGCGTGTTCTCGGGCGATGCCGCGACGCTGGATGCCGAGGAGCAGCTGCGCCTCGTGCGCGAAGCGCCGCAGATGGCCGGCCAGAACCTGTCGGCCGCCGTCTCGGTCGCCTCCGTCGAGGTCACCCCGGCCGCCGACGGGGTGGAGCGACTCGGCAACCTCGCCGTTCTCGACCTCGGCGTCAAGCAGGCGACGATCCTCAACCTCGCCGCCCGCGGCTTCGACGTGCACGTCCTGCCGCAGGACGTCACGATCGAGGGCATCCGCGCGATCGATCCGGTCGCGGTGTTCTATTCGAACGGGCCCGGTGACCCCGCGGCATCCGGCGACCACGTCGCGCTGCTGCGTTCGGTGCTCGACGAGCGGCTGCCGTTCTTCGGCATCTGCTTCGGCAACCAGCTGCTCGGCCGCGCCCTCGGCTTCGGCACGTACAAGCTGCCGTTCGGGCACCGCGGCATCAACCAGCCGGTCCTCGACAAGCAGACCGGCCGCGTCGAGATCACGGCCCACAACCACGGGTTCGCCGTCGATGCCCCGCTCGAGGGCGAGGTCGACAGCCCGAACGGCTACGGCCGCGTCGAGGTGTCGCACGTGGGGCTCAACGACAACGTCGTCGAGGGCCTGCGCGCGCTCGACATCCCGGCGTTCAGTGTGCAGTACCACCCCGAGGCCGCCGCCGGCCCGCACGACGCCAACTACCTGTTCGACCGTTTCGCCGACCTCGTGCGGACCGATCTGGAGACCAAGAACTGATGCCCAAGCGTGAAGACATCAAGAGCGTCCTCGTCATCGGGTCGGGCCCGATCGTCATCGGCCAGGCGTGCGAGTTCGACTACTCGGGCACCCAGGCCTGCCGCGTGCTGCGCGAAGAGGGCGTCCGCGTCATCCTCGTCAACTCCAACCCGGCGACGATCATGACCGACCCCGACTTCGCCGACGCGACCTACATCGAGCCGATCACCCCCGCGGTGATCGAGACGATCATCCAGAAGGAGAAGCCGGATGCCATCCTGCCGACCCTCGGCGGGCAGACGGCCCTCAACGCCGCGATGGCCCTGCACGAGCAGGGGATCCTCGAGAAGTACGACGTCGAGCTGATCGGCGCGAAGGTCGACGCGATCCGCAAGGGCGAAGACCGTCAGATCTTCAAGCAGCTCGTGCTGGATGCCGGCGCCGACGTCGCCCGTTCGGTCATCGCGCACACGATCGACGACCTCCTCGCCGGTGCCGCCGAGCTCGGCTACCCGCTGGTGGTGCGCCCGAGCTTCACGATGGGCGGGCTCGGCTCGGGCTTCGCGTACGACGAGGACGACCTGCGCCGTATCGGCGGCGCGGGGCTGCGCGACTCGCCGACGACCGAGGTGCTGCTCGAGGAGTCGATCCTCGGGTGGAAGGAGTACGAGCTCGAGCTCATGCGCGACACCGCCGACAACACGGTGGTCGTCTGCTCGATCGAGAACGTCGACCCCGTCGGCGTGCACACGGGCGATTCGATCACGGTCGCGCCGGCGCTCACGCTGACCGACCGCGAGTACCAGAAGCTCCGCGACATCGGCATCGACATCATCCGCGCCGTCGGCGTCGACACCGGCGGCTGCAACATCCAGTTCGCCGTCGACCCGGCATCCGGGCGCATCATCGTCATCGAGATGAACCCGCGCGTCTCGCGCTCGTCTGCGCTGGCTTCGAAGGCGACGGGGTTCCCGATCGCGAAGCTCGCCGCGAAGCTCGCGATCGGCTACCGCCTCGACGAGGTGCCCAACGACATCACGCAGGCGACCCCGGCGAGCTTCGAGCCGACGCTCGACTACGTCGTCGTCAAGGTGCCGCGGTTCAACTTCGAGAAGTTCCCGAACGCCGACACGACGCTCACGACCACCATGAAGTCGGTCGGCGAGGCGATGGCCATCGGCCGCAACTACACGACCGCCCTGCAGAAGGCGCTGCGCTCGCTCGAGAAGCGCGGGTCGAGCTTCCACTGGGGCCCGCGCCCGGTGAGCGGCGCCGGGGCCGAGCTGTCCGTCGACGAGCTGCTCGAGATCGCACGCAAGCCCACCGACGGCCGCATCGTCGTCCTGCAGCAGGCGATGCGCCTCGGTGCGACGATCGAGCAGGCCTTCGAGGCGACGAAGATCGACCCCTGGTTCCTCGACCAGATGGCCCTCATCAACGAGGTCGCCGAGTTCGTGCGCACCGCGCCCGAGCTGGATGCCGAGACGCTCCGCGTCGCGAAGGAGCACGGCTTCAGCGACGCGCAGCTCGCTGAGCTGCGCGGGGTGTCGGAGGCGGAGATCCGCGGGGTGCGCCATGGCCTCGGCATCCGGCCCGTCTACAAGACGGTCGACACATGCGCGGGGGAGTTCCCCGCGCTGACGCCGTACCACTACTCGAGCTACGACCACGAGACCGAGGTCACGCCGTCCGAGCGCACGAAGGTCGTCATCATCGGTTCGGGCCCGAACCGCATCGGGCAGGGCGTCGAGTTCGACTACTCGTGCGTGCACGCCTCGTTCGCACTGTCGGATGCCGGCTTCGAGACCATCATGGTCAACTGCAACCCCGAGACGGTATCGACCGACTACGACACGAGCGACCGGCTCTACTTCGAGCCGCTGACCCTCGAGGACGTCCTCGAGGTGCT
>Ga0160441_100754_pt1 | contig 17329 bp, 14 predicted proteins | sample HID1971K_E1MG_FD_108260 | JGI IMG/M metagenome (GOLD analysis project Ga0160441, IMG submission 108260) | Enriched millipede-associated microbial communities from UW Madison campus, WI, USA - HID1971K_E1 MG | ecosystem: Host-associated > Arthropoda: Insects > Digestive system > Unclassified ... | reverse complement strand
CGCTGCGGCTGCGGCTGCGGCTGTGGCTGCGGCTGTGGCTGCGGCTGCGGCTGCCCAGCGCGGCGTGGCGGCACCATCTGCTCCACGACTTCACGCGGCTCACGGGCATCGGTGCCAAGCGTGCGCCCTTCGGTCGCCGGCGACACTCTCGCGATTCCACGATCCAGCGTCCGTTGCGCAGTCTCGCGCTCGTCACGGAGGTTCGCAGTCGCGCTCGGCTCGAGCCGTGTGTCACGGTAGGTCTAGGTCTTCTTGCGAACGCTCACGCGTCGCTCTCGGTGCTCGCTCGTCTTGCACGCCGAGGGAGGTGCTTTCCATGCCGACCCACACACTCGCGTGCCCGTGCCACGCCAGTGGCCCGCACCGTCGATCACTCATGTCGCGGGTGGCTGCCGGCACACGTGCGCACCGTTTCACGTGAAACATGACGGGAACCGTCGATGGCTGGCTGCTTCTGCCTGTACTTCGCGAGAGCGCCGCCCCTGCGATGAGTCCACCATGGCGAGGACACACACGCTCGGCAGGCGACAGTAGTCAACGCGGAGACGCGCGCTGGGAAGGCACACGGGCTCGCCACGCTCACGATGGACGCGCCGTGGGCAGCGAACGATCCAGAGTGGGCCCGGGCTATCCCTTCGTCCGCGAGTCATAGAGCGACGAGCACGTTCAGTGGTGCCCGACGAGGACCTCGGTGATCCAAGCGAATCGCGGTCGTCTCAGACATGTGCATGACGGGGAGAAGTAGCCAGCACCGTCGACACCGATCCCTGATCAGATTCCGCCGCTGACGCGTACGCACACCGCGATGAGGCCGTCCATGTTTCACGTGAAACGCTCCTCGTAGGCACATCCGCGTGGAGAGACGGCATTGATCCGGAGCCGACGCGCGCGTTCGGCAGCGAGAATCGCCCCACCTCGTGACAAACCGCGTCGGCATTCCCGGGTGGGCCCGCGAGCCTCCCTGCCTGACGGGGGACAAGATCATCGCCACGGTGAGCGGCCTGTCTGGACTCATCACGGCCGCTACTCTTGCGGGGTCAAGACCTACCGCACTTCAGGCGCGTCCATGGCGGCCGCATCCACGGCGCTTGACGTTTGATCGGCATGCGTCGCAGCATCCCGCGCTGAAACACTGCTTTCGACCGGGTCGACCAGATGTCCAGTGAACCCTCCCGTGAAGACCACACAGTCACGATCTCACCTCAGGGCCCACGCGACGTTTCACGTGAAACATCGGGTCGAGAGCGTGGTCATGTGGCGCCATTCCTCGCGTGACGACATTTCGGTTGCCAACACCAACAGCAGCGCTCCGTGACTGCGCCCTCACGCACGTGGCGAGGAGATCGGCACGCATTCCGAGGACAAGTTCGGGCCCGCTGGTCGGTGCTCGATAGCGGAGCTGACTGACATCGGGCATCATCGTTGCCCTCCATACAGTCGGCAAAGATCCCCGACGGTCCAGCTCTTCTCTTGTCACACGTCTCGACAGCCGAGCCCCTCTTGCCACGCGGGCGATGCGACGTAGGGCAAGGCTCGCAGCGGTCGTCTTGCGGTTCACTCTGGAGCCTTCGCCGCCAACTTGACGGGAGCCACGCTGACGACGAATGCGTCGCGCGTCATCGCCTGCGTGGAGCGCCACGTGCAGGCGAGCCTGCCGTTTCACGTGAAACATTGCACTAGCGACGGTTCGGACGCAGGTTCCCACAGTGGTCTGTCGACGAAGATCCATCAGTTCGTCGACGGCAAGGGTCCCCCTGGTGACTCTGATCACCCCAGGGCAGCCTTGCGCCTTGCGGCTATTCGTGCCCCTCAAGGCGCAACGGCGCGTGTGTCGCGAGTCCTGCCGTCCGCGGACCGTCCGGACGCGCCCCACGGTGACAAGGCGTACTCGTCCACTCGTCCCAGGCGACCCGCACCCATGTTCGCTCGTGTGGGATCAGGGCCGTGATCCCAGAGCCCGACGACCGGAATGGCCACCGCATGCGGCGAGGGTCACGTGCCGGCAGAACCGGCGGGACTCGGCGTCGAACGCCGCTACTGCCACATCTAGCAGTGGCGAGGGTTGGCAACCCGGTATGACAAGCACGTGATCATCGCTCTGCCATGAACACGGGTACAGTCATCGCTGGATTCAGCGGCTATCCCAGTCGTCCTACGCCGTCGCCTTCTTCTGCGCGGCGACCGCAGCGCCGATGAGCCCGCGCGCAGACGCCAGCGAGAAGACGGCCGCGACGAGCATCGCGATCTCAACCGGCGTCGGCAGCTCTACTGCGACCGAAAGCCCGCACAGAACCATGGCGAGCCCCGACATACAGGCAGCGAGGGCGCCGAATGCCTTCGAGTTCATGCCCACACCCCACCTAGCGGCTGCGGCTCGGCAAATGTCTGACATGCCTGGACGGGTTGGGTCTGTGCTCGACAGGTGCGCACGCAACTCATGTGATTTCGGATCGTGTCGACCTCAGGCACGGCCGGCCCGACGGTCGCGTACATCTTTCGCATGATCCTCGCGCAGTCCGACGCCGAGCGCGCCTTGACCCAGCTTCACGATGTCACTCGGATGCTGACCCTGTGGCACTCGGAAGTCGCGGACATCCTCGAGGACGCCAACGCCGACCTGCGTGGGCTCCGCGGCATCCCGTTCCACCATTGCGCCAGATCTAGTCCGCGAACTCGCTGGAGCGCGTGAACAACGAGATCAAAGCGCACCGACGTGGTCGACGCCATCCGGGCCTGGCCGCCCTGCCGCGCCTGAATGGCCACGTGCTCATCGAGCGGCACGATGAATGGGACGCCCCGCCGACCCCCGGCATCCATCGAAGACTCCGTGACCCTGGTCCTCACCAAGACCGAGAAGGGTGGGCATACCAGAATCAACGGCGCGTACTGAGAACAACTGACCCGCACAGTGTCGACGATGTCCTCCACCAGCGGGACGTCACCTCCTTACCTGGGGCCCCGCGCCATGATTGCGCGAAGGTGCCCACGACGCATGTTTCACGTGAAACATCAATTGAATCGGCTGCTCCGAGCATCGTGCCCGCCGCCGTCGCGCTGCTAACCCAATGGCTCTCCGGGCCCTTGCCGTCGGACGGACGCCCACGCCGACGCAACTGGATGCTCAATGATGCGACCGGGCAGTTGTGGCCAGCCTGCGTTGCCCACCCCGGCGGTTCGGCAACCGGGTGAGGGGTGTCATAATCTGGCGCCATCCACTCGCGTTCGCGCGTATAGCCGTCACGATGTACTCGTCCGACCCGAAGGGGTCGTTGTGCTCACAGGAGCGTCCTCATCGGATGGCATCGCGATGCTGCCACCCAACGATGTTTCACGTGAAACATCTCGCACCGCGACAGTTGATGCCGACGTCATCCTCACCGAGCCGGCTGCCTTGACGACGCTCCTGGTTGAGACCTGAATGTGCACGGCGCGAGCCATCACCGCCCAGCTCAGCCGGTCACGCCCCGTGTGGAGGGTGAGGTCAAAGCCCACACATCCCGCGCGATGCTGGCGCATGGGTGACAGAGCCGGTGCCTCGCCCGAGGCTGATCTGAATGGACCTCCGCGACTGCTGAGCAGAGGACGTTCCTGGATCACTCCACGGCGCTGCCTGATCGACCGTGGCATTCCGATGGGCCTGCCAGCAGCGTCACAACCGCGAATCTGTATGCGCTGACTCGACCACCCCTCGCCGCACGCCTGCCCACACCCTGGGGACCTCGATGCCCACCGTCCGTCGTCGCTCGCCGACGGATCAACCAGGGGAGGGAGCGGGACGTCTGGCTCGTTCAACGAGGCCGTCCGTTTCACGTGAAACATCTCGGCGCGGTGCCCCGACGTACATGCTGGCGCCCAGCGATTCCGAGGTCAGAGCGCGCCCTATGTGCACTGGGACAACCGCTCGCATCACGTGGTGGCGTCCGACTGCATGGTGCGGGGTCTCCACACCACGCGGAACAGCTGTTGTGATCATGCCGCGGTGAGTTCTCGGATCACAGCCATCCCTCAACGTTCGCGTTCGGGGAGCTCGGGTGTCCGCCGACGCAGCGGCGGGCGGCGCCTTTCCGCATTCCTGGCGCTCCTCGATAACCACGTGGCTGGATAGGCACAGCAGAACGGCTTGTTCGGGACCGTGCCGACCAAATCGGCGGGGCGTCTGATCTCGCTTCACTGCGGGCGCGAACCAGATCTGACGCCAGTGCCCCCGCGGTGAGTTCTGGGGTGCCGCTCCTCGTCGTTCGCATTGAGAATGCGTCATTGAGGGTCCGCCGGAGTAGTAGCGCGCCGTGCCCTATTCATCGTGCTCCTCGATCACCACGTGGCCGGCCAAGCACAGTGGAATCCAGGTCCACGCGACTCCGCCGGCATTGTCGCGATGCGTGCGGTCTGAGCGTTGCAGTGGAGACTCGACCGCGCCGAGGGTGCATAGGCGTACACGATGTTTCACGTGAAACGCTGGATCGAGCAGAACGGCCGCGATCGGAAACGTGCCGACCACGTGGGCGGGGTGCGTTCGGCAGCGGCTGGCGCCGAGAGACGCGGCGCCACCTCCGCACCGATCAGGTGAGCGTCTCGGACGCCGCCCGTATCCGATCGGTGACATGGGTGGGCTCGGTGCCCCGAGGGGCTCAAGGAGGGCAGACGGGTCTAGAGCCATCGCGCGTCTGCTTGTGTCTTCCTGCGTGAGTAGGTTTGATCGGTCACCTCCTGACCATCGCACGATGGCCCACCAGCACGTGCGACCTAGACAGTCCGCCGAATCCTCTGCCACTGCACAGAACCGTCGCCCGGCATCCGCAACCTTCGCAACCGTCGCCAGAGCATTCGGCACCTCGATCCAGCGTTTCACGTGAAACATCGTGTACGCCTATGCACCGCACGCACCGCGACAACGCCGGCGGAAGTCGCATCGACCTGGATTCCATACCGCGGTGCAGTCCGTACCGCACTGACCGGATCGTCTGCTTGATTCGAGGCGGCGAATGGGGGAGTGGTGTTTCACGTGAAACGCCGTGCGCGAAAGCTGCGCGCCACTCCACAGCGACATCACCGACACCCCAGAGCGGGCGCAAGGCCCGACCACTCCGACAGTGAGACGCGCAACAACGACGTGTCACTTCTCGAAAGGCCGACATCGATCCGCGTCAGCCATGGCGAGGCATCCATTGCCCTCTCGCCACGAACACCCCGGCAACCCCGAAGTTGCAGCGGCCACGGACGTACCCGCGTCCGCTGACTCGACGCAGCAATCGCAGGAAGACGCACACGTGTCTTCTCGGCTGATGTCAGACACAGCGCCGACGACGCCCGGGGGCATGCAGCAACCGTCCGCAGTCGAGACAACATCGGCAAGCGCCACGTGAAGCCCCGCGCGCGACCGTGCGGAGGTTTCACGTGAAACATCGCGCGCGCTATGAAGCGGAGCAATTGGCGCTCGTACCACCGCGCGGCATTCGCGGCGATGTCGACTCAGGGTGAGTGCAGAGCCTGGATCCCGACATCCGCGGGGCAAGGCCCACGAGAACAAGGAGGGGGCAACACAAACCGACGTGGCCGCAAAGGACCGGGGGCTAAAGACAACCGTCATTACCGAGGCGCGTCGACTCACACTGCACGACACGTTCGAGCTCGTTCGTACGCGGGAGCGATCGTCCACCTCGCCGACCTCCGGCGACCAGGAGCTGCGTGCAGGAAGCCGCCGGGAAGCGCGGAAGCCGGGAAGCGCGGAAGCCGGGAAGCCGCCAGCGTGTCGGCATCCAGCACCACGCCATTGTCCAAGCAGCGCGCGACGATAAGCGGCCTTCCGCGCAGGCCTCGCGACGAGGCGATCCATGTGCTCACTGTCAACGCACGTACCTGGTGGCCTTGTCGCTCAGCAGGGGAGAGACCACCCACCGGCATGACCGCCTGCGTGACGTCGCTCGAGGGGTGGCCAACGCCGGCAAAGTGGGACTGGCTAGATCCATGGCTCAGAACGAGCGCCTGTCCCGCGAGGTGCGAACCCGGAGCACATAGACGGCTTGCCCGCGGACATGTCGCGAGTCACCGCAACCAAGGCGTCACGACTACCCGGAGCCTGATCCGTCCGGCGTTCACGGCCGACGGCTCGATCAGAGAAACTCCCGGTCAGAAGCCACAACGACATCCCGATCGGCACACAATCGCACCCCACCTCGACCGAGCGTGGAAGCCGCGCACAGGAGCCGCGCGAGCGTCAGCGAACGGTCGCGCGAATCACTCGCGAGGGCTCGTCCAGGAGCCCCTCGCCGACGATCTCGACACGCGCGCCGGTGACGCGGTATTTGCGCAGCTGCTTCGCGGCAGCCTCGATCTCGTTACCGGCGCTCGTGCCCTTCAGGAGGATCAGCTCACCGCCGTCGCGCACCAAGGGAGCCGTGAGCGGAACCAGAGTGCGCAGCGCGCTCACGGCACGAGCCGTGACAGCGTCCAACGTAGGCCCGCGCTTCCAGTCCTCGGCCCGGGCGCGCAGCACCTCGACGTTGTCGAGTCCGAGCTCGGCAGCCTGATCCGAGAGCCACGCCACACGGCGCTCCATCGGCTCGATGAGAACCCACTCCACATCCGGGCGCGCGATGGCCAGCACCAGGCCGGGCAGACCGGCGCCGGAGCCGACATCGCCGACGCGACCCGAGAACAGCGGCGCGATGACGGCGCTGTTGAGGATGTGCCGTGACCACAGCCGCGGCGGCTCGAGCGGGCCGATGAGGCCGCGCTCTTCTCCGTGCTCCCCGAGCGCAGCGGCGAACCGACGGGCGAGCTCGAGGCGGTCGCCGAAGATCTCGGCGGCCGCGGCCGGCTCCTGTTCGATCTCGATCATCGATGTTCCCCGTGGAACGTCACGTCAGCCGCGACGGATGACGGTGTGGCGGTCGGCGCCCTCGCCGTACGACTCCGACACGAAACCACGCTCCGCGACGATGTCATGCACGACCTTGCGCTCGTAGCTCGACATCGCGGGGAGCGACGCCTGCGACGCGCCCTCGTCGATGCGTGCGATCGCGCGGTCGACAAGCGTCTCGAGCTGGTGCTGGCGCGCGTCGCGCGATCCGCCGATGTCGAGGATCAGCCGGGAGAAGCGCCCGGTGCGGTTCTGCACAGCGATGCGCGTGAGCTCCTGCAGCGCCTGCACGGTGTCGGGCGCGGCGATCAAGTCGACCGATCCGCCTTCAGGTGCTTCGACCGAGACGTAGGCACGTCCGGCGCGGACGTCCAGATCGAGGTCACCGTCGATGTCGGCGATGTCGAGCAGCCCCTCGAGGAAGTCGGCGGCAACATCGCCTTCCTGCTCGAGTTCTTCGACCGTCGCGGGGACCCGGTCGTGGCGGGGCTCAGCGGAGGCGAGCTCGGGGGAGGTGGTCATGACGTTTCCTCGTCTTCGGATCGGGAGAGTTGCCGACGCAACGGGGGTTCAGGAGTTCGTGCCGGAGCCGCCGGGCTGACCGGACGCACTCGAGCCGGTACCGCCCGCCTGCCCCTGCGGGCCCTTCTGCGACTGCTTCTTCGCGCGCTGCTTGCTCACGGGCTGCTGGCGCTTGGGTGCAGCCGCCTTGGCGCGCTCGGCCTCTTCGTACAGACGCTGCTGCTCGGCCAGGTACTTGTCCATCGGAACGACCTTGCCGGAGCCATCGATCGCCTTGCCCTTGCGCGCCAGGCGCTCTTCGCGCTCCTTGGCGGCATCCGATCCGGGAGTGGGCATCTCGCGGATGACCAGGAACTGCTGGCCCATCGTCCACAGGTTCGACACGAACCAGTAGATGACGACGCCGAGCGGGAAGAACACACCCGAGAACACGAAGGCGAACGGCAGAACGTACATCATGATCTTCTGCATCTGGTACGCCTGGCCGGTCTTGGCCTCGGGCGACAGGTTCTTCGAGATGATCTGCAGCTGCGTGAAGAACTGCGACGCGATCATCAGCACGACGAGCGTGATGAGGATGACGATCGCCGGGGTGTTGCCGGTCTGGAAAGCCTGGATCAGCGTCTCGTGCAGCGACGCGACACCGAACAGCTTCGCGTTGTAGAACTCCTGGGTGAGCTCGGCATTGAGCAGGCCCACGCCGCCGACGCCCGCGACGGCGTGCTTCGCCACATCGTTGAGCACGCTGTACAGCGAGAAGAAGACGGGCATCTGCACCAGCAACGGCAGACAGCTGGAGACCGGTGAGGTGCCGTGCTTCTTGTACAGCCCCATCGTCTCGCGGCTCATCGCCTCACGAGACAGCTGGTCCTTCTTACCCTTGTACTTCTCCTGGACTTTTCGCAGTTCAGGAGCGATTTCCATCATCTTGCGCTGACTCTTGATCTGGCGCACGAAGAGCGGGATCATCGCCGAGCGCACGACGACGACGAGGCCGACGATCGACAGCACCCAGGTGAGGCCCTCGGCCGGCGGCATCCCGATCGCGGTGAACAGCCAGTGCCAGCCGACGAGGACCATCTCGACGAGCCACTTGAGCGGCCACAGGATGGTGCCCAGCAGATCGAATCCTCCGCCTGCTGCGGGCGTCGGGCTCGGCGTCGGGGTGGCGGCCAGCGCCATCAAGAGATCCATGCGGTGGATCAGTCCTTTCGGGTGGGGGCAGGCACGACGAACCCGTGTCGGGTCAATGCGTGCCGGAAGTTCTTGCGGGGCGGGACGTCATCGACGCCGCCGACAGCCCAGGGGTGGCATCGGGCGATGCGCGCGACCGTGAGCGCAGACCCGACGACAGCGCCGTGCTGCTGCACCGCGCCGACGGCGTAGGCCGAGCACGACGGGTAGTACTTGCAGACATCGCCGTACGTGTGAGAGATCGTCGCCCGGTAACCGTGCAGAAAGGTGAGGACGGCGTTGCGGGGGAGCAGTGGAATACTGCGGATGACATCGGATGCCGCGAACTCGGCATCGCCGAGCGCGTAGGCCGGGAGCACACTCATGCCGGCCTCCGTGCGAGGCACTTCTCGACGTCGGCGCGCAGATCGGCGAACGAGGCCGATGCGGCGGTCGGGAGAGCCCGGATCACGATGTCGTTGCCGGGGGCGATCGTCTCGAGCGATTCGTAGCAGAGCGCCTTGAGCCGTCGGCGCACGGAGTTGCGCACGACAGCGCCGCCGACCTGGCGGCTCACGATGAAGCCGAGCCGCGCCGGACCATCGGTCTCGACGCGGCTCACATAGGTGACGGTATGTGCTCCGGCACACCGACGGCCCCGACGGACGACGGCTTTGTAGTCCGTCCCGCGGGTGAGTCGGTTCGCCCTCGCGAGCACCGCTCGGCTCAGGCCGAGAGCTCGGTGCGCCCCTTGGCGCGGCGAGCCGAGAGGATGCCGCGGCCGGCGCGCGTGCGCATGCGGGCGCGGAAGCCGTGCTTCTTGGCGCGGCGACGGTTGTTGGGCTGGAAGGTGCGCTTGCTCATGAGGATTACTTCCGATCAGGGGTCACCGGGACGCTCGACCGGGGACGCGTGTACAGGAGGACTGCCCGGAGCTCGTGGACTCCGTGGGCATAAGTCAACCGATTAAGGCTACGTCGATACGCCCGATAACTCAAACCGAGCCGGGCGAACCCGCAATTATGCCCCGTGCGCGCCGTCGCGCCTGGTAGGGACACGCCGCGGCCATCTACAGTGGAGTTTGCTCCCGCGTCGCCCGCTGACTAGCGTTGCTCCGGCAGTTATCCACAGGCTCGGCCCGATGTTTCCGCGGCATCCGGTGCAGTCATCAACAACCCGGGGGGGCCATGTCATCGCACGAGATTCCAGATGTTCCGGTCTGGACGGCCGTTCTGGACGAGCTCGCGCGTGACGAACGCATCACCCCGCAGCTGCACGGGTTCCTGAGCCTGGCCGTGCCGCAGGGCGTCATGGGCGGCACGCTGTACCTCGACGTGCCGAACGACCTCACGGCTGCGCAGTTCACCAAGCGCATGCGCGCGCCCATCCTCGAGGCTCTTGCCCGGGTGGACCAGGGCGTCGAGATGACCGCATCCACGTTCCGGGTCGTGGTCAATCCCGACCTGGCGGACGCGCATCTGACGGTGCCGATCCCGATTCAATCGGCGACGATGGCAGCGCCCGCCGCGCAGAGCGGCCCGATCGCCTCGCCGATCGGCCGCCCGCCGCTCGAGGATCCGGTGGACACGGCGTCCGCCTCGCGCAGCGACACCCGGCTCAACCCGAAGTACACGTTCGACAACTTCGTCATCGGCCAGTCCAACCGGTTCGCGCATGCCGCGGCGGTCGCGGTCGCCGAGGCGCCGGCCAAGGCGTACAACCCGCTGTTCATCTACGGCGACTCGGGCCTGGGCAAGACGCACCTCCTTCATGCGATCGGGGACTACGCCCTCAGCCTGTATGCCGGCATCCGCGTGCGCTATGTCTCGAGCGAAGAGTTCACGAACGACTTCATCAACTCGATCGCCAACAACCGCGGCTCGGCCTTCCAGGCGCGCTACCGCGACGTCGACATCCTGCTGATCGACGACATCCAGTTCCTCCAGGGCCGCGCCGAGACGCAAGAGGCGTTCTTCCACACGTTCAACCAGCTGCACGACCACGACAAGCAGGTCGTGATCACCAGCGACGTCCCGCCGAAGCACCTGACAGGCTTCGAGGACCGCATGCGCAGCCGGTTCGAGTGGGGTCTCATCACCGACGTCCAGGCGCCCGACCTCGAGACCCGCATCGCGATCCTCCGCAAGAAGGCGCAGTCCGAACGGCTCCACATCCCCGACGAGGTGCTCGAGTACATCGCCACTGTCGTGTCGAGCAACATCCGAGAGCTCGAGGGCGCCCTCATCCGCGTTTCGGCGTTCGCCAGCCTCAACCGCTCGACGCTCGACATGTCGCTGGCTCAGACCGTGCTGCGCGACATCGTCGATCAGGACGACGCCAACGTGATCTCGCCGACCGACATCATCACGGCCACGGCGCAGTACTTCAAGCTCACCGTCGACGACCTGTACGGCTCGAGCCGGTCGCAGTCGGTCGCAACGGCCCGTCAGATCGCGATGTACCTGTGCCGTGAGCGCACGAGCCTGTCGCTCCCCAAGATCGGGCAGCTGTTCGGCAACCGCGACCACACCACCGTCATGTACGCATACAAGAAGATCAGCGAGCTCATGAAGGAGCGCCGCTCGATCTACAACCAGGTCACCGAGATCACCGCACAGCTCGGCCGCAACGGCCGCTGACGCTCCGCTCGCGCCCCCCTGCACCCTCGAACCCGTTCCGGCGCCATATGCCGGAACGGGTTCTTGACACGCGCGGGCGACAGGGCCAAAATTCTGGTTCTGCACAGTGTGGAAAACCTGTGGATAACTCTCCGAAGCTGCGGAAACATCTGTGAGTGAGGGTGGAGAGCCTGTGGATGGATCGGGGATGCCGCGGCCGCCGGCATCCCGGATCCCGCAGTCCCTCCGCAGCCGATCCACAAGTCACAACGGTGTGGTTTCCCTCTCCCGATTGGGCTCGAGGAGGTTGTCCACAGTTTCCACACCCGTTAACACCATGACAAGAAATCTCTTTGATGAACCCCGTCCGATCACCTTTGCGGTGGACGACGTCCCCGTGGGGATCACGGGCTGGCATTCTCCAGACCTGGCACTAGCATGAGTACCCCGAGCCCGAAGTCTGTGGGCCCGCTGCAGAGGGAGCATTCGTGAAGTTCCACGTCAACCGCGATGTGTTCAGCGAAGCCGTGTCGTTCGTCGTCAAGCTCCTACCCCAGCGCAACCCGCAGCCGATCCTGGCCGGTGTGCTGATCGAGGCATCCGAGCAGGGCCTGTCGCTCGCAGCCTTCGACTACGAGGCCTCCGCACGCACCACGATCGAAGCCACCGTCGACGACCCGGGCACGATCCTCGTCCACGGTCGCCTGCTCTCCGACATCGCCAGCCGCCTGCCCAACGCGCCGATCCAGATCGAGGTCGACGACGACGGCGGCATCCTGCTCACATGCGGATCGGCCCGCTTCACGCTGGCCTCGATGCCCGTGCAGGAGTATCCGGCGATCCCCGAGGTCTCCGGAGATTCGGGGCTGGTCCCGGCCGAGGACTTCGCCACGGCCATCGCGCAGGTCGCGTTCGCGGCATCCCGCGACGACGTGACCCCGGTGCTCACCGGTGTGCAGCTCGAGGTGTCGGGCACGAACCTCAGCCTCGTCGCGACCGACCGCTACCGGGTCGCCCTGCGCGAGATCCCGTGGGACGGCGGCGGAACGGCCACAGAAGAGGCGACGACGGCGCTCGTCCCGGCCCGGACGCTCACCGAGGTAGGCAAGACCTTCGCCCACGGCGGCGACATCTCGATCGCGTTCTCGGGTTCGGGCGACCGCGAGATCATCGCCTTCACCGCGGGCAACAAGACCGTGACGTCGCTGCTCATCAAGGGCAACTTTCCGCCGGTGCGCCGGCTCTTCCCCGCGCAGACCGAGCATCACGCCGTCGTCAACACGGCCGAGCTCGCCGAGGCGGTGCGACGTGTGTCGCTCGTGCTCGACCGTTCAGCCCCGCTGCGCTTCACGTTCACGAGCGACAGCGTGTCGATGGATGCCTCCGGCACCGAGCAGGCCCGCGCCACCGAGTCCGTCGACGCGACGCTGCTCGGCGGAGACGACGTCACGCTCGGCCTCAACCCGTCTTACCTGCTCGAGTCGCTGGGCGCGGTCAAGAGCGAGTTCGTGCGCATCACGTTCACCTCGAGCGAGAACGCCAACAAGCTGAGCCCCGTGCTCATCACCGCGCAGACCTCGGTCGACAAGGCCGGCTCCGACTCGTTCCGCTACCTGCTGCAGCCGAACCTGCTGCTGCGCTGATCCGATCCGCTCCCTGAGCCTGGCGAAGTGCGCCCCGCATCCCGGCGTCGGTGCCGATCATTAGGCTTGTCCGGTGATCGTGGAGCACCTGAGCCTGGTCGACTTCCGCAACTATGCGGCGGCCGACGTCGAGCTCGGGCCCGGTCCGAACGTGTTCGTGGGCCGCAACGGGCAGGGCAAGACGAATCTCGCCGAGGCGATCGGATTCTTCGCCACGCTGGGCTCGCATCGCGTCTCCAACGACGCGCCGATGGTGCGCGACGGGGCGGATGCCGCGATCATCCGCGCGCGGCTCGCCCACGGTGAACGGCGCGTGCAGCTGGAGGCGCAGGTCAACCGACAGGGATCGAACAAGGCCCGGGTCAACGGCTCGCCCGTGAAGCCCTCCGAACTGCCGCGCTACGCCCAGGTCGTGCTCTTCGCGCCCGAGGATCTGCAGATCGTCCGGGGCGACCCCTCCGCGAGGCGCCGGTTCGCCGACCAGCTGCTCATCCAACGTGCTCCGCGCATGGCCGGCGTGATCGCCGACTACGACCGCGTCCTCAAGCAGCGCACCGCTCTGCTCAAGTCGGCCAGGGCGCGCGGCATCCGCGGCGACTCGCTCTCGACGCTGGACGTGTGGGACGACAAGCTCGTGACCCTCGGGACGCAGCTGATCGCCGGACGCCTCGCCCTCGCGAACGACCTCGCCGCCCCGCTCGCATCCGCGTACACGGCGATCGCCGGCGCTGATCATGACCCCGAGATCGAGTGGGCGCTGTCGGTCGCCGGCGCCGACACCGGCGAAGACGCCGACACCGGGTCTTCGTCGGCTGCCGACTCCGCTTCGCTCGAGACGGCGAGGGATGCCGCAGCCCCGCGCATCGCGGAGCTCTTCCGTCAGGCACTGGCGGCCAAGCGCGCGTCGGAGCTCGAACGAGGTCTGACGCTCGTCGGCCCGCACCGCGACGACCTGCTGCTGCGGATTCGCGGTCTTCCGGTCAAGGGTTACGCGTCGCACGGCGAGTCGTGGTCGGTCGCGCTCTCGCTGCGGCTGGCATCGGCCGAGCTGCTGCGCGCGGACTCGACGCTCGGTGACCCGGTGCTCATCCTCGACGACGTGTTCGCCGAGCTCGACGCCGACCGACGTGCGCGGCTCGCGCAGCTGGCCGGCGGCTACGAGCAGGTCGTCGTCACCGCGGCGGTGGAGGGCGACGTACCCGAGGCGCTGCGCGTCCGGATGGTGCGCGTCGAGGCCGGGCAGATCCTCGAGAACATCGACGAGGCACGCGATGACTGACCCCTCGGGCTCAGGGACCGGGCCGGGTTCAGGGAGCGGGCCGGACTCGGCGACCGGCAGGGAGAAGCCGCGAGGCGCGGCATCCACTCCTCCCGACAGCGGCGCGGGGCTGCCCGAGACGATCGCGACCTACTTGCGGCTGCGGGGCCTCGAGCCGTCGGCGCGCTCGTCCTACCGCAAGCGTCGTCGGCGCACCGAGGACGACGACAACATCCCGTTCGCACCCGGCCGCGATCCGCGCGGGGTGGGAGACGTGCTCGCTGATCTGACGCGCGAGGCCGGCTGGAACTCGCAGCTCGCACGGGAGGACGTGGTGCGCGCGTGGGACGAGGTGGCCGGCGCCGATACCGCACGGCACACGCGGCCGGTCGCTTTCTCGGAGGGCACTTTGACGGTCCAGGCCGACTCCACGGCGTGGGCGAAGCAGCTGCAGCTGATGCGCGCGCACATCTTGTCGGAGATCGTCCGGCGCTTCCCTGAAGCGGGTGTCGACGCGGTGCGGTTCATCGGGCCGGACGTCCCCTCCTGGAAATGGGGTCCCAGAACCATTCCAGGGCGGGGTCCGCGCGATACCTACGGTTAGGGCACCTCAGGAGCTGTCCACGGCGATTTCATGGCGTCACAGAGGCGTATGGGGCCGTGATCGGGTCGTTACCCGATAGACTGTCAGGGCCCCTTCGAAGGATTTGGAGCCATCGAGAAGATGACGTCTGACAACCCCGACAACACGTCCCCGGAACCCGAAACGCCACATCAGGCTCCCACAGGTTCTCCCGGCGACTACGGGGCCGACGACATCCAGGTGCTCGAGGGCCTCGAGGCCGTGCGCAAGCGCCCCGGCATGTACATCGGCTCGACGGGTGAACGCGGTCTGCACCACCTGGTCTACGAGATCGTCGACAACGCGGTGGATGAGGCACTCGCCGGGTACTGCGACACGATCAACGTCACGATCCTGCCCGACGGCGGTCTGCGCGTGTACGACAACGGGCGCGGCATCCCGGTCGACATCCACCGCACCGAGGGCAAGTCGACCCTCGAGGTCGTGCTCACGGTCCTGCACGCCGGCGGCAAGTTCGGCGGCGGCGGCTATGCCGTGTCGGGTGGTCTGCACGGCGTCGGCTCGTCCGTCGTGAATGCGCTGTCGACGCGTCTGGACGTGCAGGTCATGCGTCAGGGACACGTGTGGCGGCAGTCCTACCACGACGGCGGACAGCCCCTGGCGCCGGTATCGAAGGACGAGGCGACCGACGAGACCGGCACCATCGTCACGTTCTGGCCGGATGACTCGATCTTCGAGACCGTGCACTTCGACTACGACACGCTGCGCACGCGGTTCCAGCAGACCGCGTTCCTCAACAAGGGCCTGCGGATCACGCTGGCGGACGAGCGACCGAGTTCGACCTACGTCACCGACACCCCCGAGGGCGGTTCCGAGGAACGTCAGCCCTCCGACGACTTCTATTACGAGCGCGGGCTCGTCGACTACGTCGAGTACCTCAACAAGGTGCGTCACGCCGACGTCGTCAACGAGGAGATCATCGAGATCGAGTCCGAAGACACCGTGCGTCACATCTCGCTCGAGCTCGCGATGCAGTGGACGACGAGCTACACCGAGAACGTCTTCACCTTCGCGAACACGATCAACACCCACGAGGGCGGCACGCACGAGGAAGGCTTCCGTGCGGCGCTGACCACGCGCATCAACACGTATGCGCGCGACAAGAACCTGCTCAAGGAGAAGGACGACAACCTCACCGGCGACGACATCCGTGAGGGTCTCACCGCGGTGATCTCGGTCAAGCTCTCGGAGCCGCAGTTCGAGGGCCAGACCAAGACGAAGCTCGGCAACACCGAGGCCAAGGCGTTCGTGCAGAAGGTGGTCGGCGACCAGCTCGCCGACTGGCTCGATCGCAACCCGGTGCAGGCCAAGCGCGTCATCACGAAGGCGATCGACGCCGCGACGGCCCGCATGGCCGCCCGCAAGGCGCGCGAGACCGCACGCCGCAAGAGCGTGTTCGAGTCTGCTGCGATGCCCGACAAGCTGAAGGACTGCACCAGCAAGGACCCGTCGATCAGCGAGATCTTCCTCGTCGAGGGCGACTCGGCCGGCGGTTCGGCGGTGCAGGGCCGCGACCCGCACACGCAGGCGATCCTGGCGCTGCGCGGCAAGATCCTCAACGTCGAGCGCGCCCGCCTCGACAAGGCACTGGGCAACCGCGAGGTACAGGCGATGATCCAGGCCTTCGGCACGGGCATCGGCGAGGACTTCGACATCGCCAAGGCCCGGTACCACAAGATCGTGCTGATGGCCGATGCCGACGTCGACGGGCAGCACATCACGACGCTGCTGCTGACGATGCTGTTCCGCTACATGCGGGGTCTCATCGAGGCCGGCTACGTCTACCTCGCGATGCCGCCGCTGTACCGCCTGAAGTGGACCAACGCGCCGCACGAGTATGTGTACTCCGACAAGGAGCGCGACGCGCTGCTGGAGGACGGGCTGGCAGGCGGCAAGCGGATCCCCAAGGACTCCGGCATCCAGCGATACAAGGGTCTCGGCGAGATGAACGCCAAGGAACTGTGGGAGACCACGATGGACCACACCACGCGGACGCTCCGCCAGGTGACCATCGACGACGCGGCCGCGGCCGACGAGATCTTCTCGGTGCTCATGGGCGAGGACGTCGAGTCCCGCCGCACGTTCATCCAGCGCAACGCCAAGGACGTCCGCTTCCTCGACATTTAGCGCAGGCGAGCGCAGCGAGCTGCCCCGGTCGTTGAGCGAGCGCAGCGAGTCGAAACGCCGCAAGACGATCTCGAAACGCAACAAGAATCGAAGAAGACATGGCTGAAGACGAACGCCCCGAACCCGAGCACGAGCACGGCCGCATCGACCAGGTCGATCTGCAGCTGGAGATGCAGCGCAGCTACCTCGACTACGCGATGGCCGTCATCATCGGCCGCGCGCTGCCCGACGTGCGCGACGGTCTGAAGCCTGTGCACCGCCGCGTGATCTACGGCATGTACGACGGTGGATTCCGCCCCGACAAGTCGTTCTCGAAGTGCGCACGCGTCGTCGGCGAGGTAATGGGTCAGTACCACCCGCACGGTGACTCGGCGATCTACGACGCCCTCGTCCGCCTCGTGCAGCCGTGGTCGCTGCGCTACCCGCTGGCGCTCGGTCAGGGCAACTTCGGGTCGCCCGGCAACATGGGCGCCGCGGCCCCGCGGT